>Ga0306923_10001773_pt1 | contig 19324 bp, 19 predicted proteins | sample sta12Can44000108_FD_203841 | JGI IMG/M metagenome (GOLD analysis project Ga0306923, IMG submission 203841) | Lab enrichment of tropical soil microbial communities from Luquillo Experimental Forest, Puerto Rico - statanox.12C.anox.44.000.108 (v2)... | ecosystem: Environmental > Terrestrial >... | reverse complement strand
GCCATCCGATCCGCCGATGGTAACCAAGGCCGGCGAGCTTTATGTCGGACGTCTGACGCAGATCGAGCGCGGGATCGCCAATATCAAATTTGCCGTGGAGCAGATGAGAGAGATCCAGCCCAACGCAGATTACGACCATCTCACGGTTGTCGGACATTCGATGGGCGGTGACATCACGATGTATTTCGCCAAGCAATATCCCGATCACATCAGGAAGGTCGTGACCCTCGACAATCTGCGCGTACCGTTCATTACATCGGGCAAGTTCAAGATCCTGTCGTTCCGTTCCCGCGATCCACAGTTCAAGACCGATCCGGGCGTGATTCCAAGTTCGGACGTCCAGAAGAAGGCAGGCATTACCGTCGTCAACACCCCCTACCAGCATAACGACATGCGCGATACCGGGTCGGATGAGGCAAAGGCCTCGATCCAGAGCATGCTCGACAAATTCCTCGAAGATACGGACAGCCAGGTCGATGCAACGCCTGTCGAGGCCAACACGGAAAAGGTTCTGGAGCCCGGACCAGTTTCGCCTTACGTGCCGAGGGCGAAGGATCAGCAGGATCACCCGGCTGGCAGCAAGGATGCGCCGCCGCCCGGCAAGGATAAACAGGCCAACGCCCTGCCTCGCTAAGTTCTCTTGACCGGGTCCTTTGATTCTACCATTCGCAAAAGTGCCGCCCAGCGCGGGCGCGAATGTTAGAATTGGACCACTAGCTCTGCGCATCTTCCGCATTATCTTAAGGTTGCAGCCAATCGCGAGCGCCGATGTCCGGCGAACCGACCAAGTCCTCATCTGATCAGGTGGCCTCGACGCAAGAGGCCAAAGGCGGGTCGCTGCCGGAAAGCAAGTCCGACACGTCGGACGATATTGCCGCCTTCGTTGCCAAGGCGCGCGCAATGTCGCCCCAGGCGGCAGGAGGGAGGGGTCGGCTGATATTTGCGCTGGACGCCACCATGAGCCGCCAGCCGACATGGGACATGGCTTGCGCGTTGCAGGCCGACATGTTCCGCGAGGCTGCTTCCCTTGGCAGTCTTGACATCCGCCTTGTCTACTATCGTGGCTTCAACGAATGCCGCGCCACGGGTTGGATTTCCGACAGCGCCGAGCTTGCGAGGCTGATGGGGAAAATCGATTGTCGAGGTGGCAATACCCAGATCGGCAAGGTCCTGACCGAAGCGCGCCGTGAGGCGACCACCGCCGGCGTGCGGGCAGTGGTTTTCGTCGGTGATGCCATGGAAGAGAAGGTCGACGTTCTCTGCGCCAGGGCCGGCGAACTCGGGATGCTCAAGGTGCCCGTGTTCGTGTTCCAGGAGGGCCACGATGCCGTGGCCGAGCAGGCGTTTCGCGAAATCGCGCGACTGACCGGTGGGGCCTGGTGCAGGTTCGATCCGGGCGCGGCCGCGCAGCTGCGCGAGCTGTTGCGGGCGGCAGCGGCCTACGCCGCCGGCGGGCGGGAGGCGCTGAAACGATTGTCGGCACGCGAAAGCGGTGCCGCCAAATTGCTCGGCCAATTGAAGTGATCCCTCACTTTTTCGCACCGACCCCGCTATATTAAGGCCATGCCGACCCTGATCGCGGGCGCCGTAGCCGTCCTCGTCCTCTATTTGTTGCTGCAGATGTACCGCGCTGCCAATCCAGCGGTGCTTGCACGCGCCCTCAAGATCGTCGTTGGCGTCATCGCGCTGGCAATTGCCGGCTTCATCGGCTTCCGTGGTGAGCTTGCTGTCGCTATCCCGATCGGCATCTTCGGTGCCGGCTTGCTTGGCTGGTCGCCGTTCGGAACGGGGGGTTTTGGCAATATCGGCGGGATTTTCTCTGGCCTCGGTTCCAGGCGCTCTTCGGGACAGAGCTCGCAGGTCCGCTCCCAATTTCTCGATATGACGCTCGACCACGACAGCGGCGCGCTTTCGGGGCGGATCATCTCCGGACCCCATGCCGGGCGCTTGCTGGACGAATTCGATCTCGACCAGCTCACTGCGATGATTTCGGGCTTCGACGCGGAGAGTGTGGCGTTACTTGAAAGCTATCTGGACCGCAGGTTTCCCGCCTGGCGTCAACACGCGCAGGGAAACACGGCAGGGGGGCAGCGTAGCGCGCCGCCGCGCGGCAAAATGACGGACGAGGAAGCCTATCAGATCCTTGGCCTGCAGCCGGGTGCGGGGCGCGACGAAATCGGACGGGCCCACCGCTCGCTGATGAAGAAACTGCATCCCGACCAGGGGGGGTCGACGTATCTCGCCGCCCGGGTAAACGAGGCCAAGGATACTTTGCTTCGAACGCATAACCGCTAACTCCGGCAACAAAACGCCACGAACCGTGTCGCTTCAGTTTCAGCTCCGGCAGACGCAAAACCCGGCCGCCGTTGATCCGGCGTGGCCGAACACTCCCTATCAAACGTTTTTAAGCGGAAATTGTTGACGAGAGGTTTTCAGCATTGCGACGGGGCCAGACTGGCTGGCAGGCGATAACGTGACGACGATCTTCGCGAGCGCCGAAACAGGGCCAAAAAAAAGGCCCGCGCATCGCGGCGCGAGCCCTCCGGTCTTGCAGAGTTAACGATCAGTTACGAACGGTGATGCAAGAAATATCCGAGCGACGCAGCATCCGGCAGACGGCTTCGGCTTCGCCACGCTCGAGGCCGGCGAAGCGGGCGCGGTACAGTTTTCGGTTATCCTTGGCGATGACCGGTTCGGTGAAGGGATCAGCCTTGCTGAGCAGGCCCTTGGCGCTGTTCCTCGCAGCTTCGATGCGATGCTGGGCCTCGTCCTCGCTCTCGAGCGCGCCGACCTGGACGATCCATCCGGTGTGGGCCACAACGGGCTTGATCGCGCCGTTCTGCTGAATCATCTGGGGTTGGGCCGGTGCCTGCGCCGCGAGCGGCGCTGGTTGTGGAGCGACGGCGGCAACCGCGACTGGCTGTGTCGGGCCTGACGGAGTGGCAGGTGCGCTTGAAGCCGGCAGCACACCGAGCAAGCCGTTTCCAGTACCGTGGCCGGCCGGCTGCGGTGGAAGATTGGCATCGGCAGCATCGTGCTTGTTCGGCTCGGGCCTCGCCGGCTCAGGCTTGGCAACCTCAGCCGCCTTTGCCACCACGGCGCTCGATGTCTCGGGCACCGGTGGCTGGGCCTGCGGCGGCGAACTGGGTGCGGGAGGAGTCGGTTGGGAAGGGCCAGCCGAAGCCAACTTCATCGCGCCGGCCTTGATCTGCACCGTCTTGACCCTGACCGGACGCATCGGTTCTGACGAGCCGGGGATAACGGCGATGGGCTGGGTCTGAATCACGCCGGAGCTGAGCGGTGGAGCCTCAATCTTCACTTGCGCCGATGGCATGGCGGCGGACGCCTCGGCCATCGCGGCCACTACTTTGGGCGCGCGCATCGCCGGCGGCGTCCACGAGTCAGGCGCGGAAGGCGCCGCCTGCGCCTGGACGGGCGGCGCCGATCTCGTCTGCGGTCCGTTTTCCACAATATTGGTCGTGGGTTCCGCGGCGTTACGCTCAGTGATCGCGACCGCCGTGCGCGTGGTCGACGCTTTCGAGAGATTCTCGGCCAAAAGGCTACGCATGATGGCGTCGCGGGATCCACCGCTGTGGCCGCCCATCACGACGCCGACCAGGTAGCGGTTACCCCGGTGCATTGACGTCACGAGATTGAAGCCTGAGGCTTGAGTATAACCGGTCTTGATGCCATCGACGCCCTCAACTTCGCCGAGAAGGTGGTTGTGGTTCCGGATCGATTGGCCGTGATAGTTAAAGGTCTGCGTCGAGAAATAGCGATAGTAACGCGGGAAACGGTCCTGGATGGCGCGCCCCAATGTCGACTGGTCGCGCGCGGTCGTGACCTGCTCGTCGTTAGGCAGACCCGAGGCGTTGCGGTAGGTGGTGTGGCTCATTCCGATGGCTCGCGCCTGGCGTGTCATCATCTTGGCGAAATCGTCCTCGCTGCCAGCGATGGCTTCGGCGATGACGACGGCGGCATCGTTGGCCGAACGGGTGACCAATCCCTTGATGGCGTCTTCCACCTTGATGGTCTGCCCAGGGCGGAGGCCCAGCTTGGTTGGCGCTTGGTCAGAGGCGTGCTCAGAAACTGACATTTCGGTGTCGAGCTTCATCTTGCCCGCTTCAAGACGCTCGAACAGCAGGTAGAGCGTCATGATCTTGGTCAACGATGCTGGATGGCGAATGCCATCCGGACTGTTGGCTGAAAGCGTTGCACCGGAATTGGCGTCCACGATGATCGACGAAAATTGCGGGCTATAGTTGTCCCGGTCGTCGTCGTGGTGGCGATGGTGCGCGTAATGGCGAGACTGGTGGTGGCGATGCGCATCTGCGCTTTCACTGGTGAGGACCGCGGTGGTGACGGCGAACAGCCCAAGGGCGCCAACCCGCACCAGACGCGAGGAAGCCGAATTTTTGCGAAACATGAAATCCCCGTCCCAGTTTCTGACTTGATCACTGGCGCGTGAGGCAAAATTGTGCCCGACTCCGGTGATCGTTCCCCGCTTGGGCTCGCGATCCACAAACCAAAATGCCGCGCAATCTCGAGGCCCAGGCCGCCGTTTCAGCCAAGGTGTTGTTGTCAAACAGTTTTTGTCTGTTTGCCGGAAAGGGCGAACAAGGTCGGGAAAGAGGTTAGGTCGCCCGAGTTTCCAAAGGCTTAAGCAACCGTTGCTCCGCCGCCGAGCATTCGAGGCAGTTTCTCTTGATCAGAGTTCGTAGCGAGCCTTCGCAAGGATATTTGTGCGTCGCACAAATATCCTTGACTTTATTTTGCGCCGCACGATAAAAGCCCGGCTCCGATTAGCTTGCCGGCATCGGACCACTCCGGAAAGGGATTCCATAATGCTCAAGACTGAAGACATTCAGAACTATGGCAATGAGCAGCTTGAGACTGCCGTTGCGGCCGTTACCGGCCTTCAGAACGGGTTTCAGGCGATTGCCAGCGCTTATGGCGACTATGCCAAGAAGTCCTACGAAGACACCAGGTCCTTCGTGGAGAAGCTCGCCGCAGTGAAGTCGCTTGACACGGCAATCGAAGCGCAGACGGAGTATGCCAAGGCCAGCTACGAAAGCTTCGTCGCCGACTCGCAAAAGATCGCCGCACTTTATCGCGATCTGGCCAAGCAGGCTTTCAGGCCGATCGAAGGCCTTGTTGCAAAATTCGGCCCGGCACAGACCACCTGAAAGCGGAAAAAAAACCCGGCCAAATTGGCCGGGTTTTGTTTTGTGCGGAAGAAATCGCGAAACCAAGCGCCTGGTCGCGTGGACTGCTTGCTTCGATCGACGAGCGTTGATCGGATCGGATTAGTTTTGTCAAATCAGGCAGGATTGATTAACCTGCAATCGACCACCGGGTCGGAGAACGGGCTTCAGCGAGGCTAACGCGAAGAGAGTTCCGGCGCGCTTGCAGGGAGCCAGTGACTGTCCCATATTTCCGCCGTCCGCCACGGCCGGAGCGGAAAGCGAGTATTGTCTGGGAAGCCGTGATGGCTTCGCAGAGTGTGGTACTATCGCTGTCCGGCTCCCTCGGGGATATCGAAACGTCAGTACCATGCCGCATCCAGCTTCTGAACTCCGATCGTCCTTGCCGGCCGCCATTACCGCACTCCGCCCCCGAATGGGCCAAGACGATAACCGCCTCGGCCATCCAGGTGGCCCCTCCACATCGGTCATCACCAAGGTCAAGCCCAAGACCAAGACCAAGAGACCGAACCTCTATCGCGTGCTGATCCTTAACGACGATTACACGCCGATGGAGTTCGTCGTTCACGTGCTGGAGCGGTTTTTCCAGAAGGACGTCGAGGCCGCGACCAAGATCATGCTCCATGTCCACCATCACGGTATCGGCGAGTGCGGCGTGTTTACCTACGAGATCGCCGAAACCAAGGTGACGCAGGTGATGGATTTCGCGCGCAAGCACCAGCATCCCCTGCAGTGTGTAATGGAAAAGAAGTAACACCACGCCGAAAAACCACGGTGTCGTACCCGATCCACCCTTGGCCCCGCCCTAAATGGGAACGGGTTTTGCATCCGCCTTTATCGCAGGCGCGTGGCTTAAGTCCCGGAACCGGTCTTTTGCTGCGCGCTTGTATAACTATATGTGACAAAGGTTGTTGTTGCCTGACCGGGCAACGGCGATCATGATGCTGGGGATACCGAGGACGCGAATGCCGACCTTTTCTCAAAGCCTTGAACAATCCCTGCATCGTGCGCTGGCGATCGCGAACGAGCGTCATCACCAATACGCCACGCTCGAACATCTGTTGCTCTCGCTGATCGACGACTCCGATGCGGCAGCTGTCATGCGCGCCTGCAGCGTCGATCTGGACAAGCTGCGCACCAGTCTCGTCAACTACCTCGAAACGGAATTCGAAAACCTGGTAACCGACGGGGCTGACGACGCCAAGCCGACGGCGGGGTTCCAGCGTGTCATCCAGCGGGCCGTGATTCATGTCCAGTCGTCGGGACGCGAGGAAGTGACCGGAGCCAATGTGCTGATCGCGATCTTCGCGGAGCGCGAGAGCCACGCGGCCTACTTCCTGCAGGAACAGGACATGACCCGCTACGACGCGGTGAATTATATCAGCCACGGCATCGCCAAGCGGCCAGGTGTCTCCGAGCCGCGCCAGGTGCGCGGCGTCGACGAGGAGACCGAGACCAAGGGCAACGAGGATTCCAAGAAGAAGGGTGAGGCGCTCGAGACCTATTGTGTCAACCTCAACAAGAAGGCGCGCGACGGCAAGATTGATCCCGTGATCGGCCGCAATTCCGAAATCAACCGCGCGATCCAGGTGTTGTGCCGCCGGCAGAAGAACAATCCGCTGTTCGTGGGTGAGGCCGGCGTCGGCAAGACTGCGATCGCGGAGGGGCTGGCCAAGCGCATCGTGGACAGCGAGGTGCCGGATGTTCTTTCGGCCGCCACCGTCTTCTCTCTCGATATGGGAACGCTGCTCGCCGGCACGCGCTATCGTGGCGATTTCGAGGAGCGGCTGAAGCAGGTCTTGAAAGAGCTCGAGGCGCACCCGAACGCCATCCTGTTCATTGACGAAATTCATACCGTGATCGGCGCCGGCGCCACATCTGGCGGCGCGATGGACGCCTCAAATCTGCTCAAGCCGGCGCTTGCCGCGGGCAACATCCGATGCATGGGCTCGACGACGTACAAGGAATACCGGCAGCACTTCGAGAAGGACCGGGCGCTGGCACGTCGGTTCCAGAAGATCGACATCAACGAGCCGACCGTCGAGGACGCTATCGCCATCCTCAAGGGCCTCAAGCCCTATTTCGAGGATTACCACCGGCTGAAATACACCAACGAGGCGATCGAGGCGGCGGTGCAACTGTCGTCACGCTACATCCACGACCGCAAGCTGCCGGACAAGGCGATCGATGTCATCGATGAGTCCGGCGCCGCGCAGATGCTGCTTGCGGAGAACAAGCGCAAGAAGACAATCGGGATCAAGGAAATCGAGACCACCATAGCCTCGATGGCGCGAATTCCGCCGAAGAGCGTGTCAAAGGACGATGCCGAGGTGTTGAAACATCTCGAGTTGACCTTAAAGCGCGTGGTGTTCGGCCAGGACAAGGCAATCGAATCGCTTGCGGCCTCCATCAAGCTGGCCCGCGCGGGCCTGCGCGAACCCGAGAAGCCGATCGGCTGCTATTTGTTCTCGGGCCCTACCGGCGTCGGCAAGACCGAAGTGGCAAAGCAGCTGGCCGCGACGCTGGGCGTGGAACTCTTGCGCTTCGACATGTCCGAATATATGGAGCGGCACACGGTGTCGCGCCTGATCGGCGCGCCTCCCGGCTATGTCGGTTTCGACCAGGGTGGCTTGCTCACCGACGGCGTCGATCAGCATCCGCATTGCGTGGTGCTGCTGGATGAGATCGAGAAGGCGCATCCCGACCTCTACAATGTGCTGCTGCAGATCATGGATCATGGCCGCCTGACCGACCACAACGGCAAGCAGGTCAATTTCCGCAACGTGATCCTGATCATGACCACTAATGCCGGCGCCTCCGATCTCGCCAGGCAGGCTTTCGGCTTCACCCGCAACAAGCGGGAAGGGGACGATCACGAGGCGATCAATCGGCAGTTCGCGCCGGAGTTCCGCAACCGGCTGGATGCCATCGTTTCCTTCGCGCATCTCAACGCCGACGTGATCGGCATGGTGGTTGAAAAGTTCGTGCTGCAACTGGAGGCACAACTTGCCGACCGCGATGTGACCATCGAATTGACGGAGCTGGCAAAAGCCTGGCTGATCCGGCACGGTTATGACGAGCACATGGGCGCGCGGCCGATGGCGCGCGTGATCCAGGAGCACGTCAAGAAGCCGCTCGCCGACGAGGTGCTGTTCGGCAAGCTCAAAGGCGGCGGCCATGTTCGTGTCATCGTGGTCAAGGACGAGACGGGCGGCGAGGCTGGAAAGGAAAAGATCGGCTTCGAGTATGTCGAGGGGCCTGTCACGCCGAAGGCCGAAAAGCTGCCCGGCGCTCGCAAGCGCAAGCCGAAACCGAGCGGGGGTAGCGGCTCCGGCGGTGGCTCCAAGGGCCCGGCCTCGCGAGGGCCGCTGGTCAAGGTGTAGAGCCGAGGATACGTCCGAAAGAAGACATCTCCAAAAGGTCGGCCCTTCAGCCGGCCTTTTCGCTTTTGAGCCCTTCAGAAAGCAAGGTTCTGGTCTCGGCGTCCATCGGATACGACATTTCGATCCGCAATTCCTGCAAGCCAACATCTTGGGGCGTGCCGAACGTCGTGATCGTGTTGAAGAGCCTCACCGTCGAATCGGCGACGCGCAATTCAAGCGGAACGATTGGAAGTTCGAGGCGATCGTGATCGTCCTCGGCTCCGCTGCCAACCGACGTACCCAGCTCCTTCAAAAGTGCCATTGAAGGCGAGGTCGGGTTACCCCGCGCTTCATTGCGAAGTCGCGCCAATAGTCGCGGCGCCACTGCCGGCCAATTGAGTATCCTGGGGCGCATCTGCGAGGGCTCGAACATCATTCGCATGAAGTTGAGCACGCCGCCGGGCGAAACCGCGCGCAGCGTCGCCTCGTCGAGGCACGCCGACACCAGTCGTGTCGCGCCGGTATTGCTCATGACGATCCGCCATTCGCGATCGACAATGAACGCCGGATACGGCTCGTGATGGCTGACGATCCGGCACAGTGCATCGCTCACGCTTTCCATTTCCGAAAGGTCCAGCGATCTCTCCGGATACAGCGAGGCGTAACCGGCGCAAACAAGCAGCTCATTTCGCGCACGCAGGGGGATGTCGAGGGCATCGCAAAGGCGGATGACCATGTCGCGGCTCGGCAGCGTCCGGCCGGATTCGACAAAGCTGAGGTGACGTTGCGAGATATTCGCCGACATCGCCAGCTCCAGTTGACTCTCGCGTCGCCGCGCGTGCCACGTGCTCAAGCGCGTGCCGAAATGATCGGCCGCCAGCGGACGTTTTCGTCGACGCTCAGTCATGACCCGTGATCCTGTCGAACCGTTGGCGCGACGCCAATTACCCCCGGGGTAATTGCCCGGCTTATCGTGGCGTGAATATTGAAAGGTGAACAGTTCATCGAATGCAAGACGTTGGAGCGCAGTCATGCCGAAACCCACAATTCTTGTGACGGGAGCGACCGGCAAGACCGGCATGCCGACCGCGCTCACCTTGCTCCAGAAGGGGTTCCCGGTGCGGGCGCTGGTGCACAACGCCGACGCGCGCGCCGATCGGCTGAGCAGCGCGGGTGCCGAGATCGCGATCGGTTCGCTGGAAAGCTATCGCGACCTCGAAACGGCGATGAAGGGTGTGGCTCGCGCCTATTTTTGCCCGCCGCTCGAACCCGGAACGTTGCGGCGGGCTGTATTGTTTGCGGAAGCCGCGCGCGAGGCCAGGCTGGAAGCCGTCGTCCAGCTCAGCCAATGGGTTGCAGATGTCGAGCATCCGGCGGTGCATTCGCGCGAAAAATGGCTCACCAATCGCTTGCTGTCGCGGTTGCCGGACCTGAACGTGGTGACGGTGCAGCCGGGCTGGTTTGCGGACAATTATTTTGCGGTGATCGGCCAGGTCGCGCAGCTCGGATTGTTCGGATTGCCGCTGGGGCAGGGGCTCAATGCACCGCCGTCGAACGAGGACATCGCCCACGTGATCGCGGCATGCTTGGTCGATCCCGCGCCGCATGTCGGCAAGGCGTATCGGCCGACCGGACCGCGCCTGCTCAGTCCACCCGATATTGCCGAAGCGATGGGACAGGCGCTCGGGCGGCGTGTCAAATACCAGGAGGTGCCGCTGCCGATGTTCCTGAAGGCGGCGCGATCGCTTCGCATTCCGGATTTCGTCATTTCCCAGCTGCACTGGTTCCTGCAGGACTACCAGGCTGGCGCCTTCGGCCTTGGTGCCCCCACTGACGCCGTCGAGCGGGTGACAGGCCGCGCTCCGGAGGATTTTGTCTCGATTGCGAAGCGATATGTCGCGGCATCTCCGCAGGCTGTCCGGGGGTTTTCAGGCGTGCTGCGTGAGGTTACCGGTCTGGCCGCGGCGTTGCTGGCAAGAAGGCCCGACGTCAATTTGATCGCGGCCAAGCTCGGCGTGCCCCATCTGGAGAGCTATGTCCTTGCAAGGGATTCCTCGGCCTGGATGGCGACGCACGCCTAGAGGTCGACGGTCCAGCGCTTCAATGTTGAATAATGTCGGCTCCGTACGGGCGAAGCGGGCGGCCCGCGCAAACATTGTCGCGATCCTTTACGGCCTCGCTGTGATATCGCTCGAAGTCACTGAGCGAAGCGACGGATATGTGGCACGACTCGCGATTGTCGTTTGCGTATCGGGCCACAGCGCCCCATGCATTCGATAGACGACCGTAGATATAGCAGCGCTCCGACGGGGAAACGGTCCTCGATTGCTTGAGAGCCGCTTGGACCTCGCCACGCAGCCTGGCCAATTCCGGGCACTGCGCCTGCGCGGTGGTCTGAATGCAGAATCCGAAAAGTGCCATGATCGCAAAGGTTAGCACGCGGGCTCGCATCATATTATTGGCTCGCATCGATTCCCTCCGGCGAAACGCGACCACATCATCACAACCCAAAGCTGTTAAAAGCGGCCGATTTGGGACCCATGATCGCGGCCCACGCCTTCGTGATTGGGGAAAGGGGCAAGCTAACACGGGATGGCGATCAGACCTGAAGCCGTCGCTTCAGCGCGCAGGTTTGGGTTTGCCCTGCTGTTGGATGGATTTGAGATAGTCCACCGCGTCTTCGGCATCCTCGCGGCTGAAGTGGAAGGTCGGCATATCCGGATGCATGGTGCTCAGGCCATCCTGTAATCTCCGGACAAAGTCGGTGTCATAAAGCTTATCGTCGCCGAAGCTGCGAAAGGGTGGGGCATCGGCATGCGGACTGCGTCCCGATTTGCCGACCGCATGGCACCGCGCGCACATCGCCTCAAGCAGGGCCTTTCCGTGGTGCGGCCCGCCCTCTGTCGCATGACCGGCCGCCAGCGAGGCGCATGCGGCCAGCAGTGCAAGGCAGGATCGGTTCATGAAAAGTCTTCCAGGGTGAGCTACCATCGCGACGAGGCTTTGCCGTAGACGTAAAGCGCGACAAGTCCGATCGTCACCAGCGTCGAGCACGCGATGATGATAAGGTCCCAGTCGGGACGTTTCCTCTTCATCCTGCTCAGGGTCAGGACTGCGAACAGGGCCTTGATTCCAGGCTTCGGCATTGGTCGTGCTCTGAAGACGCCGTTTGGACCAGTGTGCCCGAAAGAATCGGGAAACCGCTTGAGGCAGATCAACGGGGAGATTGATCGAGCCCCGCGCGGTGACCGACGGCTCAGCCCTCGCCGAGCAATTCGTCAATGCGACGCTTCAGCTCGCGCTTCTTCTTCTCGCTCCGGCGCAGCCGTGCGTCGAGATCGTTCGCCGAGGCATCGGTGACCATTGCCTTGAAGGCAAGACCGACGCGATTGGCCTGTCGCCAGACGAGCTCCGCCAGATAGGAACGGCCCTTGCGCGCGATGGCCAGTTTTATCCGGCCGGGCAGTCTGGTGGCCAAGTCAAGCTCGACACAGGCGCCGCGTTCGCTGAAATCGCGCACCAGGCAATCCATGGTCGAAGTGTCGTCGATTTCGGCGAGGCCACCAAAAAAGACCTTGTCCCGCACACTCTGGCGCCGATCCTGCATCGGTTTCCTCCCGCCTTACCGGGAGTTTTATGCGCCCTCCCGCCGGCCGGGAACAGCGCGGGTTCCTCTTATGTTGTGTTAACGTAAACCGCCGCGGGAAAAAGTTAAGGTTCAGGTGTGCGTTGCCGGAGCTTGATACCATCATGCAAAGGGCTTTACGCGCAGCGCCAGGCTTGGCGGCGACGGTCTTCTCGTTTGCTTCGGCCTTGGCGCAGGATCTAGTGGCGCAAGATGTCGGAGCGGCCAGGACGGGGGTTGCAATTCCCAGTGTCGAGGAACTCGCCGTTCCAAATGGCGGCCTGCAAAAGCCAGATGAGGGCGCCACCGACAATGCCACGCGCGAGGCGATTTGCCTGATGATCGAGTCGGCGGCGCGGTCGAACGACTTGCCGCTCGAGTTTTTCGCGCGCGTGATCTGGCAGGAGAGTCGCTTTCAGCCCGACGCCGTCGGGCCCGTGACGCGCAGCGGTCAGCGCGCGCAGGGGATCGCGCAATTCATGCCGGGCACGGCGAGCGAGCGAGGCCTCCTCGACCCCCTCAATCCAGTGCAGGCGTTGCCGAAATCGGCGGAGTTTCTGGCCGAGTTGCGCACACAGTTCGGCAATCTCGGCCTTGCGGCCGCCGCCTACAATGCCGGTCCCCGCCGTGTGCGGGAATGGCTTGCCGGAAGTGGCCCGATGCCAATGGAGACCCGCCACTATGTCTCCGCCATCACGGGCTCGACGGTTGAGGACTGGGCCAAGGCCGGGCATGGAGGCAAGATGCCCGAAAGCGCGCCGCCGACCTCGTGCCGCCAGTTGATGGCTCTTTTGAAGCGCGCACCCAATCCATTCATAATTCAGCTGGAAGAGCATGTGAGATTGGCTGCCGCAAAGCTGTGGGGCGTGCAGCTTGCCGCCGGTTTCGATCGCGACAAGGCGCTCGCGATGTACGCGCGCGCAGTGAAGAACCTGAGCGCCGTGATCGGCGATCGCGAACCCAGCATCCTGAGCGCGGTGATACGCAGCCGCGGCAGCCACACCTTCTACCAGGTGCGCTTCGGCGCCGACACACGGCCCGAGGCCGACGATCTCTGCAATCGCATCCGCCGCGCGGGAGGCGCCTGCTTTGTGCTGAAGAACATCTTCGTAAGGGGTTAATTCGTCTCCTGCCATTCGACAATGGCGAGGAGACAACCTAGATTGTCGTTGATCAAAGAACTTCGCAAACAGGTGCTGACGAGATGGTGCGAGAGATGGAAATCCGCGAGGGCGAATTGGCGATCGAAATCCCGCCGCCGCGCGACGCCGCGCTTTACTTCATTGGCCGGATTCGCACGCCCTGGACCTCGCGACTGGAGACGCCGCGCCAGGGTCGCCTCGATGGGCCTGTCTGTCGGCTGGAGATTTTCGAACCGTGGGTGCCCGCGATCAAGGGCGTCGATTTCTACACTCACCTTGAAATCATCTATTGGTTGCACCAATCGCGCCGCGATCTCGTGCTGCAGAGCCCGAAGAACAATCAGAAGACTCGCGGAACCTTCTCACTCCGCTCGCCGGTCCGGCCGAACCCGATCGCCACCTCGGTCGCCAAGCTGATCGGCGTCGAGGGCAGCACCATCCTGGTGCGCGGTCTCGATTGCCTCGACGAGACGCCGCTCCTTGACATCAAGCCGGACCGCTGCGAGTTCACGCCGCTGGCCCCACCGCAAGCCGGCGATTTCGAGACGGAGTGACCATAACGTTTTCGAGCGAAGTGTATAACGGTTCGCGTGAAGAAAACGCGTCAAAACATAAGATTAGAGCCCTCGGTTCTGATTCAATCAGAACCGAAGAGGCTCTAGCCCCCCTGGAGCGCCGCGATCAACTTCGCCGCGTTATCTTCCAATACCTTGGCATCTCCCTTGCGGCTGGCGGGCGGCAGCAGCGCAACCCCGATATGGCGCGGCATCACATGGACGTGCAGGTGAAACACGACCTGCCCGCCGGCGGTCTCGTTGAATTGCTGGACCGTGATGCCGTCGGCATCGAAGGCCTTCTTTGCCGCCGCCGCAATCTTGTGGGTGGCGCGCGCGACATGGAGATAATCTTCCACCTTGATGTCGAGGATGTTGCGGGCAGGCGCTTTGGGAACCACCAGCGTGTGCCCCGCCGAACGCGGCATGATGTCGAGGAAGGCAAGTGTGTGCTCGTCCTCGTAAACCTTGTAGCAGGGAAATTCGCCGCGCAGGATCTTTGCAAAGGCGTTGTTCGGGTCGTAGGCGGGCATGGCGGCTCCTTGAAGATTTTCGAACAACTTTCCGGGATAGGCTAGTGCTCCGATTCTAACATTCGCTCCCAATCTGGAGGGCCACTTTTGCGAATGTTAGAATCAGAGGACCACTAGCAGATTATCCCTGCCAGTGGAGCTTTGGATTTGACGTTCGCATGAGGCAATTGCGGCGGGAGGGTAGCGAATGTCAAATCCGCTCCACTAGGGGAGGTCAAGGCGCCTCGCTGGCATCCTTCCGAAACGGTCCGTAATCCAGAAGCTCGCGGCCGGCCTGCGCGACATAGGTGCGCTCGCGCTTCAGGTAGTCGGCGATGGCGCGCCTCAGACCGGGGTCGGCAATGTAGTGCGCCGAGAAGGTCGTTTGCGGCAGATAGCCGCGTGCCAGCTTATGCTCGCCCTGCGCGCCGGCCTCCACGACCGCCAGGCGACGGTGGATCGCGAAATCGATTGCCTGGTAGTAGCAGACTTCGAAATGCAGGAACGGGTGATGCTCGACTGCGCCCCAGTTGCGGCCAAACAGCGTGTCGGAACCGATAAAATTGATCGCGCCCGCGATCCAGCGGTTGTCGCGCCTTGCCATTACAAGCAGTACGTCGCGGCTCATGCTCTCGCCGATCAGCGAGAAGAATTTGCGGTTCAGATAGGGCCGGCCCCATTTGCGTGAGCCCGTCTCCATGTAGAACGTGAAGAACGCATCCCAGACTTCCTCCGTGATGTCGTTACCGGTCAGCCAGTGGATGGTGATTCCCGCCGCCAGGGCTTCGCGGCGTTCGCGCTTGATTGCCTTGCGATGGCGCGAATTGAGCGTCGCAAGGAAGTCGTCGAACGTCGAAAAACCCTGGTTGCGCCAGTGAAACTGCTGGTCGGTCCGCTGCAGGAAGCCGTGGCCAGCCAGAATTTTCCATTCCTGCTCGCGTGCAAACGTCACATGGACCGAAGAGGCGCGACTGATTTCGCACAGGGCGATCAGCCCGCTTGCGAGCGCTGCGCTGATCTGTTCGCGATCGACATCACCACGCAACAGCAGCCGCGGGCCGGTAGCCGGTGTGAAGGGAACGGAGCATTGCAGCTTCGGGTAATAGCGTCCACCCGCGCGCTCATAGGCATCAGCCCAGCCGCGATCGAATACATATTCGCCCTGCGAATGCGACTTCAGAAAGCACGGCACGATACCGACGATGCGGCCGCCAACTTTTGCAAGCAGGTGCCGCGGCGCCCAGCCGGTGCGTGCGGTGGCTGACCCTGCGTTCTCCACCGCCGCAAAAAATGCGTGCGAAACAAAGGGGTTATAGTAGGGCCTTAAATCCGGGCAGGAATGGACCAATTCCGCCGGCGAATTCTCCCCGGAACCACTGGAATCGCCGGCCTTTATCTGCGGATTGGCGCAAGCATCCCAGTCCTCGGCCGCAACGTCGCAGGCAGAGGGTATCGCTTCCAGTGTGATTTCAGGTGAAGCCATTGACACTTTTGGGGTGGTCACGTGGCAAACATCGGTCATTGCAACACCGAGCGCAAGCCGTGGTGCCGACGATTTGAAGCGCAGGGCAGCCCGGCAGGACATCAACGGACATGTGTGCACAACGCATTGCGTCAGCCTTCGGGCCGAAACCCCTCAAAGATCATCTGGTCGGCGTGTCGCGCGGCGCGCGCGCGCTGGGCCGGTGTGCGCACGGTCCAGGTCAAAAGGGGACAGCCGAACACGTTGCGGGCGATCCAGGGCGCCGGCGAGGGCAATTCATCGATCCAATAGGCGACGAAATCCGGCCATGTTCGGAAGAAGTGGTGCAGGTGTCGCATGGAGTGCCTCTGCGCGAAAGAAGCCTGCGGCCAGTCCCGCGCGGGATAATGTCGTTGCGCGACGATGCCGCGCGGGCGCGAGGGGACCAGTTCGCGGAGCGCCATCACCTGGTCCGGATCGAAGGACATCCCGGCGGCCGGGCCCTGATAGGCCGACAACACCTCGGCCATTCGTTTCACCAGCCTGCGGTCGCCATCAAAATGGCTTTTCACCTCGATCACCAGCGGAACGCGGCCGGCAACCAGCGTACAGAGATCGGACAGCGTCATCATCCGCTCCGACGTATTCCTGAAGCTGACGGACTTGAGCTCGAGAGCGCTCTTGTCGAGCAATGCACCCGAACCTTCGGTCAGACGTCCAAGCTCATCATCATGATGCACCATGGCTTCGCCATCGGCGGTCAGCTGAATGTCACACTCGATGGCGAAGTTTTGGGCAATTGCGGCCAGCGCCGCACCCGGCATGTTTTCGATGATCCCGCCTGCGGCATCATGGAGGCCGCGATGGGCAACCGGCCGGGCCGTCAGCCAATCCGGCGCGCGCACTGGCGTTTGTCCTCAGGAGACTTCAAACAATCCCTCGACCTCGACGGAGGCGTCCGCCGGCAGCGAAGCAACGCCCACCGTGGTGCGGGCGTGACGGCCCTTGTCGCCGAAGACTGTGACCATCAGATCGGAAGCACCGTTTAGTACCTTGGGTCCATCAAGAAAATCCGGCGCCGAGTTGACGAAGCCGCCAAGCCGGACCACGCGCACGACCTTGTCGAGGTCACCAAGCGCCGCCTTGACCTGGGTAAGCAGGTTGATGGCGCAGCCGCGCGCCGCGGCGTTGCCTTGTTCAACGGTGACGCCGGCCCCAAGCTTGCCCTTGGCGATCAGCTTGCCCTGCGCGTCAAAACAAACTTGGCCGGACACGAACAGAAGGTTGCCGGTGCGGACAAAGCCGACGTAGTTCGCGACGGGTGCCGGAGCTTGATGCAGGGTAATGCCTTGCGCCGCCAGTTTTGCTTCGATCGTGCCTGCCATGTCTCATCCTGCTTGCTTGACCACTCACCCCGTAAGGTGCCCTGTTTCGCGCATCGCGCGCCGACATGCAAGCGAGCGCCTCAAAACGCATGGAAACGGACCGGTATCAGCGCCGCCTCGCACTTTTCCGTGAAACGGCCCTAGTTGTGGTGTAATGAGGCTGTCATTAATGTCACGAATCTCTTCTTTCAGGATAGGCCATGGTGCGATCATTCCGGACTTCCCTGGGTGCGCTGGCTATTGCGGCACTGGCGTGCGGGCCGGCGAAAGCGGCGGGTGGGCCGTTCCTTCCGCACCAGGCGCTTTACGACCTCAGCCTCGCGAAGTCGCGAGGGTCGAGCCCGATCAACAGCGCGCGCGGCCGCATCCTCTACAATTTCTCAGGTAATGCCTGCGAGGGCTATACATCGGAGTTCCGACAAGTCTCGGAACTCGACGCCGGCGAGGGCAAGCTGACCCTGAGCGACCTGCGCTCGACCTCTTGGGAGGATGGTGCCGGCAAGACCTATCGCTTCAAGATCGAGACGCGGATGAACGATGCCGACGCGAGCCCCGTTGACGGGATCGCCGAGCGGAGCGGGGACCACATCACGGTCAAGCTGAGGCAGCCGCAGGTCAAGACCTTCACCCTCGAGGGCTCAACGGTGTTTCCGACCGAGCAGATTCAGCGCATCATCGCCGCCGCCAAGGAGGGCAAGTCGCTGCTTGAACTGACGGTCTATGATGGTTCCGATAACGGTGAAAAGGTCTACAACACGTTGTCGGTGATCGGCCAACCGATCCCGGGCGACAGGGTGATCGCAGCGCCCGACCCTTCGACGACCAACGAACTCATGAAATCCATGACACGTTGGCCTGTCACGGTGAGCTACTACGACCGTGACGCGAAAGTCGGGGAGGGTGAGCAAACTCCGATCTATGCGATGTCGTTTGAATTGTTCGAGAACGGCGTGTCGCGGGCGCTGGTGCTCGACTACAACGACTTCGTGATTTCCGGCGTGCTCGGCAAATTCGACGTCAAGGACGTCAAGCCCTGCAATTGACGGACCGCTACTGTTCGGGCTTCTCGGGTCCGTCATAGGCAATGCCCCGGATCACGGCGTCTGCACCGAATTTTTTTCGCAAATCATCGATGGCACGTTCGGCATGCGCGGCGCGGCGGTCGAGCATGTCGGTATCATCGGCCTCGGTTCCCGGGTGCAGCGCGCTGACGCCCGTGCCCATCAGGCGGAATACGGTGCCGTCGATCTCCCTTGCCAGCATCTCGCGGGAGACTGCGAAGATCTTCGTCGCCAATTGGGTCGGCGTCGCGATTGATTGCGAACGGGTGCGCTGGCGGAAATCTGCGGTCTTCAGCTTCAGCGTAATGGTGAGCCCGGCGAGGTTGCCGTTCTTGAGCCGCATCGAGACTTTCTCCGACAATTGCCACAGGAGCTTTTCCAAAGTCGCGAAATCGCCGATGTCGGTTTCGAAGGTGGTCTCGCTGGAAATGGTCTTTGCGCCTCTGTCGGGCACGACGCGGCGGTCGTCAATACCGCGTGCAAGCCGCCAAAGCCTGCGACCGTCAGTCGGAAACTGCTTCATCAACTCGACCTCATCGGCACGTTGCAGATCGCCGATGGTACGAAAACCGCGCTGCGATAGTTTTTCCTGGGTCGCAGGTCCGACACCGAAGATGAATCCGACCGGCTTGTCGGCGAGCATCGCGCGCGCTTCATCCTGGTCGAGCGCGGCGAAGCCGCGGGGTTTGTCAAGGTCGGAAGCGATCTTGGCTAGAAACTTGTTGCTGGAGAGCCCGACCGAAACCGTGATCCCGATGTGGCGCTCGACCTCGCGTGCAAAGCGCGCCAGCACCTTTGCCGGGATCATGCCATGGACGCGCTCGGTGCCGGAGAGATCGAGAAAGGCTTCGTCGATTGACAAGGGCTCGACCAGGGGGGTCAGGGCCTGTATGGCGCGACGCACCTCGCGGCCGACCCGGACATATTTTGCCATGTCGGGACTGATCACTGTTGCCGACGGGCACAGCGCCAGCGCCTTGAACATCGGCATTGCCGAACGCACGCCGTAGGTGCGCG
>Ga0306923_10001770_pt1 | contig 19331 bp, 26 predicted proteins | sample sta12Can44000108_FD_203841 | JGI IMG/M metagenome (GOLD analysis project Ga0306923, IMG submission 203841) | Lab enrichment of tropical soil microbial communities from Luquillo Experimental Forest, Puerto Rico - statanox.12C.anox.44.000.108 (v2)... | ecosystem: Environmental > Terrestrial >... | reverse complement strand
CGTGCAATATTATTTGGCATGGACGGCAAGTTTGGTGCCGAGCGCGGGGATGCTCAGCAAGAAGGATACGATGCATGCCAACGCGTCGAACGATCGGTGTTGCCTTGGCGTGCTTGATGACCTCCGCCTCCGCGATCGCCCAGACACCAGAAGAGAACATCACCCAGTCAACCGGTGTCACTCCGGGAAACTCTGAAACACCGACTGATAGCTCTCGGAGCTTCGCGTGCACCGCTGCTCAGGAACGCTGGCCGGCCGACTATGGCTCCGAGTGGGTGGCGCGGCAGAGTATGGGTTTCGAGCCCATAACAAATACAGACAATAGCGCCCCGGACCCCTGCTGCGGCTCGGTGCACTTGGTTAGCGGTCACCAGTTCGGAAAAGCTTCGTGGTACGAGCAGGTGGGCAGTCCGACCGCAAGCGGGGAGAGCCTCGACACCTTTACCGCCACCGCCGCGCACCGTTCGCTCCCACTGGCCTCTTACGCGAAGGTGACGAACCTCGACAACCGCCGCTCCGTCATCGTCAAAATCAACGACCGCGGCCCATACATTCGGGGGCGCATCATCGACCTCTCGCCGCGTGCTGCTGACGTGCTCAAGATGAAGCGTGCCGGGGTGGTGGCTGTGGTCCTTGAGCCGCTGGTTTATTAGATAGCTCAACTGTCCGTAAGAAGTTGTGTTCACCTCGGAAAAAAGCCGGTGAGGCTAACGATGCGCAGCGTAACGATCCGGATACCCGCCGCGAAATTTTGTGGCACGATGACGGCCATCGCGGAATGGCTTGATGTCAACGGCTACGAGCCCACAAGGTACAAATACGACCACGACGAGGATGCTGTACTCGTGACCGTTGACTTCTCGGCGGGGGTGGCGGCGAAGGCATTTGCGACACGGTTTGACGGTATCGGTCGGTTTCTTTGGAGGCCGCATCATCAGACGCTCAGTACCAATTGCCGGCTGAACACAACCGTTACCGTTGATAAACGTCGACGACTGATGCGCGCCAGCCTGGTGGACACACACAACTTCGCTTCCTCACCTGGTGCTGCGTCGTTCTCCTCGCCGTCCTATCGCTGCTGCCGGCGCAACAGATGGTGCGAACCGGGCTCCCCGGACGACTTGAGCATTTCGTCGCCTACGCTGGGTCGGCTGCGATCGCTATGGCAGGTTATGGCGCGAGCCGACGCGGCGTGCAGACCATCGGCGGCTTTTGGGTCTACGCCGGCATCCTGGAATACCTCCAGCACTTTTCACCGGGCCGGTACCCGGCGATCGAGGATTTCGCGGCGTCGGCGCTCGGAGCGCTGTGCGGCGGTCTTGCTATCACCCTCCTCTGGCGGCGCCTGTCCGTCTAGCCGCTTTGAGGGTTGTCGGCTCAGGTCGGCGGTTCAATCTCGTTCCCGAAGACGATCGGCACCACGGGGATCACGGCGGCCGGTTGCTCACCGCCAATCTCGGGAAACGCCCTCCCTATCCGCTCCCGATCCGCTCCTGCTGCTGATCGGCGGGTGTCTCTGGCCTCGGGACCGGCCAGCGCGTCGAGTGCCAGTGAGAGCCGCGCGCCGCTGCCACGGCAGGTGAACGCGCCGGAGGAGGAGAGCCTCACTCCTCCGGCACCCCCGCCTTGCGCAGACCTGCGAAGTAAGTCGCTTCAAATAAGGCGTCGAGTTTCGGAACGCCCCAATATCCATGGGCCTTCATCTGCGCAATGCTCGGAAAGGAACCTTCGCCCAACAGCTTGCGCGCCTCACCGAGTTCGGCGGCGGCACGATCGGTCTCACCTTTGAGCGCATAGGCTGAGGCAAGCCAGAGGTATGGCCAAGGTGATCCCGGACCACCGATGCGCGCCTTCTCCAACCATACGATCGCCTCTTCAACGCGCGATTGCAGCAAATGCACCTTGCCAATCACGAGATAACGGTTGAACACGTACGGATCGCGGGGGCCAAGACGGATGGCCTGCTCCTCTAGTGGGATTGCCTCGTCTGTCGATCCCGTGAGGAGCTTGCACTCGCCGAGAGCGAAGAGTGCGCCCGGCGAATTGCGATTTGAGGCGATCACCATCTCGAACTCAGGAATGGCCTCGTCGCAGCGCCCCTCCACCCGCAGCAGTTGGCCTTTGGCCAGATGCGCAGGCGTGCTGCCGGGCGACCCCGCCAAGGCTTGGTTTACGAGCGTTTCCGCGCGTTTCAAATCGCTCCAGGATGAGCTCGGGTGAAGATCTAACACGCGGCCGACGAGTGCATTTGCCAACCAGCCCTTCGCCTCGACGGACTGCTGATCAAGTGCCAGCGCGTGCCCGAACGAGTTGATCGCCTGCCCATAGCTGTCGAGCCCCGGCGGCTGCGCTAGAGCCGCGCGTCCCTGAAGGATGTAGTCTAACGCGTCGGGATTATTCTCGGTCGCGCGAGCGACCTCCGCGGCAAGGACCTCCACATTCAGCGCGACTGCGATCCGACTGGTGATCTCGATTTGCAGAGCGAGAAGATCGCCGATGTCGCGGTCGAACCGCTCCGCCCACAAATGCGCGTCGGTCTCGGCATTAATGAGCTGCGCGTTGACGCGGACGTGTTTATCCGACCGCTGAACGCTCCCTTCGAGTACATATCGCACACCCAGCTCGCGGCCGATCTGCTTCGCGTTGACTGGCTTGTTCCTGTAGGTGAACGCGGTACTGCGCGAGATCACGAACATGTCCTCGATCCGCGACAGATCGGTTGTTAGATCCTCGGTGATCGCGTCAGCAAAGTATTGCTGCTCGGGGTCGTTGCTGAGGTTGGCGAATGGCAACACGACGATCGACAAACGAGGCGCGACGAGGTGCTGTGCGACTGAGGTGGCCGCGGCGACGGTAGGTGACGTAGAGGGTTTCGTGGCCGGCCAAACCCACCAGCCGATCACCGCGATGACGAGCACTGCTCCAACGGCCGCTGCTATTGGAGCAACGACGCTGCGCCGGCGACGCGGCACTGCGATCGGCACACTGGCCACCGGTAGTTCAACAATGGTTTCGGGGCGCAATGCAAAGACCCGCACCGACCGGGCTATGTTCTTGACGCTCTGCTCGCCCAGGTCCTCGAACGGGTAAGGAAGTTTGTCTCTTATCTGGTCTCGCACCACTCGCGACACACAGATGCCACCGGGCTCCGCTAATGCCTCTAGCCGCGCGGCCACGTTGACCCCATCACCGTAGATATCGTCCAGTTCGGCGCTCACATCGCCAAGGTTGATACCCACCCGGAACGTGATGCGTTTGTCCTCGGGCGTTTCCGCATTGCGGTCAGCCATCGCCCGCTGCACCTCGGCGGCGCTCCGAACGGCGGCGACAACACTCGGAAATTCCGCCAAGAAGCCGTCGCCCGTGTTCTTTACGATCCGGCCACTGTGCTCCTCAATCTTCGGATGGACCAGCTCCCTGAGATGCGCTTTGAGCCGCTCGTGCGTCCCCTCCTCATCTGCGCCCATAAGGCGCGAGTAGCCTGCCACATCGGCGGCGAAGATCGCGGCGAGACGGCGGACAGAAGGCATTTCTGGTCCAGCGGTCGGTTATCGCGACCGAACCTACCTCGAAATCGGCACCGGCCCCTAGCGTTCAGTGGGCTGGGGGGACCTCAGGCGGGCTTCGGCGGCGTCTTGCCCGTATGGGGGAATCACCAGTGCTCGCGGCTACTCGGCCCGACTGAGGAGTGCCGGTGCTCTCTCCAGGGCGCTCTACCGCCTATATCACGTGACCACCCCTGTCGTTCCTGTCGTCATGAGAATACGGCGCGTATGGGACCTGGCCCCCTTGGGAGCACGCCGGTCCGGTTGTAGATCTCCGCGTATAGCTCATTCGGTGCCGTCGTGATGATCGCAAAGCTGCGTACCCTCTCACCAGCCGGTGATCGCCACGTTTCCCAGAGGCCCGCCAGAGCCATCAGCCCTCGGTCAGCCAGCGCGATCGCATAAGGCTGCTTTCCCGTCGTGGTCTTCTTCCACTCGTAGCCCCCGTCAAAGCCGGCGCCACGACATCCTCTATGTGCTCGTTGGCGTCCTGCTCGCCTCGGCCCGATGGCTGGGGGTCTACCTTTGCTCTTCTCACTTAGGAGTGGTCGATGAAAACCATGTCAATGTCCTGTCGTGAGGATTGCCACGAGGTCGCGCAAGGCATCTTGACTATGGCTGGCCTTTTGGATGGTTCTCCACTTCTTTTTGGTCAGCCGAGACATCCTTCTGCATATCGGGTGATCCATGACCTATGGCGAGATATATGCAAGCGCTCGGGACGAGCAGCGCCAACGCCATGCCGAGCGCAGCGCCATCGTCGTAACCGCCTGGGAAATTGCCAGGCAGAAAGGAGCCACGATCGAGGAACGCTGCGAAATATATGAGCGTGAGGTCGACCGGCTTAGCCGGGAGTTCGAGGAGAAATGGGGAGTGCCTGCTGCCCGTGTCTAGTCACTATCTTGATAAGCCTACCTACCCGACTGTGCTCGATTACTACCGCGCGCGTGTGCTCGACGAGGCTACGCGGCGCCGCTGCGAGGATCATCCTTGCCCAACGTGATTGAAAATCTTCCGCGATACATTCGCCATCATTGGGATCGAATTTTGGGCACAATTTAGGCTGGTAGATCAACCTATCTCACAGTGGCTGACCAAAAACACCCCCGAGAAGGCCTGAGAGCGAGCCTGACAGCAAACCAATAACCGCGGACACAAGTGAACCACTCACTTCTATCCCCCCGGAGGTATCGCCGACCGAAGCGCCCCCAGCCGAGAAGGTGTGCGCACCGTCGGTATGTCGCAGACCCTAGCCGATTGATGGGCACCTTGGACACGGTAAGCAAGAGTTAATTCTTATACAGCATAACTTTTGCGTGTTCTTTGTCGCCCTATCGCTGGCCCTCGGGGTGTCTGCGCCCGTCCTGCCGGCCTCCTCGGTAGCTTCGGGCGTAGCCGTTGCGGTTTGCTTCGCCCCTGAGGAAGATTGCGCAGCGTTTGCGGTCCGCGCCATCAACAACGCCGCGCGCGAAATCCTCGTCGGTGCCTATGGGCTGACGAGCAGCTCCGGGATAGTCGAAGCGCTGGTCCGGGCCAAGGAGCGCGGCGTTGATGTCAGGTTGATCGCGGACAGAACCACGCCTTGCAAACGCGAAAGCGCGATCGAGCCCTTGGCCACCGCGGGCGTGCCGGTCTGGATCGACGCTCAGGCGCGGACCGTGCACGCCAAGACGATGGTAATTGACGGCGCGGTCACGCTGACGGGTTCGATGAATTGGACCCGTGGCGCTGCGATGAACTCTGAAGACCTGAACCTGATTTCATCCCCGGCTGTTGCAGTGGCGTACGCGGGCCACTGGCGCGATCGTCTCACCGTCTCCTCGCCGTTCAATCGGCGCGAAGACTGGTGCCGGGTGTCGTCACGGGCATGACTGACCGACCACTTCGGCGCCCATCCCGATCCCTGCGGGCGCAAGGGCTGTGCAAGGTCACGGTCCTAGTCCCGGAAGGCTGCGCCGAGGGCATCCGGCAGTTCGCCCAGAAACTCCGCAACCGGGAACTGAACGAACCCGTCCCCGAGACGCCGAAATGGCAGGCCATAAGCCCGAGTGCCGAGCTGATGGTCAGCCCAGATTGTAGTGTCCGTGGCAGCGTCCGCGACACTAGGGCGCCCGGTGCGGGCCGCTTTCGGTGGACCGTCGCGGTGCTCGGGCAGTTGGACCCGATTGCTGAAGGGCGGGCTGAGGACCGAGTAGAAGCGCGGTCGCTCGCTGAGGCCGCGGTAGCAGCCTATTTCGCGAACCGGGCCATACCGTCAGGCGGTGGGAGTGTGCGCGGTGGCTGACGGGCGGCTGAGGCAACTCTTCTGGCGCGTCGCCGACCAGCTCGATTATGTGGTGACGCTAGCGAGGCTACGCATCCTAGACGCGTTGGCCGGCCCCCTCGCGGAGACGCCGGCTGATCGGCAGCGGCGGCAAGATCGGGAACGGCTACGGAAGGCGTTCCCCGAGATCGAGCCGTAACGAGCTCGGCGCGGCCGAATTCCCACCCGCCGATCGCGTCGCGAGGGATCTCCATTGAGCGTGCTAAGTGATTGGTCCGCCAAGGTCGGCATGGCGGTGCCAAAATCTTCAATTATGGAAAAGAGCGGAATGCATTTTACGGAAAATCACTGCTGAAAGGAGAAACCCAGTCAGGTTTGCGCCCCGGATAGGCCCTCGGCGTCCTCACGTTCGATCACGGCCTTCTCTTCTTGAAGGGATTGTTTTCTGCCTTCAACGATCGCGACACACAGCCTCCTCACATTAGGTTCGAGTTCCCTCCAATCGTCATCCGAGGCGATCTTTACGTCTACGTCTCCTTTTTTCTGGAGCACCCTGGGGCCCCAAGCTTGCGAGACAGTCACCCATTCTCGTCCCGCCGCCTTGATGGCCCGTTCTCGAAGCGTCAAGACGATTGAGCCCCGGGGATTGTTGGGTATGGAAATGGATAGGTACTGGTGGGCCGACGGGGTGCCAGTTGCGCTGAGTTCCGGGAAAGCGTAGCTGTATCCGCTCCGGGTCGGCCACTCGGCCGCATTCGTCTCGTCCCGAATCAATGCTGCAGCTTTGTCGAAATATGACTCCACTCCAAATTCTTTGATTTTTCGCAGAAGTATCCGGAGATTTTCCGCCTTTGACCATGTCCCAGGCGCAGAGGAAACGGGTGGAGCAACCTTGACCTGCCGCGCGAGGAACACCTCGTTGCTGTTGTCGAAGCCATGGAACGTGATGAGCGACATCTCGATGCTACCATTGGCAAGGTACTCCACCATTCTCCTTGCCCGTTCATCAACCCCTAGCCCGACCAATACCATCTTCGGCTTGCCAATTGTATCTAGGCTCTTCCCGGAAAACTGGTCCTGGTACCACTCGGCGAAATTATCGGTGATCTTGTCAATCCCGTGCTTTCCGAGGTTTTCATTCACCAGAGAATTCAGCTCCTCCTTGGACAGTTCAGCAAGAAACGAAGCGTAATCGATGATCTGGGCAACGGCGTCGCGCGTGAGTACGCCCCGTTTGAGCTCAAAGACAACCAGCCGCCCGTCGTCGTCTACACCTAACAGATCAAGCGGACCTCCAGAGGTTTCGATTTGGCGGCCCACAAGCGTCAGGCCGTCAGCCAGCAGGCCCGGCGACTTTACGAGGATTTCCTCAAGCATCTGTTCGGTTTGGGTCTGCTTGACGTTCGAAATATCGGCGATGGTCAGCGAATCTTTGGCCCCGCTGACCTTCCACAGCTTAATTTCCTCCATCTCCCACCTTAAGCTCATTTAATGCGTGCTCTTGGGACTGGCCGTCGCCGACCGTCGGACCGATATTGGACGCGGCCTCATTATATAGCCGCGTTCGCGACCAAGTGGATAGGCCGCGGGCGGTCGTCGGCGCGCGGATATATTCTAGATGTTGTGTTTCTTGCCCGATCCCAGAGCGCTGTCAAAGTCGCATTATTGCACATTCTGTAAAGCGGGGGCATTGCGGGACATCGATTTCTCGCGCCCGCCCGAATGTCCGGAAAGGCACGGCACCGGACGGTCACCCCCGCCATTGCTAGCGGATGCGAGCTGACTTACGCGCACTCTTAATCCGCGAGCGAGTGTCTACCCGGCGCACGGCCGCGGCCCTATCTCCGGGGTTATGCAGCACCTTGACCTAACCGACGACGAAGCCGCCGCTATGATCAAGGAGCTTGCCCACATCACCGGAAACGATCGTTACCCGCTCTCGGCGCGTATTCAGACCCTGAGGGCGATCCTGGCGAAGCTCAGACCCGAGCCCATCCGCGAGCCCCTACCGCCAAGAAAGGTGTACGCGCCGCCGAAAGCAACAGCCGCCAGAAGAAGGCGTTAATACGATCAGTCCAATAGGGCCGCGTGAAAGTGACATTAGGGTCGCGGCCGATAACTTCGTGAAGTACATTGTAAACCCGTGCGCCGAGGGCTAGGGGATTGAGTTCGGTAAGCCAATTCGAGCGGATCAGTTACCTGAACCAGGCCGAATAACGTCTCAGGTCGTCGAATTCCTGAAGAGCGCCGATGTCGTCGTCGCGGATCTGACGGGCTACAACGCAAACTTCTACTGTGAGTTGAGTTTTCGCCATGCAATAGGTCGGCCCACAGTTCACATGGCGGTTGAAGGGACGGACCTCCCCTTTGACTTAGCTGGCGAGCGTGTCATTCCCTATACGTTGCACGTAAGCGACGTGGATCGAGCGAAAGAAGATCTGGCCGCACAAATTAAGAGAGTGCTTGAACCCGGATATAAGCCTCGGAACCCTATTCTGGACGCAATCGGTTTGATCACTCTTGATGCGAGTAACGAGCCCACGCAGCAAGCGCTTGCAACACTCACTCGTGAGATGCAAAACCTGCGAGGTGATGTCGCAGCCTTACGGTCAGGCAGCTCGAATACAATCTATGTCAAAGATATTGTTGTGCCCCTCAAAAACAATACGTTCAGGAACATGCGCGTGACTTCAAATCGCCCTTTCCCAGAGGATTTCCCTCCCCTTGGAGGCGGCATTCTCTCGTTGGGGGAAAAGCCTCCTGAGCCGGATCGGGATAGTGAACAGAAAGAAAAACGAGAGGAGTAAACCTTAAAGGTTCTCGCGGTGATCGCGAGCGTTAGCGTGAAATCCGAGCCTGGCCCGCCGATAACGCTCGGTGGCGCTGCCGCTGCCCAAGTCCGGCTGATCGTTTGGTGCAAGCGTTGCGGTCACCAGGTCGAACCCGATCCCGCCGAGATGGCTGCTCGATACGGCGCCGAAACGCCGGTGCTCGATTGGCGCAAGCGGCTTGTCTGCTCCAAATGCAAACCTCTCTGCGGCCTATCGGCACGGCCACGTGTACGCAAGGGTTTCCTCGACGAACCCCGCAGCTTCTTCGCCTCGAAGAGCCTGGAACTCGCGGAGAGCGTTTACAACGACGGTGTGAACTTGGTTCGCCTGCGTGCCTGTTGGTATGCACCAACGAGAGCGAGCGACGCCTTCTGAGCGGTCGCCGCTGATCTTCGCTAGCAGTTCTGCTTGCGTGCCGACGTCCGCGATGCCGAGGATGTAGCCGAGGCAGATACCGTAGTCGTGGCGATCTGATGACAAGCACACCTTCTGGAGCGATCTGTCGGTCATGAACCCGGCAAAGTCGACCGGGTTGGCCGACGCGGTCGATGCGGCGAGCAGGAGGACGGTTAGGATAACTGGTTTCTTCATCGAGCGATCGGCGCAGCGCATTTGTCAAACTCCGTATCGAGAAAAGGGCGGCTGGGCACGGAACCGATGGAACAACAACCAGAGCAACGGAACCTCATAGGTGTTCGGAAGATGGTTACCAGGATGCATCGATCCTGGTCGCGGTCATTCCGCCGTGTACGCGCCGCCGTTCGAATGGCCTGGATGGCCATCCCAATACCCGAGGGAATTCGGCAATCTCTAAAAATACATCGCTTGTTGAAAAAAACGCGTCGCCTCCAGGAATTGTATAACGACCTTCGTGGGGAAGAGAAAACATATCGGCCCGAGGAGGAAATAAGGGAAATACGGAACCAGATGGATGATGTAATGTTGGAAATTCAAGTGAACAATGACGAGGTCAGTCAGTTAAATTCTCGATGGCTGATCGGAGAGGCAAAAAAATATGATATCGAAGTACCAGAAAATAAATTTGAAGACCGAGAAGGAGACTGGGAGAAATCGGACGATAAGGGAGACTGGGAGTGGACTTGCGTTAGAGAGACTTGGATCCTCAACTCACGGGCACGTGCCGAATTGAGATTGGCAATCCGAAAGGAGCAAAAGGAACGGCGCGAGCTTTGGCAGGTGAAACTAGTGTGGGTGACCGCAATCACTGGCCTAATTGGTACGCTCACGGGTTTGGTATTGGCCCTTCATAGATAACACGTCGAACATCGAGCGATGAAATAGCAACAGGCTCGCCGATGACGCTCGGTGGCGCTGCCGCTGCCCAAGTCCGGCTTATCGTGTGGTGCAAGGCGTGCCAGCATCAGATCGAGCCGGACCCGGCAGAGATGGCTGCTCGGTAAGGCGCCGACACCAGCGTTCTCGATTGGCGCGAGAGGCTCGTCTGTTCCCGATGCGGCGGACGGCAGGCCGATATGGTCGTGAGCGGGACCGTGCGTCGGTAGGCTACGGATCAAATCAGATCGCGCTTGCTTCGACGGGGTCGTCCACAGATGACGCTTGGTACCCCTCCGGATGTCGGCTCGGGGTGGTGAGCGGTCGTTCGCCGCGACCCATCGGGGTGACCGGGTTGCGCCGATGATCGGGATAGGGGGACCCCTTGCGGTGCCACCCCTCCCACACCACCGTGGTTGCTGACCAGCCTGCGCGAGAAACTCATCGAGATCGGCGCGAAGGTCGTCAGCCACGGCCGTTACATCACGTTCCAAATGCCGAGGTGGCGGTGTCGCGACAGATGTTCGCCGACATGCTGTCGCTGATCGCCCGGCTGCGGGCACCCACCCGCGCACGCACGAGGGGCCAACGGCATCAAATGCGGCAAGCACCGGCAGCGGAAGTGCGCTTTGATGCAGTTGGAGCAGCCCGGTTCAGCGCCGCAGCGTGGTCAACCGGCGGCTTTGAATGCCTCTTGCGCGCGACGAGCGCTGTTGCCCATTGCTCAAGTCGTTCAAAAGGGCGATTCTGGCGTCGAACCCGTCCGGGAAATCTGGCGAATGTCGCGTTAATCAGTCACCGGGGGGGAACGACCCCGACGCAGGCCCCGATTGGGAAGGGAGATTTAAATGGCAATCGAGCATATCGTGATTATCGTGAAAGAAAATCACACCTTCGATAACTATTTCGGCACGTTGCCGGGCGCGGATGGCCACACCCTCACCCATGCGGCAAATCCGCCCCCGGGCGATCCACATCACGATCACTTGACGTGGATGCAGCGGGCCTCCGACCCGCGCTTTCATGTGCAATATACGAGCGACGACATTCCGGGTTACTTCAGCTACGCGAGAAACTACACGGTGTGCGATCGCTACTTCTCGGAGGTGGCGGGACCGTCGACTCCGAACCACTTGATGCTGATCTGCGCCGACGCGCCGATCATCAATAATCCGCAACATCTTTACAATCCAAGGCCTGGCCAGGAATACAATCTGCCTTCATTACCGGCACAGCTGGAGCGCGCCGGTCTTCAGTGGGGTAATTACGGGGGTTATGCGTTCCATTACATCAACGAGCTCGCCGGTCACCGCGGCAATCACACTCGCGACCTGTTCCTGCATGATGCGTCATCCGGCCGGTTGCCGGCAGTCTCCTGGGTTTATGGCGACGGCAGGCCCGATCTCAGCGAGCACCCCGTGCAAAACGTCACCGACGGCATGAATTGGACGATCGATCAGGTCAACGCGATCGTCGCTGGTGGGCTCTGGGACAAGACGGCGATCTTCATCACCTGGGACGATTGGGGTGGGTGGTTCGATCATGTCGATCCGCCAGTCGTCGAAACGTGGAACAGCGCACATGCGCAACGCCCGGCGGACGCGCACCCAGAATTCAACGGCGATCCGTTCCGCTATGGCTCGCGCGTTCCTTGCCTGGTGTTGAGCCCCTATGCGAAAGCCGGGCACATCTCCCACCAGCCGAATTCGCATGTCAGCTTGGTGCGCTTCTGTCAGCAGATCTTCGGCTTGCCGGCGCTGAACCAGCGCGACGACACCTCGAATGCCATGTCCGACTGCTTCGATTTCACTCAGCAGCCGTTACCGCCTCCGCGGTAAGGATTTCGTAGCAGCGACTTCGAACGATACCGTTGCGCTCGCACCCACCCGGGCAGCTGGGCGCGGAAAGCAACCTCCGGCTACGGGGGACTGCACGTTCGAGCCCAGCTCTTTCTGCCAGCCAGTCCGTCCTTGCCGGGAAGTTTGCAAGCCGATGGTCTGTTTCGGATCACGGGCCGCCATTGCTATGGATGGAAGCGAACGGCAGCTTTGGGTCGATTTGAGACGCTCCCTGGCAGGCGGCACGGTCTCCCACCTGCGGCTTAGCGTAAGTCCCGCCCGCTGATCTCGACGTTCCCATCCTCGGTCAACTGGCGCCGTCGCAGCTTCCGCTCGGCGATGCTCTCAAATCGGGGCCGTTGGAGGTAGTACGCCTCGACGCACCGCTCGGGGGTCGGCCGCTCGGGGAGTAGGCGTTGGAACACGTGGCGCGGGACCCGGACGACACCGCGGTACTCCCCGATCTCGACCCCGAACTCGACGGCCTGCTGCTCGGTGTTCCAGTGGGCGTCCTCGGGGAAGGTGAAGATCACGGCGGCTTCCGGTCGCACGGGGTCCGATAAGTGTTCTCTGTAGGTTCCCAGCAAGGAACGCAACGCCAAGGTCGCTCTGCTTGGGCCTGACACCTGGCGATCCCATCTTCCGCTCTATGTGCGGCCGGGTTCGCCTCTCTTCCGACGTTAGCGAGATCAAGCTCGTCTTCTCGATCCCGCCTCATCGGACGACCCCCAACTTTCCGGCCAGTTGGAACGTGGCGCCCACCGATCCGCTCCCGGTCGTCCGGTACGACACCAAGGCCGGAGAACGCAGCCTCGACGTGCTGCGGTGGGGCCTGGTGCCGTATTGGGCCAAAGATCTCAAGGTCGGGTTCGCGAATATCAACGCTAAGGCCGAAGGGATCGAGAACCGGCCAGCCTTCCGCGAGGCGTTCCAGCGCCGTCGCTGCCTGGTGCCGGTCGATAACTTCTACGAGTGGAAGAAGACCGCGACCGGGAAGCAGCCGTATGCCGTCGCGCTGGCCGACCGTGGGCTGATGACGCTGGCGGGGCTCTGGGAGAATTGGCGCTCGCCTGCCGGCGAATGGGTGCGGAGTTTCGCGATCGTCACTTGTCCGCCGAATGATCTGTGCGCGGAGCTTCACAACCGGATGCCTGTAGTCCTCGGTCCTGAGACGTGGCCCGAGTGGCTGGGGGAGGCGCCTGTGGACGCGCGCCAGCTCAAGGCCATGCTCGCGCCCTACCCATCGGAAGAGATGACCTGTTGGCCGGTGAGTACGCGGGTCGGCAACGTCAAGAACAATGACCCCAGCCTGATCGAGCCCCTCTGAGCGCAATGAACCTGCGTAGATGGCTTTCCGCGCTTTTGGTCCTGTTAGCGCTCGCCGGTTGTGCCCAGATGGCGACAGGGCAGGGACAGACGCCGGCCCCGTCCTTTCCGTCCGACAATGGTCCCGATAGGCGCGGCGATATGATGTAACCGAACGGGGACAACCGGATCTCGCCGGATCGCTACACCCAAGCCGGCGACCGCAACTGGGCGGCTTCTCGGTAAAAGTAGGCTATTGCAGCACAGTCGCAGCCAAAGAGCCGACAACCCCCCAGATCCCCGCCCAGAGCGCGAGCGATAGGAGCAATGTCATGATCAAGGATGCTTCTATGTCCGGCCGACCATACGAGGCACGTTTCTGGAGCAGCTCGGCCGGCAGCCTCCAATCCTTCGCGGAGTAAGCGCCGTGCGATCGAATTTCGCTGTCCACCACTCACCCAATCTGGTGTTTACCAAATTCGTTAACGCATTCATCGTTCCATCGCGTCGCGTCACCTGTGTCAAAAAAGGATCTTCGCAGCCCGAAACGACGATACCTTTCATCTAGCGGGCTCTCTCGGGCCACTGCTGCTGCCGCCCATAGTCTTGCTCTTCGCAAGCGGATGCGACAGCGGGATGAAACCACCTAGCGCAGGGCCGTCAAATTCAATAAATAGACAACCCCCCAAACTGTTGCCCACGCCGCGAGCATCAAGAGCAATATCGCGATACTAGACCTTGACCTGGCTAGGTGCTCGCGGAGGGGAAGTTTCACGATCAGTCGGGCCGCCGGTCGATCGTCTGTGGACTACGCCCCGCCAATCCAATGCTCGCCATCTCCTCAGTCCCTGAGGGAGTGCTCCTTACTCATGTAACGCGATCGCTATCTGCTAACGCTGAGCCTAACGGGGTCAAAAAAGTGGCTTTACTTATCCTGATGATCTCTCTCGCATTGCTAGTGGTTTCCGCAATCTGCGTGAGCCAATATCCCTATCCCGGTGAACCCGTAACGGACGCAACGACATTGATTTTGCGGGGCTTTTGATGCCGCGACCCCGCAACACGGTCCGCCACGGCAGCCGCAACACCCCCGATGGCAACGCAGGTCGCGAACCTGGGGGAAGAAGCGGCGCCGGGTTGGGGGGAACATCTCCGACACCGCTTCCGCTCGGGCCTGACCCGGCACGCCACGCCCGGTTCAATGTTATACACGGCGTCGGTCAACGATGCGTCGCTCGGACGCGCAGGCCTTGCGTCCGGCTTCCGAGCCCCGACGAGCTTGCTTTCGCGACCAATCGTGCTGGCGGGGCCTGCGAGGAACAGCGCCGAGGGTTTGGACAAGGAGGTCCCTGGCGCTGCCCTGCACACGGGGCTTGACCGCTAGGAGAACGCCAAACCCAGGGTTGACCCTACACGCCGCCCGTCAAGAAGATGTCCCGCGGCAGGTTGATGGGGCAACCTCTGACCTCTAGTGGATAAAATCTGACGCTTGGTACCCGCGTCGGGGGGGTCCGCTCGGGGTGGAAAGCCGACCTTCGCCGAAGCGGCGCAAAACCCAGATTTTGAGGCCGTAGCGAATGGCGGCGGCTCTCATACATGCATTCTGGGATGTATGGCAGGGGGAAGCGTGGGCCAGGATGCGCGGGGCTGCCCCCGCAGATCCCGGCACCAAGATCTCGGTCTGCCAACGGCGTCGGCGGCATGGTTACCGCCGCCGGCACGATCCTCATGCAGAACGAGCCGCCATAAATGCCGGTGTCTCTCTCAATCAGGGCGGCGGGAGGCACCTGTTCGATTCTGGGACGGAGCCAGTGAGGAGGAAGGCCAGAAGGTCGCCCGTACCGGCTGGAGCGCCGACAAAGAGCGTGAAGCCATTGCTGCTATTGGGGAGAGGGGTATTGCAGTTCTCGAAGAAAGATGGGTCGCAGTGACCATTAGGATAGGGGCCGACGATATTATAGCCCACCGGGTTCGTCGGGCTCTGCTGGGTGATCGGACAGGAGCAGATGATCTCGTCTTTCGCCAAGGTCTCATCGAAAAACGGGGATGACTGCCCCTGGGTGCTTTTGAAGCAGATCCCGCCATCGCATTGAGCATAGGCCCCATCCGAACCGGCCTTAGTCGGAGTTGCGCCGGGGCATGTATAGCTCGCCTGATCGCCCCCCTTAAGAACCGAAGCGGGCGGGCTGAACGTGCTCACCATATAGCCGTTTTTCACGCCGTCCATATTAACGGTGCAGACATTCTGGTCGGTATCGAAATCGAGTGCCAGGCTGATGCTGTCGCCGCTTAAGACATCGCATTTGCAGTAAGCGACCTCGTTGAAGACAGTGCAACTGGATGCTGCGCAGAGGGCGTAGGTCTGATTGTCCAAGATCTCGAATACAGTGCCCCCGTTCACGACCGAGGTACAGGGTGGTGGTTTATGCGGATCGGCGATCGCCGATCCTCCGGTTGTCAAAATGATCCCCACGGCCAGCCCGAGCCCGACCAGCCACGCCCGCCACGGGACTGGGATCACGCAAAAGCGCTTCGCCATATCAACGGCCGCCGCACCCAAGGGCCGCGAATTTTCATCAAAGGATGCCGAAGCCAGCGTGCTCAAACGCTTTGTTTTGGTCATCATTCCGATGTCTCCTCCCCAGCTTAGTTATCGTCGTGATTGAAACACATTTAGCAGGCGCCGATCAACTCGCGACTTCCGTTGCGTTCGGGATGATGTTGCCCCATCGCGCTAAATGCGCTGCGGTCGGCTGCAGCGAGTGACTGCTTAGGGTCGCGAGCAGCCCTCCGAACCGGGTACCAAGCGTCAGATTTTATCCACTAGAGGCCGAATTCACGCCAGCCCTCCGAGCGCGCTTCCCGGTCGAAATCCGGCGCGAGGCGGTCGACCGACTCTTTTGACCGGTAGCCTCGGTTCTTAAGGCTTCGGCCGTCTCTTGTATTGGATAAAAGTAGCGCAGCGTCTTCCGGAAACTTGCGAGCGAGCCAACGAGTAGAGTACCCGTGCCATAGCACTTGGACCTCTGCGCGGCGATCCTGACGTCGCAAATAAGCAGATTGCATATGGTATCGCTGAATAAAAATTGGGTTTGTAGCCTTCTTTTTGGCGATTTTCACCTTGAAAAAGCAGCGATACATACCATATTTTAGTCGAGTATTTCGGAGCAATCAACAAATGCTTGCCGATCTCAACAGTCCGATCTTTCAGGACGACGATGTAGCGCGCGACTGGCTTGAACAGCAGATCTGGCCGGCTGGGCCGACTTGCTCGCATTGCGGCTCGTTCGGCGAGGGCGTCACAAGGATGTTTGGCACCGGGGGAGTTAAGGGCACCAAGCATCGGCCCGGCTGCTTTCAATGCAACGCCTGTCGCGGTCAGTTCACGGTTACGACCGGCACGGTCATGGAGCGCTCACATATCCCGCTCCATATCTGGCTCAAGGCGATGTATCTGCTCTCCGCTTCAAAGAAGGGGATGAGCACGCATCAACTGCACCGCATGCTCGGCGTCAGCCTGAAATCGACGTGGTTCCTGATGCACCGCATCCGCGAGGCGATGCGCGAGCCATATTTCGCGAAGATGGGCGGGCGCGGATCGTCAGTGCAAGCTGATGAAACGTTCATCGGACGGACGACTACACGAGCCGGCGAACGGCGGCGGCGCGGCTACCAAGAGAAGGAACCGGTGCTCACACTGGTTGACGAAGATACCAAGAAGGCTCGCTCGTTCCATCGTCCCGAGGTGAACGCGGCGACGCTAAAGCCGATCCTCAAGGAGCAAATTGATGCGGCGTCGTGGTTGATGACAGACGATGCCAGCTATTATGATCCGGTCGGTCAGGATTATCGGCGCCACTTCACGGTCAACCACTCGATCGGCGAATACGTCAGCGGTGGCACGACGACCAATGCCTGTGAAAATTACTTCTCAATCCTCAAAAGAGCCATCAACGGCGTCTACCAACACGTCTCTGCTACGCACCTGAAGCGCTACGTTGGGGAGTTCGATTTCCGCTACAACAACCGGGTCGGGCTCGGCACCGACGATATGGGTCGCACAGAGAAAGTAGCCAAAGGAGCGGCGGGAAAGCGGCTAACCTACCGTAGCACTCGTCGGCAGCCCGAGGCCGAAACGCCCTAGCCGCTCGGTTTGGCGCGACCGCGACCCTTCACCTTCGGCTGATCCTCGGCAGTTACCTTTGCCGTTCGATTGGCCGGATGGGTCTTGACTACCTTGTGGAACGTCCGCTTGAACCGCTTCCATGCGTCGGGATGCAACTCGATCCCTTCTTCTTGAGGTGTCGTCGTTTTCGCTCTTCGTTCGGTCATCTGCGCCGCTTTCTGGTCTGACGAGCGCAAGACCCGGCTGTCGCGCTCGCCTTTCAGACATCGCGACATATTGTGGATGCAGTTCGATCCCGATGCAATCTCGCGCCAAGCGATCAGCGACTATGGCGGTGGTTCCGCTGCCTACAAAGGGATCAAGAACGACACCACCAACGGGACATCCCGCGAGGATACAGATTTCTGCCACCTCTTCGGGCATCGTCGCGAAATGCGCTTCGGTTGTCGGGGAAGTCGATACCGTCCAAATGGAGCGGCGGTTCCGCTTCCCGTCTGGTTGAGCTTGCATCGATTGGCCGCCTGGGATTGATGCGCGATGTCTGCTCTCAACATCGGAACGCAACGCCTTGCGGCCCTCGCTAATCAACGGCGCTCGCCGAGTGAACCCTTGACCGTAGGGTGATTTGATCGCCTCTGGTGCGTTCGGACCACCTGGATAGGCGGCTGGTTCCTTGATAGCGCCGGCGTCATACCAGTAGCGCTCAGACTTGGTTAGATGAAACGCATATTCGTGCGCCCGGGTGGTTCGGTCCTTCACACTCTCGGGCATCGGGTTCCGCTTGTTGACGATATTGTCCTGGCGCACCCACCAGCCATCTTCCTGTAGGCAGATCGCTACCCGGAAGGGAATCAGCATCAGATCCTTTGGCTTAAGCCCCGGCTGCGGCATTCGGTTCGGCTGAACCATCGGCCCCATAGCAACGATGCGCGGGGCTGCTTTTCCGGAATTGCCTGGGTTGTGAACGCCGCGGCCAGCCCACCGCTTGCCCTGAGCGCCGCCTTCGGCATGCTCGCCAACCTTTCCTGCGCCCGTCGCGTAACAGTCACCAAGGTTCAAAAAGAAATTGCCGTCTTCGCGGAGAACCCGGCGTACCTGTTCACATACTTGCATGATGTGCTTGATGTAGAGCCGGTAATCCGGCTCAAGGCCCAACTCGCCGCGCCAAGCGCCGCAGCGGAGGCAAAAGCAACCCTGCTGTACGTTGGTACGCAACCAAGCGATGCGCTTGTGCGTCGGCTGCTCTTCGTCGCGTCCGTTGCGGGTATGCTGCCAACGGCGTTTATCGGTATGGTTCGTCGCGTTGACCGCGATCTCATCGCCCCATTCGTGATGGCATACCGAATCGCCGCCCCATACCTGAGGTTCGGTGTGATAGCTACGGAGCCCGTAATAGGGAGGGCTCGTGACGACGCAATTCACGCTTTCGCCCGGGAGTTCAGCGAGTCTGTCGAGAACATGACCGGCGAGAATCCGCACGGCCATTGACGGCCGGATCCCTCTTGCTTTACGACGGGAGGTGGACCAGGTGGCTCGCTTCCAACGCAACCACCTGGCACCTGGCGACCCCGCGCTTGGGGGAGCTTGCTGTTTGCCCAGCGGGCTCCCTCAAGCAGTCGCTACGTGGGGCTGAGGGCTGGCGCCCGGGGCTGGATTTACGACCCTGACCCCCACGGGTTCGATTCCCGTCAGCTCCACAGAGAACGATAGGCATCCAATGCCTACTGTCAAGCACGTTTATCAACTCTCTTAACCGCTCCTGCCGGGAAGTGAGCCTTCCCCAAAACAGGACAATCATACTCCTGATCGTGGCCCGAGCCATCGCCCGCCGTCAAGTAATCGCTGCTTTCTTAAAGTGAAAATCGCCTTCTTTTTTGGCGATAGCGCCCCAACTAGCACCTTGTCGACGTTGAATAATCCAAGACTCAATTAGCTCGTCGGGAAATGCTCCCACTGGATACCTGCGACGGCATTTTGCACACATTTCACTCTTTGCAAGAGATGGGATTACTTCCCTAACGAGACCGCATCTCGCACATGTCCATTGTATATGTTTAGTAGTATAGTTTGGTTTACCTCCCTCTCCGGTTAAAGCAGGGTAAGGTGTTAAGTTCTTGATATGTTCATGCT
>Ga0306923_10001769_pt1 | contig 19335 bp, 15 predicted proteins | sample sta12Can44000108_FD_203841 | JGI IMG/M metagenome (GOLD analysis project Ga0306923, IMG submission 203841) | Lab enrichment of tropical soil microbial communities from Luquillo Experimental Forest, Puerto Rico - statanox.12C.anox.44.000.108 (v2)... | ecosystem: Environmental > Terrestrial >... | reverse complement strand
GAACGACTCTATGGCAAAGACGTTGGTGTATGCGCCGAGCGTGCGCAATGCCGAGACGCGCAGCGGCATTCCGGTGATCAGGTGATTGACCACCCGCTGATTGGGAAAATCATAGAGCGGCACCGCGTTGCGGTCGCCGCCGCCCGCGGGCTGGGGAATATTGCTCGGCGGCCCGGGTTTGCTCGGCTCGGCGACATACCAGCTAGCCAGTAGATTGTTGTCCGCGTCAGCTGCCGACGGTCGGGTGCTGTGGGTATGGCTCCATACCTCGTAGTACCAGTCGACGATCCGACCACTCGCGTCGAGCGAGGCCTTGGCGCGTGCGATCATCGCCGAGCCGTATGGCTCCCAAGCAAACTCGTCGTCGCGCATCCATTGCAGGCGCACTGGCCGTTCGGGAACGGCACGAGCCAGCAGCACGGCATCGAGGGCCACGTCGTCGGCGCCGTTGTGCCCGTAGCAGCCCGAGCCTTCAGCGTGCACGCAGCGGACCGCACCGGCATCGAGCATCAAGGCCTTTGCGATGTCGCGCTTAAGCGGGAACACGCCCTGCGAATGGGTCCACACCGTCAGTGCGCCGTCCTTGAATTGGGCAACCGCACAGGACGGGCCGATCGAGGCGTGCGCCATGTAGGGCCTGGTGTAGGTCGCCTCAAGGGTTTGTGCGGCTGGCGAACTCGTCGCCTGCTTCTCGCTGACCACCGAGGATTGGGTCGGCAGCGCCATCAATTCCTCGTGGAGCCGAGCGGGATCCGGCAACTCCGAGCCGCCGCTCCATTCGGCTGCGCGGATCAGCGCGTCGCGCGCCTTGATCGCCTGTGCCTCGCGTTCGGTGACGACGCCGAGAAAGCTCCCATCGCGTACCACCGCAACCACGCCCGATACTGCCTTTGCTGCGGCGTGGTCGACAGTGTCGAGCCGGGCGCCGTAGCGCGGCGGACGCACCACGCGGCCATGCACCATTCCGGGAGGCGAACGTCCTGCACATAGGCCGCACCGCCCGTCACCTTGGCCGGAATATCACGCCGCGCCACCGAACGGCCGACGAACGTCAGGTCTTTGAGCGGCTTTGGCGCCACCTTTGCCGTGATTTCACGGCGGAGATCGAAGCCCCGCCGCGAGCTCGCCATAGCCGAGCTTGCGGCCATCGGGAGCAGCGATGACGCCTTCACTCACGGTGAGCGCTTCCGCGGACAGACCGAGACGCTCGGCGGCGTGGTCGACCAGCAGGGCGCGCGCCTGCGCGCAGGCGAGCCGGATCGCGGTGCCGCCGTTCTCGATCGACTGGCTGCCGGAGGTATAGCCTCATCCGGGGTTTGCGCCGTATCGCCGGAGATCATCTCGACGCGAGCGAGCGGTAAATCGAGCTCGTCGGCGGCGATCTGGACCAACGCCGTCGAGATCCCCTGGCCCAGCTCGACCTTGCCGGTGAAGATCGTCGCCGACCCGTCGGCATTGATGCGCAGCCAGGCGTCGAGCATCGGGTTGTTGGCCAGGCTCCCCGGCAGTTTCGGCGTCTGCGCGCCGGCGAGGCGCGGAGCGAGCGAGAAGGCGAGGACGAAGGAGCCCGCCGCTTTGCCGAATTGCCGGCGAGTGAGCTTCAGCGCGGCCTCGGTCATATCTTCTTTCCCATATTTTGCGCCGCGCGCAACACTGCGCGGACGATCCGGCCGTGCGTGCCGCATCGGCACAGATTCTGCGCCAGCCCCTCACGCACCTCGGCTATTGTCGGGTGCGGGTTCTGATCGAGCAGATCCTTGGCCGTCATGATCATGCCGTTGATACAATAGCCACACTGCGCCGCCTGCAGGTCGATGAAGGCCTGCTGCAGCGGATGCGGTGTGTCGACGGTGCCGAGCCCTTCGATCGTGGTGATCTCGGCCTCGCCGATGGTACCGATCTCAGTGACGCATGAGCGCACCGCCCGGCCGTCGAGCAGCACCGTGCAGGCGCCGCATTGGGCGAGCCCGCAGCCGAATTTCGCTCCGTTCAGCGCGAGATCGTTGCGCAGCACGTAGAGCAGCGGCGTATCGGCCTCCGCCGGCACCGATCGCTGCGAACCGTTGACCTTGAGACTGATCGTCATCTTTTCTCCCGTTTTGCGGGGCTTTCGCACCGCCATACGTGGCGGCCATTCTGCCCCGGCCGGAACCGGCCGTCGAGAACCGCCGTCATCGCCTACGCGCTGGACAAGGCTAACCGAATGCGCAACCGTCAACCGTCAACGCATTGCACTGAGAACAAGGGGCGGGCAGGCGGAAAATGGCATTGCGGACGAAACTGACCGAACTGCTCGGCATCCGTCATCCGGTGCTGCTCGCTCCGATGGGTGGCACGGCGGGCGGCGCGCTGGCCGCCGCCGTAAGCGGTGCCGGCGGTCTCGGGCTGATTGGAGGCGGCCGCAGCGACGCCGAATGGCTGGAGCGCGAATTCACCGCTGCCCGAAACCAGACCGTGGGTTGTGGATTCATCACCTGGGGAGGCAGCACGAGCTGCTCGATCGTGCGCTGGGGCACGCGCCGGCGTCGATCATGCTCTCCTTCGGTGACGCCTCGCCCTTCATCCCCCGGATCAAATCGTCAGGCGTTTCGGTGATTTGTCAGGTCCACACGCTTGCCCAGGCGCGCGAGGTGCTCGGGCAAGGTGCCGACATCATCGTCGCGCAAGGAAGCGAGGCGGGCGGCCACGGTGCAGCTCGGGCGACCTTCCCGTTGGTTCCGGCGGTGGTGGACACGGTTGCGGCTTCCGGGAGCGACGTCCCGGTCGTAGCGGCGGGCGGCATCGCCGATGGGCGTGGCGTCGCAGCCGCGTTGATGCTCGGTGCGGCAGGCGTGATAATGGGCACGCGCTTTCACGCGGCGGAAGAGTCGCTCCTTCCGCGACCCGCAAAGATGCGGATCGTCAAGGGTTCGGGCGACAACACGCTGCGCACAAAGATCTTCGACATCGCGGCCGGGGGCGACTGGCCGCAGGAGTATACTGGCCGAGTGCTCCCCAACCGGTTTAGCGAGGAATGGCGCGGTCGCGAAGCGATGCTGGTCGCGGACCCGACCGAGCTCGTTCGTTACGCCGAAGCCCGGGCGGCCAACGATTTCGACACGGCAGTCATCCATGCCGGGGAAGGGATCGATCTGATCCACGCTATCGAGCCGGCCGGTGAGATCCTGGCGCGCGTCGTCGCCGAGGCCGAGACGGCGCTGGCTCAGCGTTTCTCCTAACCGTCGGGCCGCCGCCCGGTTGCAAAGGATCTCTCGATGTCGGAGACAGAGAGGCCGCAATCGCCGTTTGCCGGAAAGCTCGATTTCTGGGCACGGCCACCCGTTCGTAGGCTTTCGCCCGCCGAGATCGAGCGACAGCTGGCGGAACACCGGCTCTACCTGGAAACGGAGTGGCGCCAAGGCCATCGCGCGAATTTCGCCTCGGCCGATCTGACGGGGCGGGATTTCTCGGGGCTGAACCTGCGCGGGATTAAGATGGACCGCGCGCTGCTGAAGGGTGCCGATTTCACCCGCAGCAAGCTGCAGCGGGCAAATCTGATCGGCGCGATCCTCGAGGAGGCTCGTCTCGACGATGCGGATCTCGCCGGCGCGCGTCTCAGCGGTGCAAACCTCGTTTCGACGAGCCTCGAAAACGCGTGTCTGGCCAAAGCGGAAATGGAGTTTGCCCTGCTGGCCAAGGCGGTGCTGCGCGGCGCCAATCTCCATGAGGCTGATCTGAGCGGAGCGTTGCTCGACGGCGCCGTGCTGTCGCGGGCGGATCTTGGCGAAGCGAACTTGCGTGGCGCCGGGTTGCGGGATGCGTGGCTCGACGGGCCGACCTTCGTGAGGCGCGGCTGGGCGGCGCGTTCCTTGCCGGGGCGTCGCTGCGTGGCGCTAATTTATGCGGCGCCTATCTGCGTCTGGCAAGGTTCGACGGCGCCGATTTGTCTGATGCCGATCTCCGGGGCACCGAGGGCCTGACGCAAGTGCAAATCGACCGGGCGGATTGTGATACCGGAACAAGGCTGCCCGAGGGTCTGAAGGGAGAAGGTGATGGCGGATGACGAACATCTCGCCGTGCTTCGACGCAGCGCTGCAGCATGGAATGCCTGGCGAGCGACACACGACGAGGGACCGGATTTGTCTCGGGCCGGTTTGCGCGGCCTCGATCTGAGCGGGTTCGATCTTTCTCGTGCCGACCTGCGGGGCGCCGACCTGCGCGGGACCAATTGCTCCGGTGCAAATCTCGCCGGCGCGCACCTCGAAAAAGCGAATTTGTTCAAGGCGGTGCTCAACGGCGCCGATCTCGCCGGAGCCTTTCTCCACGGCGCGCAATTCCTGAATTGCGCGCAGCTGGTCGTCACTCGGAACTGGCAGTCGGCGTTCCGCGACGACGCGCGCGCCTGCGGCGCCCCGATTCCATCAGGAAAACCTCCCGAGTAGCAATCGGCGTGGTGGCTCGTCTCGCCGTGTGCTAGCGCCATCGAAGGCGGGGTCTGCGTTATGTGACCAGAAGCGCTTAATGTTCTCATCCTGATAAAACGGCGCAAACGAAATCGCGCCTTCGGACGCGACCCGATCAACCATCTCGCTCTGTTCCGGGCAATGAGCCTCATCCGGTGGCTAGCTGGTCGAGAAGCGCTTTTGCCGTTAACAGATCGGCGGTGCCAAATCCCTCGGTGAACCGCTCATAAATCGGCGCCAGCAGATCGCGCGCCTCACCGATGCGGTCCCGGTCGCGCAGCAGGCGGGCGAGGCTCGTCGCAGCGCGAAGCTCCCAGGACAACGCGCCCTGTCGGCGCGCCCAGTCGAGCGCTTGCCGGAAGTGATCCTCGCCCGCCGTCGCGGCTCCGGGCGCGCCCTGCAACAGCAGAAGCTCGCCCTTGACGCGCACCAACTCGGCCATTGCCCAATGCTCTTCGGTGCGCTCGGAGCGCGCGATCGCGTCCTCGATCGCGGCGAGCCCTTCGGCGTTCTGCCCGGCACGGCCCAAAGCTTCTGCCATCAGGAACGCGATAAGCCGGAAGACGGCAGACCCGGCCTCGCCGAATTCGTCGAAGCCGGCGCGCAGCAGCCGCAATCCGGTGAGGACATCGCCGTGCTGGATGACAAGCAGTCCCTGAAAGCTGCGGCCACAGGCGCGCCAAAGGGCCAGTGCATGCCTTGTCGAATGGTCGAGCAGCATCGTCCCGTAATGTTCCGCCGCAGCCAGATCACCGGTCAACAGAGCGAGCGGGCACGCCGCGTGGGCCAGCGCCTGACACAGTGAGATTGTGTGGTTGGCTGCGTGAGCGTCCTCCACGCTGATGTGGGCGGCGCGCGTCGCCTGATCCGGAAATCCCTGCAGCCATAGAACCCGCGGAAGGAAGGAGCTCATCACCACCCGTTGATCGATCTGGAAGCGAACAATGTGCGACGCCTGAGCGGGAGTGACATAATCAGCGAGCATGTGTTCCAGATGGCGCCTCGCGCTGGGCAGGTCGCCGAGGAAAAGCTGCGAGACGCCGATCATTCCCTCACCGCTCAGCCGATCGTTCGCCTCGGGTCGCTCCGCGGCCAGCGCATAGAACCTTTGCGCCAGTTCGAGAGCAAGGCGATGCCGACCGCTGGCGGCGTGATATACCCACAAGCCCCACAGCGCCCGCAACCGATACTCGGCATCGTCAAGGCTCTCCGCAATCTCGAGGGCCCTTGTGTAGGCCATGCTGATCTCGGGGCTGGTAGGACCCCTACTATAAATCAGCGATGCAGCCACTGCGGCGTGGAGCTTCACCTCGTGGCGCGCATCCCGGCTCGCTCCAGCCCCGAGAGCGGCGAGCGCTCGCTCGGCGCGGCCGCGGCACTCCTCCAGCAGCGACAAGCGCATCCAGAGGGGGAAGGCGGCAGCGGTCAGCGCTACCCCGATCGATCCATCTCCGCCTGGCGAACACGCCCAGTCGAGGGCGGCGCGCAAATTGTCGATTTCCCGAGCGTAATCGGCCAGCCATTCATCCGCAGGCCGCGCCGCCGCTTCACCCTCAGCGCGCTCGAAAAGATTACGGTAGTGTTCGGCGTGGCGGTGCGCGACCGCTTCCCGCTCGCCGCTTTCGCCGAGCCTTTCAAGCGCATAGGCGCGGGTCGTGTCGAGCAGCCGGAACCGCGGTTCGGCCTCGCTGACATCCGCGACGACCAACGATTTCGCGACCAGATCGGCCAAGCGGTCTATCGTCTCGATGCGTGTCTTTGTTGTATCCGTACCGACGGCGGCGGCAGCCTCGACCGTAAAGCCGCCACTAAAGATCGCGAGAGCCCGAAAGAACAGCTGCTCGTCCTCGCTCAGCAGACCGTAGCTCCAATCGAGAACGGCCCGCATAGTCTGGTGCCGCGGTATTGCTGTGCGGCGCCGCACCCCCAACAGCCCTAAGCTGTCGTCGAGGCGGGCGGCAAGGCCTTCGACCCCGAGAACCTCGACGCGCGGCGCGGCGAACTCGATCGCCAATGGCAAGCCGTCAAGCGTCCGGCAAATCTCGATGACCAGCGGGGCGTTCGCATCGGTCAGCGCGAAGTCTTCGACGATCGCGGATACGCGCTCGACGAACAGCTGTACGGCGGGGAAAGCCGCGGCATCCGTGGCTGTCAGTCTAGACGACGGCTGTGGGCTGCTGAGCGGTCCCAGGCGGTACTCGCCTTCACCGGCTACCCCGAGCGGCTCCCTGCTGGTCGCCAGGATGATGACGCCCGGTGCTCCGCTGAGAACCGTTGCCGCCAAGCTGGCCGCCGCGTCAATGACATGCTCGCAATTGTCGAGCAGCAGCAGCATCCGCTTGTCTCTGAGGCCAGCGACAAGGCGGGGAAGTGGATCCTCAGTGCGGATTTCGAGGCCGAGCACGGTCGCAACCGCGCTCGGCACCAAGCGCGGGTCGCCGAGCGGCGCCAGATCGACGAGCCAAACGCCGTGTTCATAGCTCTCGATCATGCGCTCGGCGACGGCGAGCGCGAGCGCGGTCTTGCCGATACCGCCGGCCCCGACGATTGTCACCAGGCGCCGGCGCGAAAGCCGCGAGACGAGCGCCGCCACGGTTTCCTCACGGCCGATCATCCGGGTTACCGCGAACGGCAGATTGTGTCCCCCCGCCGACGCGATTGTCGGGGGCAGCGGCGCCCGCGATGGCCCCTCGAGGCTTACCGGGGCGACGAAATTGTAGCCCCGTCCTGGAACGGTGACGACGTAGCGATGGCCGTTCTGGCCGTCGCCGAGCGCCCGGCGTAAGGCGCTGACCTGAAACTTTAGATTTGCTTCTTCGACGAAGGTTTGCGGCCAGGCCCTGGCTATCAGTTCCTCCTTGCCGACTACCTTGCCGGCGCGTTCGACCAGAGCGGCCAGGATGTCAAACGCGCGGCTGCCGAGCCGCACCGGCTTGTCGCCCTCGAGCAGGAGCCGCTGCGGCGCAAGGAGCCGGGACGGGCCAAACGAGATCGCGTGTCCGTCCATGGGGCAGTTGCCGCACTTACCCTTTTTTACCTGAACTTACTTGACCGACGCTACAGCCAAGCAATCGCGGCTGTCCAGGTTGAGTTGGCGGGCTAGCCCTCACCTCAATCGACAGCGATGAGTGAGCCCGCGATTGGCACCAAGCGCGCCGTGGGCGCTGCAGATTGGGTCTCACACGGAGTGGCTCATTTGTAGCGACATCAATGTGGCCCGGTCCTTAAGCACCTGCGCAATTGCCGACTGCCAATTCTCAGTTGTCAGGTCGACTTACCGCGTCATACGGAATTAAACCAGGCGAGGCGGGCCAGGCCTTCTCCAATTCAGCACGTGAACCGCCATGTTCCATGCTACCCGACGTTCACGGACGAAGAATCGCGAAACAGGAGGTTCTGGTATGGTTAGACGAGCAGCCAATTTACTGGTCAGAACGCTGCAAGCAGCCGGGGTGATCATGCTGGCCGGGCTCCTCGTTGCCGCCATTGGAGCACGAGCTGCGGACGAGCCCACGCGACCCCAGCCGACTGTCGAGCGAGTCCGCACGGACTGCCACTGCATGCAGCCGACTGCGGAGCAGTTCGTGCCGCCCAATCAGCCCGACAGCAACCCCAGCGACGCGCGCGCCGTTGACGAGCTCTATCACCTGCTCATTGGTCGACAGCCGGCGAATTCGTTGGATCCCCGCTCGAGCACCCGGCCTTCGGGCAGTGTCGAGCGATGACGCCGACCGGGAGCACTAGGCGCCGGGCGGGCCCGGCACAACGGCTTGCGCGGCCCTTACTACACAGCCGGTAACGCCCGCCATGGAGGGAGTGCGCACGGTGTTTTTTCGAATGGGCAGGTGAGCCAGGAAAGGAAAAGGAAATGAGTGCAACCCCAATGCAACCACGTGTGACGACTGAAATCACCGACAACATCGGGCGGGTCACTTTTAGCAACCCACCTGTGAACGCGCTCAGTCGTGATGTGTGTTCGGGGCTGGTCGATGCCATCGACGAGTGTGAGAAGGAGCATGTTCGCGTCCTGGTCCTACGCGCCAACCCAAACTTCAAGATTTGGTCCGCCGGTCACGACATAAAGGAAATTCCTCTGGACGGCCAGGACCCCTTGCCGTGGACCGCCGGATTGGAACAGCTTCTCCATCGCGTCAGGAATTGCCGGGCACCTGTCATTGCAATGGTCCATGCCAGCGTGTGGGGAGGGGCCTGCGATTTGACCGCGACCTGTGACATGGTAACGGGCACCCCCCACGCCACCTTTGCCATCACCCCGGTCAAGTTGGGCATCTCGTACAACACGGCCGGCTTGACCCATTTCGCGGGTGTTCTACCCCTTCATGTCATCAAAGAGATGTTGTTCACGGGCGATCCGATTTCGGCGGAGGATGCTTACCGCTACGGGATGCTCAACCGCTTGGTCGAGCCGGAGCGTCTGGAGGAGACAACGATGCAACTGGCTGGGGTCATCGCGAGCCGCGCCCCTCTGGCGGTTTCGGTCGTCAAGGCCGAGCTGAGCAGCCTAAGTAAAGGCTCGCCCATGAGCGCCGACGAATTCGAGTTTATTCAAGCAGCACGGCGAGCCGCATTTCGCAGCGACGACCTGAAAGAGGGAGTCAAGTCTTTCTTCGAAAAGCGGCCCCCCGTGTTTCAAGGGAAGTGAGCTGGACCGCGAAGAGCCCTGCAGCAGGGAGAAAATATGGCTGGTCATAAGAAATTTCCACTGCGATCCGCGCAAGAGGCCGCCGAATTGATCCCGCACGGCGCGACGCTCGGCATCGGCGGCTTTACTCCGCCGGGGCCTCCGGTGGCCGTCCCCAGGGCTCTCGCCGAGAGGGCCACACGCCTTCATGAGGATGGTGTCCCCTTTCAGGTGCGGATCATCAGCGGCGCCGAAGCCGGACCCAGTGTAGACCATGATCTGGCTGCCGCGGACGCCATCAGCTTTCGTACGCCCTATCAAGCCGAAAAGGTGATGCGAAAAGCGATCAATGAAGGCAAGGTCGAGTACCTGGATATCCACTTGTCACACCTCTCCCAGCAGATTGCCAGTGGCATTTTCGGTCCGATCCATTTCGCCATCATCGAGGCCAGCGATATTACCGAGGACGGACGCGTCTTTTTTACAAGCGCCATAGGCAACGGTCCCACTCTGCTGCATCAGGCCGAGAAGGTCATCGTTGAACTCAATCGGCATCATCCCCGGCGGGTCGGCGAGTTCAGTGACATTCTGATGATCCCGTTGCCGTCCCATCGAGAGCCGATCCCTATTCGGCGCCCTCTCGATCGAGTCGGTCAGAATTACGCCACGGTCGACCCCGGCAAGATCGTGGCAGTCGTTGAAACGAACGAGGCGAACTGCTGTCCACCACTCCGCTCCCCGGATACGACCAGCCAAAAGATCGCCGAGCACCTGGTCCGGTTCTTGTTGGACGAACGGGCGGCCGGTCGTCTGCCTCGGGAGCTACCGCCGTTGCAAAGCGGTGTTGGCAATATCGGCAATGGGGTGATGGCCGGACTGGGCGAACACATCGACCTGCCTCCCTTCACGATGTATACCGAGGTGTTCCAGGACTCCTGCGTTGATCTTATGCGGGCAGGACGACTGACCGGGGTCAGTTCCAGCGCCCTGACGCTCTCGGAGACAAAGCTGACCGAGGTCTACGACGACCTGGACTATTTCCTCCCTCGGATCGTGCTGCGGCCCCAGGAGCTGTCCAACAACCCGGCCGTGATCAGACAGCTCGGGGTTGTCGCTATCAACACCCCGCTCGAGGTCGATATTTACGGGCATGTCAATTCCACGCATGTATGCGGAACCCAAATGATGAATGGCATCGGTGGTTCCGGGGATTTCGAGCACAACGCCTTTTATTCGATCTTTGTCTGCTCCTCGGTGGCCAAAGGGGGAAAGATCTCGACGATCGTGCCGTTCTGCTCGCACATTGACCATAGTGAGCATTCGACCCAGGTTGTGATTACGGAGCAGGGAGTGGCCGACCTCCGCGCGATTGGGGCCACGGAACGGGCGCGCCGAATTATCGACCACTGTGCGCACCCGGCCTACCGCGACTACCTCCACCATTATGTGGAATCGTCCCCGCCCGGACACCTGCGCCATGACTTGGCCCGCTGCTTTGAACTACATCGGAACCTGCTCGCGCATGGAGCAATGTTGCCCGACCTCGACCTCAAAAGTTTTACGTAACGCTAGATCAATTCAAAGGAGATTCGCGTCATGGAGCCGCTCCAACTGAATAACGAATTGCACGTCCTGGATGATTTTCCGGCCGTCAGCTACGAGGAGTGGCAAGCAAAGGCGACCGCCGACCTCAAAGGGGTGCCGTTTGAAAAGAAAATGATCACCCACACCTATGACGAGCTGGAGATCCAACCACTCTACACGGCCCAAAGCTGGGCTTCGGCTGCAGACCCCTCGGGGTTTCCCGGGAATGCACCTTACACGAGAGGCCTGAGACCGCTGGGTCAGTTTCTGGACGGCTGGGATGTCCGCCAGGAGGTTCTAACGCCCACCCCCGCCGAAGCCAACGCCGTGATCCTCGAGGAGCTGAAACACGGTGCGCATTCGGTGGCGCTCAAACTGGACGCAGCCGCCAGCAGCGGTTTGGACGCCGACGATACACGCGCAGCAGGTCTGTGCGGTCGTGAAGGGGTCATGGTTTACCATCGGAGCGATATCGAACAGGCGTTGAAAAACGTGGTATTGGACATTAGTCCGGTGTCTGTAGATGCCGGTGCTGCATTTCTGCCGGCGGCGGCCTTGCTTGCGGCTCAATGGGCCGAACAGAGTATCGACGCAAGCAAAGTCTCGGGCAGTTTCAATGCCGACCCGCTCAGCGTTTTGATGCTCCATGGCACGCTGCCGCTGCCGCTGGATGCGGCCATCGATCAGATGGTCGATCTGGCTGCGTGGACGGCCAAGAGATACTCGAACGTCAAAGCGATACGCGTCTCCACTGCGGTGTATCACGAGGCCGGCGCCAGCTCTGCCCAGGAGCTGGCCTATGCCACGGGGACTGCTGTGGAATACCTTCGAAAGATGACGGCCGCCGGCATGGATATCAATACGGCCGTCAAGCAAATCGCTTTTCATGAGGCGGTCGGTTGCCGCTTCTTTCAAACTATCGCCAAACTTCGGGCCCTTCGGAGGCTATGGGCCAAGATTGCGATGGCTTTTGGGGCCGAGAAAGAATCGATAGCAGCGATGCAGGTGATCTCGGAGACCAGCCGGCGTGTGCTAACCCGGCATGACCCGTGGGTCAACCTGTTGCGGAACACAGCCGCATGTTTTGCCGCGGCTGTCGGTGGGGCCGATGTGGTTACCACCTTGCCACTGGATGCTGCGGTGGGGCCCAGTGACGAAATCTCTCGTCGTCTGGCTCGCAATACGCAACTGATCCTCCATGAGGAGTGCCACCTGAATGGGGTGATCGATCCGGCGGGCGGCTCCTGGTTCCTTGAGACCTTGACCGATCAGCTCGCCGAAAAAGCCTGGTCTTTGTTTCAGCAGGTGGAAGCAAAGGGGGGCATGATCAGAGTTGCGCTCAGCGGATACGTAAGCGAGCAGATACACGCGGTCGAGACCCGACGCGAGAAGGACGTGGCGACCCGTAAGGCGGGCGTAACCGGGGTGAGCGAACATACCGATGTTTTCGAGCATGAGCTTTCCCGATCAGTTCCGGATCCAGAGAGTCTCCGGCAGGAAGCTGCGGCCGGCCTATTGAAATGGCGTCGTGATCATCCCGATCAGACCAGTCTGGAAATGTTAAAAGGCGTGGTAGCCAAGAAAAGCCGTACACTTGGCGATTTGACTGAGGCATCGTTCCAGGCAGCTGCGGCCGGCGCAACCATCGGACAGCTGGCCTCCGCTCTGAATGCCGCTGCAAGTCAGCAAGAAATCGTCGAAATCGCCGCGCTGACCTTGCATCCCTACGCCGCCATCTTCGAAGAGCTGCGAGACGCGGCCGACGCGTACGCCAAGGCCCATGAGAACAAGCGGCCCAAGGTGTTTCTCGCCAATATCGGAACCCCAAAGGAGTTTCTCGCCAGGGCGAATTATGCCACCGACTTTTTCGAAGCCGGTGGTTTCGAGCCGATCACCAATGATGGCTTTGCAGATGCCCGGGCCGCAGCCGCGGCGTTCGCCGCCAGTGGGGCCAAGATCGCCGTGATCTGCTCGACCGACAAGCGTTATGAAACCGAGGTGGAGCGCGTCGCCCCTGCACTGAGGACAGCCGGTGTACGCACTGTGGTGTTGGCCGGCAACCCCGCCGCCAATGAAATGAAGTACCGCAGCGTTGGGGTCAACCAGTTCATCTTCGTGAAATGCAATGTCCCGGAGATCTTGCGGGCGCTGTTGAAGGAAGAAGGGGTGCTGTAACCAGCGCGCGACAACCTTTTACTTACACCAGGAAGAACGTGATGACGACGATTCCGAATTTCACAGACCTAAGTTGGGACCAAGCCGACAAAACGGCGGGAACTTTAGCCGATTGGCATGCCCAGGTGCGGGCTCAGACCGGGAGACCCGTCGACGAACTCGTCTGGAACACGCCTGAAAAGATCTTGCTGCGGCCGCTCTATTCTTCTGCTGACCTCGCCAGTCTGGAGCATCTGCAAACGATGCCCGGGCTGCCCCCTTTTTTGCGGGGGCCTTATTCCACCATGTACGTGGGCAGACCCTGGACGGTTCGTCAGTACGCCGGGTTTTCAACGGCGGAAGAGAGCAACGCCTTCTATCGACGCAATCTGCAGGCCGGGCAGAAGGGGCTGAGTGTGGCGTTCGACCTGGCCACCCACCGGGGTTTCGACTCCGACGACCCGCGCGTGGTGGGTGACGTCGGCATGGCGGGCGTGGCGGTGGACAGCATTTTAGACATGCGCATCCTCTTTGACGGCATCCCGCTGGAGCAGGTCAGCGTGTCGATGACTATGAATGGAGCTGTCCTACCGGTGATGGCCCTGTACATCGTCGCCGCGGAAGAGCAGGGAGCCAAACAGGAAGTCCTGTCAGGCACCATCCAGAACGACATCCTGAAGGAGTTCATGGTCCGCAATACCTACATTTATCCGCCTCAACCAAGCATGCGGATCATCAGCGATATCTTTGCCTATACTAGCCGCCATATGCCAAAGTTTAACAGCATCAGCATCAGCGGCTACCACATACAGGAAGCTGGCGCGCCGGCTGATCTGGAACTGGGCTACACCCTAGCCGATGGCCTGGAGTATTTAAGGACGGGCATCAGCGCCGGCCTGAAGATCGACGACTTCGCTCCCCGACTGTCGTTCTTCTGGGCCATCAGCAAGCACTTCTTCGTGGAAATTGCCAAGATGCGGGCTGCACGGCTGCTGTGGGCCAAGATCGTCAAACAGTTCGACCCCAAGAACCCCAAGAGCTTGGACTTGCGGACCCACTGCCAGACCAGCGGCTGGACCCTTATGGCTCAGGACGTCCTCAACAACGTCGTCCGCACCTGTATCGAAGCCATGGCTGCCAGCCAGGGTCACACCCAGAGTCTGCATACCAACGCTCTGGACGAAGCCCTAGCCCTGCCCAGTGATTTCTCAGAGCGGCTCGCCATCCACACCCAACTCTTTCTTCAGGAGGAGACTGACACCGACATGGTTATCGATGCGTGGGGCGGGAGCTACTACGTCGAGCGGCTGACCCACGAGCTGATGCACAAAGCCTGGGCGCATATCGTTGAATGTGAGAAGTACGGCGGCATGGCCAAAGCCATCGAGGATGGTTTTCCGAAGCGACGGATTCAGGAAGCTTCGGCCATGACCCAGGCTCTGATCGATTCGCGGGCGCAGGTCATCGTCGGTCTCAATAAATGTACTTTGGACAAACAGGAGGAGATGAAGGTCCTGAAAATTGATAACACGGCGGTTCGCGAGGGCCAGGCAAAACGACTGCAGCAGCTCAAGGCCGGGCGGGATGCCGCAAACGTTGCGACGGCACTGAACGCCCTAACGGAGTGTGCCCGCACCGGGAAAGGGAATCTGTTGGAGCTGTCAATCCAGGCTGCGCGGGCAAAAGCGACCGTGGGTGAGATCAGTTACTCCTTGGAAAAGGTGTTCGGTCGACACAAGGACGAACAGAAACTGGTTTCGGGCGTGTACCTCAAAACCTTTGGAGAAAAGAAACAACCGATCCTGGCGGTCCAGGAGAAAGTGGCCCAATTCGAAAAGCGGACGGGCCACAAGCCCCGCATCTTCATCTGCAAACTTGGGCAGGACGGGCATGACCGTGGGCAAGAGGTCGTGGGCGCAGCGTTCTCGGACTTCGGCTTCGAGGTCGTGTTAGGTCCCCTGTTTCAGACCCCGGAGGAGGCCGCCAAAGAAGCCGTCGAAAAAGAGGTCGATGTGGTCGGTCCCAGCTCCCTGGCGGCGGGCCATCTGACGCTGGTTCCGGCGCTGCGCGAAGCGCTCGACCGCCTCGGCCGGAACGAAATGCCCATCGTCATTGGCGGGGTCATTCCACCCCAGGATTACGCCGAGTTGTATAAAGATGGCGTCTCCGCCGTCTTCGGCCCCGGCACCGTTATCCCCGAATCGGCGCTGAAGGTACTTCAGATTCTGGAAGCGAGGGGCGCAAACGTCTAACAAAAGGGGAGAACCAGGTGACTACAGCTATCCAGATCGAAGTGCGGCCGACGGAGCTCGATAGCATGGGGCATGTCAATAATGCCAAGTTCCTGGAGTACATGGAGTGGAGCCGCGAGGACTGGTATAACAAAGCGAAGTTACCGTATGATACCTTTACAGCGCTGGGTCTGGGGACTGTGGTCGTCAATCTCAATATCAACTATCGCAGAGAGGCACGGCTCGGCCAACACCTGACCGTCAGTACAGAACCAATACGCAAAGGACGGACCAGCTTCGCCTTAAGGCATGTGATCGTCAATGCAAATGATGAGCTGGTGGCTGATGCCAACGTGGTCAGCGTCACCATTGACCTGAAGTCGCGCAAAGCCAGTCCGCTTCCGAATGCACTGGCAAAGATGTTTGGTTGAATGCCCTGTTCCTCAGCTTATCGTGACCGGCGGAACCGCATTCAAGCCAGTATCATTGCCTCGACAACTAGCCAGGCGCTTTGCGCTGCCGTCTTTTGAGGGCAAACCATGAGGCAGATACCCCTCGGAGCCAAAGGCTCCTTTAACCTCCTCGTCCAACCCGAGCATCTTGCGAACCGGTTCAAGGACGCAACTCTGCCGCCGGTGTTCGCCACCCCCGTCATGATCATGACGATGGAAAACGCCGCGTTAAATGCTATCAAGCCTTATCTTGATCCCGGCGAGAGCGCGGTTGGCACTGCCGTCGACGTGCGCCATCTCGCTGCGACACCCGCTGGACGTCGGGTCACCGCGGAAGCCAGGGTGACAAAAGTTGATGGGCGGCAGATCGAGTTCACTGTCCGAGCAACCGATGGTGCCAAGGAGATTGGCGTCGGCTTGCACTCCAGGGTTGTGATCGACATGGCTAGATTCACGCGACGCCTCGGATGAGTAACCGCTTGGCCGAACTCGCGACACCCCTGCAGATAACCTTGGTGTCGAGACGTTCCTTCCCACGGGGTAAGGGAAAGGGCAGCGGCTAAATTTCACCTTCTCGGTTTAGTTCATCGATCTTCTTAGTAGGCATCCGAATCGGAGCGGTTGTTGACCCTGAAGATTGGCGGCTCTTCGGTCGGGCGAAGCCCAGGCCGTCCAATTTTCTTGGCGGGTGGGCCGGTGGCGCCGGGTTCGATGGTCCACCCGAGCCGTTCTGAGGCTGCCGGTCGGCCGTCCGTTGATGTAGATCAAAAACGAGGCGTACCGGCCCGACAGGGCTTTTGCCTGTACACCCGATCTGAGGATTACGCAGTGATCCCGGCCAGCTTTCGGCGGATCGCGCGTTTCGCGATGAGGCGCTCGGCTGCGGCCCCAATACCGCCTAACCCTGATGGGTCCGTGTTAGGCTGATATGGCTCCCTGTTTGGCCGATTTTCTTCCCTGTTCGCCCGCTTAGGGAATTCGCCGGGCGATCCCCTAAATTACAATCACTTAGAGGCCTGAAAACAGTCCCCAAGCGGTTCGAAACCGGGTTTTTCCCGCTAGCTTCCCGGCTAGCAGCGAAAGCGGGATGGCGGCTCTCCTCGCCGCGTGCTAGCGTGATCCCCGCGATGCGACAGGGAAGTTCGGTGCAAGACCGGCGCTGCCCCCGCAACTGTTAGCGGCGAGCCCGCGGCAACGGCCACTGGTTCGGGCGACGGCCCGGCCGGGAAGGCGCCGCGGGCGACGACCCCGAGCCAGGAGACCTCCGCATCGCCGCCGCTGGGACGATTCCTCGGGTGGAGGAGGAGGGGCCATTGCAATTATCTTTCGTGACCCCGACGGGTCTGCCGCCGGTCACCCTGGTTCTGGGCGGCGCGCGATCGGGCAAGAGCCGCTATGCCGAGCGGCTCGTGGAGGGAGCTGCCTCGGGCGGCACCTATTGCGCGACGGCTGAAGCCGGGGACGCCGAGATGGCCCAGCGCATCGCCGCCCATCGGGCGCGGCGCGGTTCCTTCTGGCATACGGTCGAGACGCCGCTGACGCTGGCACCGGTCATCGCGGGCGAGGCCAGGAACGAGCGTCCGCTGCTGATCGACTGCCTGACCCTGTGGCTGTCGAACCTGCTGCTCGCGGGCAAGTCGGTCGACGAGGAGAGCGGAGCGTTGTACGCCGCGCTGCGGTTGGCCGAGGGCCCGGTCGTGCTTGTCGCCAACGAAGTCGGGATGGGCCTCGTCCCCGAAACACCGCTCGGGCGGCAGTTTCGCGATAATGCCGGCCGCCTCAATCAGGAGGTCGCCGAACTCGCCGACCGCGTCGTCTTTGTCGCCGCCGGCCTGCCGCTGGTCTTGAAGGAGGCTTGAGCCCATGCGACGCGTCCCGGCCACGGTCATCACCGGCTTTCTCGGGGCGGGCAAGACCAGCCTCGTGCGGCATCTGCTGGCCTGTGCCGACGGACGGCGACTCGCCGTCATCGTCAACGAGTTCGGTGAGCTCGGCATCGACCGTGAAATACTGCTCAGCTGCGGCGAGGCCGGTTGCAGCGAGGAGGACATCGTCGAGCTCGCCAACGGCTGTATCTGCTGTACCGTGGCCGAGGATTTCCTGCCGACCCTCGAACGGCTGCTCGACCGCGCCGCGCCACCCGAGCACATCCTGATCGAGACCTCGGGCCTGGCATTGCCCAAGCCGCTGGTTCAGGCTTTTGCCTGGCCCGAGATCCGCACTCGCACGACGGTCGACGGGGTGCTGACCGTGATCGACGGCGCCGCCGTCGTCGCCGGCCGGTTTGCCGACGACCCCGATGCGGTCGCTCGACAGCGGGTGGCGGACCCGGCGCTCGCCCACGATAACCCGCTGGAGGAGGTCTTCACCGACCAGCTCGGCTGCGCCGATCTCGTCATTCTCAACAAGACCGATCTGATCGGCCCGGCACGCCTCTCGGCGCTGTGCTCGGAGATCGAGGCGCGGCTTCGTCCCGGGGTCAAATTGGTGACCGCCAGAGAGGGTAGGGTGACGCCGGAGGTGGTGCTCGGGCTTGCCGCCGCAGCCGAGGACGATCTCGCCGATCGGCCTTCGCTGCACGATCTCGAAGCCGAGCACGACCACGACGATTTCGAAAGCTTTGTCGTGACGTCAGGCGTGGTGCACGACGGTGAGGCTTTCCTCGCCCGTCTGCGCGCCACGATCGATCTTCACGACGTGCTCAGGGTCAAGGGCTTTGTCGATCGGCCGGGGCGTGACCGCCGCCAGGTCGTGCAGGCGGTCGGCGGCCGGTTGCAGCATCATTTCGATCGGCCCCGGCGCATCGGCGAGAAACGCGAGACGCGGCTCGTCGTGATCGGCAAGAAAGGCCTCGACCGCGCGGCGATCAGGTCGGCGCTCGGAGCGCCGGGCGGCTGAATGCACCTGCTCGCGACTATCGCCGGGACAATCCCCGACGGCTCGGCCGCCGTCGACCTCGGGCAGACCCCGGGCGATATCGTGGTGTTGTCGAGCGCCGACACGGAATTGGCGCTGCTCGCCGCGGCCCAGGCCAGGCTCCGCGCGCAGGATCCTGCCGTGCTGGGGCTGCGCCTGGCTTCGATCCTGCAACTCGGCCACAATTACTCGGTCGATCTTTATATGGAGACCGTGGCGGCCGCGCGGCTCGTTATTGCCCGGCTGCTCGGCGGCCGCGCCTATTGGCCCTACGGGGTCGAGAGTCTGGCGGAGACTTGTGGTACGCATGGTATTCCGCTGGCGCTGCTGCCCGGCGACGACAAGCCTGACGCAGAGCTATCCGGACTCTCGACCCTTCCGCCCGAGGCAATCCACCGCCTGTGGCGTTATCTCGTCGAGGGCGGCCCGGCAAATGCCGAGAATTTGCTGCGCTATGCAGGATCGCTGATCAGGCACGGAGCGACCTGGGCCGAGCCGGCCCCCCTGCTGCGCGCCGGGCTCTACTGGCCCGACCGAGCATTTCCGAGCCTCGACGAAATCGCCGCAGAATGGCGCGGTGCGGGCGGGATCGTGCCGATCGTTTTCTATCGGGCGCTCGTCCAGTCGGGAAACACCGCGCCGGTCGACGCCCTGGTCCATGCGCTGTCGGTGCGGCGTCTGCGGCCCTTGCCGATCTTCGTGCAAAGCCTCAAGGACGGCGAGGCTGCGGCATTGCTCGCCACGGCGCTCGCCGAGGCTTCGCCCGCCGTGATCCTCAACGCAACCGGGTTTTCCGTCCGGGCTGGTGCCGCGAACGACCCGCTCGCCACGGCGGACTGTCCGGTCCTACAGGTCGTCTTCGCCGGTAATGACGAAGAAAGCTGGCGCGCCGGAACCCGCGGCCTCGGCCCACG
>Ga0306923_10001768_pt1 | contig 19345 bp, 18 predicted proteins | sample sta12Can44000108_FD_203841 | JGI IMG/M metagenome (GOLD analysis project Ga0306923, IMG submission 203841) | Lab enrichment of tropical soil microbial communities from Luquillo Experimental Forest, Puerto Rico - statanox.12C.anox.44.000.108 (v2)... | ecosystem: Environmental > Terrestrial >... | reverse complement strand
TACGACCTGCAGAAGGCAATGCAGGAACGCGTGGACAAGCTCAATGCCGTCGTTCGCTAAGGCGCGATGATTTCAAGACCTGATACCATCGCGCTTTAGCTCATTGTTTGAGCATGATCTCCGCGCAAACGCATTCGCGTTTGTCGCGAGGAAAAACCGGTTCCCGCTTTTTCGGATCATGCATCGGTCGCGTTTAGCCGAAGGGCGAAGCCGTTAATGCTTGATCTTGCCCCGCTTCCCACCAAAATGAGCTGAAAACCGGCCGCTTTGATCCTGGTCATGGCTAGATATCTCCAGCCTGTCCATGTTGGGTGCATTGCAGGCGGTCAAAAATTGCGTCGAAGGGAAGCTGCGCCATGAACATTCAGGGCAAAAGTCGCTATCACGAGGTCCATGCCCGCTCGCTCCGGGATCCCGAAGGGTTTTGGGGTGATGCCGCCCGCGACATCGACTGGATCGAGCCCGCTAAAAAGATCTTTGATCCGTCGCAAGGGCTTTACGGCCGCTGGTTCGCGGGTGCGGTGGTCAACACCTGTTACAATGCGCTCGATCGCCACGTGGCGGGCGGGCGCGCCGAACAGGTTGCCTTGATTCACGATTCTCCGCTGTCGGGCAGCCAGACCAGGCTGACCTATGCCGAGTTGCTGAACGAAGTGAAGACGCTTGCGGCGATCATGGCCGACTTTGGCGTCGCCAAGGGCGATCGGGTCATCCTCTATATGCCGATGGTAGTGGAATCCGTGGTCGCGATGCTGGCCTGCGCGCGAATCGGCGCGGTGCATTCGGTGGTGTTCGGCGGTTTCGCCGCCAAGGAGCTGGCGACCCGGATCGAGGATGCCAAGCCGAAGCTGGTGTTCTCGGCAAGCTGCGGGCTCGAGCCCGGCCGCATCGTGTCATACAAGCCGCTACTCGACGAGGCGATCAACCTTTCCAGCGTCAAGCCGCAGGCCTGCATCATCCTGCAGCGGCCGCGAGAGGCTTGTGAACTCATCGCCGGCCGCGATTACGACTGGGCAGGTCTGCGGGCCGCGGCCATGAGAGCGAAAAAATCGGTCGACTGCGTCCCCGTTCTCGCGACCGATCCGCTGTATATCCTCTACACTTCGGGCACGACGGGCAAGCCGAAGGGCGTGGTGCGCGACAATGGCGGGCATCTGGTCGCGGTGAAATGGTCGATGTTCAATCTCTACGGCGTCAAGCCCGGCGAGGTTTGGTGGTGCGGCTCCGACATCGGCTGGGTGGTCGGCCACAGCTACATCATCTACGGCCCGCTGTTTCATGGCGCCACCTCGATCATGTATGAGGGCAAGCCGATCGGCACGCCGGATGCCGGCGCGTTCTGGCGGGTGATTTCCGAACACAAGGCGGTGGCGCTGTTCACCGCGCCGACCGCGTTCCGCGCTATCCGCAAGGAAGATCCGGAAGGCAGCTTTATCCGCCAATATGACCTGTCGAAATTCCGCACGCTGTTTCTGGCCGGCGAACGTGCCGACCCGCCGACGGTGGAATGGGCGGAGCAGCAATTGAAGGTGCCGGTGATCGATCACTGGTGGCAGACCGAAACCGGCTGGTGCATCGCAGGCAACCCGGTGGGCTTAGGCCAACTCCCCGTGAAGCACGGCTCGCCGACGGTGCCGATGCCGGGCTATCAGGTCGACGTGGTCGATGAAGCGGCAAAGCCGGTAGCGGCCAACACCATGGGCTCGATCGTGATCAAATTGCCGATGCCGCCGGGCTGCCTGCCGACACTGTGGCAGCAGGACGATCGCTTCGCCGAGTCTTATCTCACCGAGTTTCCCGGCTACTACAAAACCTCCGACGCCGGCTATATCGACGAGGACGGCTACGTCTTCGTGATGGGGCGCACCGACGATATCATCAACGTCGCCGGCCATCGCCTTTCCACCGGCGGCATGGAGGAGATCCTCGCTTCCCATCCCGACGTCGCCGAATGCGCCGTGCTCGGCATCAAGGATCCGATCAAGGGCGAGGTGCCCTGCGGCTTTCTGGTGCTCAAGGCCGGCGTGAGCCGAAACCCGATGGAGATCGAAAAGGAAATCGTGTCGCTGGTGCGCGAAAAGCTCGGTCCTGTTGCCGCCTTTAAGCTCGCGATCACGGTCGGCCGGCTGCCGAAGACGCGTTCGGGAAAAATCCTGCGCGGCACGATCAAGAAGATCGCCGACGGCGAACCATGGGCGATGCCCGCCACCATCGAGGATCCGAAGGTGCTCGACGAGATCGGCGATGCGTTGAAGGGCAGGGTGTGAGGGGCTCATTCCCAGCCCCGTCATTCCGGGTCAGGTGCTGACGCACCATCCCGGAATGACGGGAGGCTTACAAATCCCACAATTCGCGCTACAGCTACTCCCGACTATACGGGATTTGGCATGCGATTTGGCGTTCTGACATTTGCAATAGCGCTTGCGCTTGCCGCGCTGACGCTTACGGCTTGCGCGAAGCGCAACGAGTTGCCGGTGAACTCGAGCTTAAGCGAAGATGACGACACATTCTGCCGTGCCGGCGGCAAGGTCGCGCCCGGCTCGTCCGAATACGTCTCCTGCCGCAAGGACCGCGACGCCCAGCGCGGCAACGCGATCGCGCGTGCCGACAAGAAGCAGCGCGATCTCGGGGAATATATGATCAACAATCCGACGCGGCCATGAAGCATGATCCGAAAAAGTGGGAACCGGTTTTTCGAAAAGATCATGCTTGGAAAATAAGCCGAGGCGCGATGACATTTCGACCCGAAATCATCGCGCTTTAGGACTCCGGAGGCTCTCATGAACGAAGACGTCTTCAATACCAGCCTGCGCCGCTTCCTGAAGAAAGTCGGCATCACCTCGCAACGCGAGATCGAAAAGTCGGTTCGCGATGCGCTCGCCAGCGGCCGCCTCAAGGGCCATGAGAAGCTGCCAGCCAAAATGGTTCTCACCATCGGCGGCGTCAGTCTTTCGCACGAGATCGACGACGAGATCGAGCTCGGCTAGTGCTCAAATCGACTCACAACTAGATTGCGTCAGCGCGAGCGAAGCAATCCAGAATATTTTTGTACGACAGGACTGGATTGCTACGTCGCGTGCGCTCCTCGCAATGACGAGAATCATCCGCGAACCGCCCTGAAGACGAACCATCCAACTTCTAATCCTGCTCCTACTCCTGCTCCTGCTTCTTGCCGCCCAGTGTCTTGAGCTTGGCAAAGACGGCGTCGACATTGAGATCGTCGCTCTTCTTCTCGGCCGTCTCGAACTCCGGCTCCTTGCGGGTGGTCTCGGAGGCCGGCAGCAAGGTGGCGCCGCCGTAACCGGTATCGACCGGCTTCTCCTTGGCCGCGCGCTGCACCTCGAAATCGAGCTCGATCTGCGAGCAAAGGCCAAGCGTCACCGGGTCCATCGGGGTCAGGGTCGAGGCATTCCAGTGGGTACGGTCGCGGACGCTGGCGATGGTGGTCTTGGTGGTGCCGACCAGCCGCATGATCTGCGCGTCCTTCAATTCCGGGTGATTGCGCACCAGCCACAGGATCGCGCTCGGTCGCTCGTGCCGGCGCGAGACCGGCGTGTAACGCGGGCCCTTTTTCTTGGCCTGCGGCGGCAGCGTCACCTTGCTCTCGGCGATCCTGAGCCGGTAGTTTGGGTCTTTTTCACCCTTTTCGATCTCGTCGCGGGTGAGTTGGCCGGTCGAGATCGGGTCCATGCCCTTGATGCCCTGGGCCGCGTCGCCATCGGCGATGGCGCGCACCTCGAGCGGGTGCATTTTGGTGAAATCCGCCACCTGATCGAAGGTTAGAGCGGTATTGTCGACCAGCCACACGGCCGTAGCCTTTGGCATCAGCGGTGCATTGCTCATGGCAAATCTCCTTTGCGCTCCGCCACCCCCTGAGGGCGAAGCCGTGGTCATCAGCGATGACGGGAATTACGCCCTATATAAGCCGTCCAGGGCCGATGGCGCAATGGCTTGCTGGTGGTGTGGGTCGAGGCGCCGCACCATGATAGGAACTTCGGAAATCGAGGCTCCGGACGCCCTTGACAGCGCCCCAAAGCCGGCCCAAGTCCTCTACCAACAAGTCCCGTAACGACAAGTCCTTTAACGAATTTTCCCCTATGTGAATCGCCTGTTCCGGCCTGTCCGGGGCGATTCGGTCCGAGATAGCCACATGCCAGCCAAACCACCCCTGAAAATCGTGCTTTGCTCGCCACGGGGCTTCTGTGCGGGCGTGGTTCGGGCGATCGACACCGTCGAACGGGCGCTGGCGATCTACGGCGCGCCGGTCTATGTCCGCCACGAGATCGTCCATAACCGCTATGTCGTCGACAGCCTCCGGACCAAGGGGGCGATTTTTGTCGAGGAACTGGCCGAAATACCCGATAATACCGACGCGCCGGTGGTGTTCTCCGCCCATGGGGTTCCGAAATCGGTGCCCGCGGAAGCCCGAGCCCGAAATTTCTTCTCGCTCGACGCCACCTGCCCGCTGGTCACCAAGGTGCACCGCGAGGCGGCGATCCATTTCAAGCGCGGCCGCGAAATCCTGCTGATCGGCCACTCCCATCATCCGGAGGTGGTCGGTACGCTCGGACAATTGCCGCTGGGCGCGGTGACGCTGATCGAGACTGCGGAAGACGCTGCGACCTTCACCTCGAAGAATCCGGACAACCTTGCCTTTGTCACCCAGACCACGCTGTCGATTGACGACACCGCGGAGATCGTTGCCATGCTCAAGGAGCGGTTTCCGAACATCTCGGGCCCGCACAAGGAAGACATCTGCTACGCCACCACCAATCGCCAGCTTGCGGTGAAGAAAGTGGCTCCCGTGGTTGACGCCCTGATCGTGGTCGGTGCGCCGAATTCGTCGAACTCGCAACGGCTGCGCGAAGTCGCCGAACGCGAAGGCTGCCCGATCGCCGTTTTGGCGCAACGCGCCGGCGATCTCGACTGGGCGCGATTCGAAGGCATCACAAGCCTCGGCATCACGGCGGGTGCGTCCGCACCGGAGGTGATCGTCGAGGAAATCATGGGCGCGTTCGCCGAGCGGTACGATCTTCGTGTGGAGACGGTCTCGGCGGCGGAAGAAAACGAGTTCTTCCCGTTGCCACGTTCGCTGCGGCCTGACGCGGCGGAATAGGCATCGATCGATAGCGCTCCTTTGATGTCAAGAAGTTCGCATCGGAGGGCACCACCAGGGCAGGCGAACTTCGAAATCGGGACGCCAAATGGCGGTTTACACCGACGTCGCCGCCGATGAACTTGGGGAATTCCTCAAAGGCTACGAACTCGGCGAGCTATTGTCCTACAAGGGCATCGCCGAGGGCGTGGAGAATTCCAATTTCCTGCTGCACACATCTTCCGGCTATTTCATCCTGACGCTGTATGAAAAGCGGGTCGCCAAAGGCGACCTGCCGTTCTTTCTCGGCCTGATGACGCATCTGGCTTCCCGTGGGCTGAGCTGCCCGCAGCCGGTGAAAAACAAAAGCGGCGAAGCCTTGAGCGCTCTCGCCGGCCGTCCGGCGGCCATCATCAGCTTTCTCGAAGGCGTCTGGCCGCGGAAGCCGAATGCCGCCCATTGTGCCGGCGCCGGGCAGGCGCTGGCCGAGATGCATCTTGCCGGCGCCGATTTCCCTATGGTTCGCGCCAATGCGCTGTCGGTCTCGGGTTGGCGGCCGCTGTTTGAGCAGGCCGCCTCCCGCGCCGACGAGGTGCAGACCGGCTTGCGCGATTTTCTTGCCGCCGAACTCGATCTGCTCGAAGGCAACATTTGGCCGAAGGATCTGCCGATCGGCGTGATTCATGCCGATCTGTTTCCCGACAACGTGTTCTTTCTCGGCGAGCGGGTCTCCGGCCTTATCGATTTCACCTTCGCCTGCACAGACATGCTTGCCTACGACGTTGCCATCTGCCTCAACGCCTGGTGCTTCGAGAGCGACTGCTCGTTCAACGTCACCAAAGCGCGCGCCTTTCTCGGCGCCTATGGAAGGGTACGAAAATTGTCCTCCCCCGAAGAGAGCGCGTTGCCACTTTTGGCGCGCGGTGCGGCGTTGCGCTTCCTGCTCACGCGTCTGGTCGATTTCCTCAACGTGCCGAAGGGAGCGCTGGTGCGGCCAAAGGACCCGATGGAATATGTCCGCAAGCTGCGCTTTCAGCAAAGCGTATCCTCGATCCGCGATTACGGCGTCGCAGTCTCCGGAAAAGTCGCGTGAGTTCACTTCCCTCCGTCACCATCCATACCGACGGCGCGTGTTCGGGCAACCCGGGTCCCGGCGGATGGGGCGCGATCCTCAAATTCGGCGAGGTCGAAAAGGAATTGAAGGGCGGCGAGCCGCACACCACCAACAACCGCATGGAATTGATGGCGGCAATCTCCGCGCTCGAAGCGCTCAGGAAGCCGTGCCTGGTCGACCTCTACACCGATAGCCAGTATCTGCGTCAGGGCATCACCGGCTGGATCCACGGCTGGAAGAAAAACGGCTGGCGCACCGCGGACAGGAAGCCGGTGAAGAATGCGGATTTGTGGCAACGGCTCGATGCGGCGCTAAAGCCGCATCAGGTACGCTGGCACTGGGTGAGGGGCCACGCCGGCCACGACGCCAACGAGCGCGCCGATCAGTTGGCGCGCGATGGCGTGGCAATGGCAAGGCTGAAGGAATAGTCGGGAAAGGGATTGTTTTCAGCGTTGGCGAGGTTATTCGCCGCAGCAGAATGTGGCCTATTCGATGACCTCGTCAGCAATGGCGAGCAGGGTGGAAGAAATCTCGAGATCAAGGGATCTGGCTGTCTTGAGATTGATCACGAGCTCGAACTTTGTGGGCTGCATCACCGGCATCTCTGCCGGATTCGCGCCCTTGAGAATCTGGCCGCAATAGACCCCGGCCTGGCGATACATCCCGCTGATGCTCGTCCCATAACTGATGAGGCCGCCCCCGAGCACATATTGCCGTTCGAAATGGATCGCCGGGATTCGGCGCGCACCGGCAAACTCCGCGATCGCCTCGCGCTGGCTCAGAAGCATCGGATCGGTCGCGACGAACAGCGCGTCCGCGCCCTCCCGAATGAAGGCGTCGAACGCTCCTTGGAAATCGTCCTTGCTTTTCACATTGAGCGGAAAAGAGCTTCGTCCTACGGCAAGTGCGGCCTTTTCGGCGTCCTGTTGTTCGGTCGCAGCGCTGGGGTTGTCTGGATTCATCAACAACGCCACCCTGGACCAGCGGCCAAGTTGATAAAGGACCTCGATTCGCTTGGCGCCAATTTGGCTGGTGATGGCACTGATGCCAGTCGCATTCCCGCCAGGACGGTTGTAGCTCGCGACAAGCCCGACCTTTACTGGATCGGCCCCAATCGTGAAGACGATTGGAATGGTCGAGGTAGCAGCTTTCGCCGCACGGGCCGAAGCGACGTCGCCGGTCGCGCCGATCACCGCGACCTTGAGGCCAACCAACTCGGCGGCAAGTGACGGAAGCCGACTGTAGTCGCCCTCGCCCCAGCGATATTCGATGCGAACGTTTTGGCCCTCGACAAAGCCGGTCTCCTTCAAACCGAGGCGAAACGCGGCCGCGTTGAACTCATACAATCTGGATACCGTGGGGTTAAGAAAACCGACCACCGGCATCGTTGGTTGCTGTCCCCGCGCTTGGAGAGGCAAGGCGGCTGCTGCACCTAATGTGGCTATGAACTCCCTGCGCCTCATGGCACCCTCAGGAATGAGTTTTCAATAAAATCTTTTCACGGGGGCTCGTGCATAGACGACAAATCGTATCGTCATCAATAGTGGGTGGTGGATGAAATCTGGCAAACGGGTTATTCGCGCGCATTCCGATCGGCCGAGCGGTGCGTCCGCGTTTTCCAAAAAGCCGACATTGATCCATGATCAGTGCGTCGCCCGGTCAAGCCGGGCGACGACAGGGAGCACCGCTCAAAGCTGCCCCAACAGCGTATCGCCGCCGGAAACCTCGACCTTGCCGGGAGCCGGCTCAAGATTAAGCTTCCTCACCACGCCGTCGTCGACCAGCATCGAATAGCGATGGGAGCGAATGCCGAGCCCGTTGCCGGAAGCATCGAGCTCCATGCCGATCGCCTTGGTGAATTCGGCATTGCCGTCGGCGAGGAAAAGGGCTTCGTCGCGCTGGTCGGTGTCACGCTTCCAGGCGTTCATGACAAAAGCGTCGTTGACCGAGACGATCGCGATCGTATTCACGCCCTTGTCCTTGATGGCATAGGCATTGAGGAAGATGCTCGGCAGATGCATCTTGTGGCAGGTCCCGGTATAGGCGCCGGGCACGGCGAACAGCGCGACCTTCTTGCCCTTGAAGATATCGTCGGTGGTCCTGACCTGGAGACCGTCCGCCGTCATCACGCGAAATTTTGCCTCGGGCAGCTTGTCGCCAACTTTGATGGTCATCTTCGTCTCTCCCTGTTACGTAACGAATGGCTTCTTAAACCGGGCAGGCCAGCGGTACAATATTGAGCGCGGCGAAAACGGCAACCTCGGACTTGCAGCCCGTTTCACCGTTCCGTTCACTAGCCGGAAAATCCACCCTGGTCGAGAAACGCCTGCTCTTCGGGCGTGGTCTTGCGTCCAAGCACGCGATTGCGATGGGGAAAGCGGCCGAACCTGCGGATGATGTCGGCGTGTCCTTCGGCATATTTGAGGCTGCCGGGGTCGCCCGATTGGCGGAACAGTTCGACGCAGCGGACCTGGTCGGAAAGCTCTTCCGAATGCATGAACGGCAGGTAGAGAAAATCCAGCAGGGTTTGGTCAATCCGCGCGTCCGCGCCGCGGGCGAGGGCGCGGCTTGCGACCTCGCGGGCCAGCGCGTCGCTCGAATAGGTCATGGCATCGTCGCGAAACATGTTGCGCGGAAACTGATCGAGCACGATGACGAGCGCCAGCGTGCCTTCGTCGGAGGCTTCCCAGGAGGAAAGCTCGCCTTTGGCCGCCTTTTCCCAGAGCTTGAAGAAACGGCTGCGGATGAGGGCGTCGAAGCCGGCGTCTTTCTCGTACCAGCGCCTGGGTCCGGCCTCGCGCCAGAATGCGAGAACGTCTTCAGGCGTCCCGTCGAAAGCCTCGCTCATGGAAACCCCGCGTCCGCCAGTGCTTCAGGCGGCCGCGGCCTTCTTTTCGTCGCGCAGTTCGCGACGCAGGATCTTGCCGACATTGGTCTTCGGCAACACCGTCCTGAACTCGATCTGCTTGGGCACCTTGTAGGCCGTGAGCTGGGTGGCGCAGAATTTTATCACATCCTCGGCGCTGAGGTTCTGGTCCTTCCTTACGATGAAGGCCTTGACCGCCTCGCCGGACTTGTCGTCCTGCACCCCAATAACGGCGCATTCGAGCACGCCGGGATGGCTTGCGATCACTTCCTCGATCTCGTTCGGATAGACGTTGAAGCCGGAGACCAGGATCATGTCCTTCTTGCGGTCGACGATCTTGGTGTAGCCGGAGGCGTCCATCACGCCGATGTCGCCGGTGCGGAAATAGCCATCCGGTGTCATTACCTTGGCGGTCTCTTCCGGCCGGTTCCAGTATCCCGCCATCACCTGCGGGCCCTTGGCGCAGATTTCGCCGGCCTCGCCGAGCGGCACTTCGTTGCCGTCATCGTTCCTGATCGAAAGCCAGGTCGAGGGAACGGGAAGGCCGATCGAGCCGGTGAACCTGTCGGTGTCGGCCGGGTTGCAGGTCAGCGTCGGCGAAGTCTCGGAGAGGCCGTAGCCCTCGGATAGCGGGCATCCGGTCACGGCCAGCCATTTCTCGGCGACCGGTCGCTGCGTCGCCATGCCGCCGCCGAACGAGCTTTTCAACTTGGAGAAATCGACCTTGTCGAAACCGGGCGTGTGCAACAGGCCGTTGTAGAGCGTGTTGACCGCGGGGAAGCTGGTGATCTGGTATTTCAACAGCTCCTTGACGAAGCCGGGCATGTCGCGCGGGTTCGGGATCAACAGGTTGACGCCGCCGGTGCGCACCGCCAGCAGGAAGCACGCCGTCAGCGCGAAGACATGGTAGAGCGGCAGTGCGCAGACGTTGAAGAATTGATCGACGTGCGGCGGCTTGTCCAGCGCCGGCTGCAGCCAGGCGTCGTTCTGCAGCACATTGGCGAGAATATTGCGATGGAGCAGCGTCGCGCCCTTGGAGACGCCGGTGGTGCCGCCGGTATACTGCAGGAAGGCGACGTCTTCGCGCGTGAGCTTGGGCTTTTCGAACTTGATGCCGCGACCAGCGGCGAGCGCATCGTTGAACGCCACGGCGCGCGGGATGGAGTAGGGCGGCACCATCTTCTTCACCCGCCGCACCACGAGGTTGACGATCACGCCTTTCAGCCCGAGCAAATCGCCCATGCTGGCGACGATCACATGCTTGAGCGAGGTTTTGCCCATTACCTGCTGCACCGTGGTTGCGAAATTCTCCAGCACGATGATCGCCTCGGCGCCGGAATCCTTCAGCTGATGCTCGAGTTCGCGCGGGGTGTAGAGCGGGTTGACGTTGACGACCGCAAAGCCCGCGCGCAGCACCGCGGTGGTGGAGACCGGATATTGCAGGACGTTGGGCATCATCAGCGCGACGCGCGCACCCTTTTGCAGGCCCTTGCTTTGCAGATATGCCGCGAGTGCCTGCGACATCTCATCGAGGTCGTGATAGCTGATGGACTTGTCCATGCAGATGAACGCCTTGCGTTCTTTGAACTTCGCAAAGCTCTCTTCCAGCAGTTCGACCAGGGATGAGTATTGGGTCACATCGATATCGGCGGGCACGCCAGCCGGATATTGCTTGAGCCAGATGCGCTCCATGAGCTTTCCCTCTCGGTTTGTTTCCCCGTCTTTTGCCCGCCTAGCCGGCACGGGACACACTTGGTTTTCCTGGCAGTATTGGCGCTGCCGCGGCCGATGGCAAGCGGCAGTCGGCCGTGGCAATCGTAATGTGATCCTGCTGACCTAGTGCCCACTTTCCGAAGTTCGTGTGACATCGCAGCGCCCACTTTCACGGGGACGCGCTCGTTGCGCGGCGTCCGGACGATGCTTTGCATCGCCGGGAGAACCATCAGGCCGCTTCGTGCCCCGATCGTCCACCAAGGCGATTGGCGGGGTACGGGGCGTGGTCAAAAATGCGCGGGTAGAGACCGGTTCAGGAGCGCGGAGCGGACGCGGATTTTGGCTCGGAGGCGCCGGCGTCTCCGGTTGTATTCTTCGGAACCGGTTTGGCCGCTGGCTTGGCGCTGGTCTTGGCGCTGGTTTTGGGTTTTGCCGGTTTGGCATCCGTCTTGTCGGAAGCGGCCACCGGCTTTGCGGATTCAGGCTTGGCGTTGGCGTGCCTGGCGGCGGCTTTGCTTGCAGTCGATTTTCCGTCTTTGGCGCCGTCCTTGCCGCCATCCCTTTCCCTTGTCTCGGACTTCGCCTCCACGGACGCATCTGGCTTCTTTGCCGCGACGCGGGATTTCTTGCCGCGGCGTATCGTCTGTTCCGCAGCGTCCGCGGCGACAGCGGCAATCAGGGCGGCGCCGGTTCGCGTCGGCCCGGTATAAACGGGAATCGGCTCGGACGGCGCCGGCGCTGCCGCCAGCATCTCCGACGGTTTCAGCGTCGGCGGTTGCAGCCCTGCCGAGAAGAACGCCAAGGCAGGCGAATTACCTGCCGCACCGCTTGCGACCAACTCCTCATCCTCGTCGCTTGCGGGTCTGTGCCGCTTGCCGCTGCACATCTCGTCGCGCAGGTTCGGCGGCGAGGCATCGACCGGCACCAGGTTTTCGACCGTGCCGAGCGAGGGGCGCAGCCACGACAAGGAATTGTTGGCAAAGCCACGCTCCAGGAGCTGCGCGGCTTTGACCGCGCGCGCCTGGCCGGACGACGCACCGAGCACGACCGCGATCAGCCGCTTGCCGTCGCGGGTTGCGGAGGCCACGAGATTATAGCCGGAAGCGCAGATGAAGCCGGTCTTGAAACCGTCGGCGCCCGGATAGCGCCCGATCAGCTTGTTGAAATTCTGCGTGATCCTGCGGCCGTAACGGATCGAGGGAATATGGACGAAATATTCGTATTCCGGCAGGTCGCGGATGATCGCGCGGGCAAGGATCGCCAGATCCCGTGCCGAGGTGATCTGCCCATCGGCAGGCAGCCCGTTCGGATTGACATAACTCGTCTGCGTCATGCCGAGCCGCTGCGCGTTCTGGTTCATCAGCGCCGAAAAACCGTCGATCGAACCTCCGACACCTTCGGCGAGCACCACGGCCATGTCGTTGGCCGACTTCACCAGCATCATCTTGAGCGCGTTGTCGACGGTAACCTGCGTACCCGGGCGAAAACCCATCTTTGAGGGCGACTGCGCGGATGCGACAGGAGACACGGTAAACAACGAATCGAGGGTGATCCGTCCTTCCTTGACGGCCTTGAGCGTTACGTAGGCGGTCATCAGCTTCGTCACGGAAGCCGGATACCATGGATAGGTCGCGTTCTCGGCCTGCAGCACCCTGCCGCTGTCGGCCTCCACCAACAGCAGCGCTTCGGCGCGCGCGGTGCAAGGCGCAGCGATGGCGAGGGCCGCGAGCAAGACCCAGTTCACTGACGATTTGCAAAGCAGCGGGCGAAGAAAATGCACGATCCGATTCCGGTCCTTTGAGATCCGCCTTCGGAAAAAGGGGACTCTCACTGTGTGAGTTCGGGTCTCAAGCGGTGTTCGGCGCCGTTGCTTACGGCCGGACAAGCCTATACCGGCCTGCCGATGCCGAACAGAGGTCAGGGGAGTGGATTAGACATTCATCATGGTAATGACCGCGAGTTCGAAAAGCGAACGTCAAATACAAGACTCCACCAAAAACGTTAATGCCAATGGTCCTTCGATTTCACATTCGCAAAGCTGTTTGGCCCAAATCGGACGCGAATGTCGGAATCGAACTATCAGGCAATTAAATCATGGACGAAATGGGCCGAAATTCGGCGGTACTCAAATCTTGATCGCCTTGCTGCCGGTTTCCGGCAAAGCGATGCTGGCTCGCGCGCTCTCCTGAATCATGAACTGGGCCCGGGCGAGTTCCGCAAAACGGCCGCCTTTGGTCACGAGTTCATCGAAAGTTCCGCTTTCGATCACCCGTCCGTTGTCGAAAACCAGGATTCGCGTCGCATTTCGAATGGTCGACAGCCGATGGGCGATGACAAAGGTGGTGCGCCCCTTCATCACTTCGTCGAGCGCAGCGTTGACCTTGGCCTCGGTAACCGCGTCGAGCGCGCTTGTCGCCTCATCGAGAATCAGGATCGGCGGATTCTTGAGCAGCGCGCGGGCGATCGACAGCCGCTGCCGCTCGCCGCCCGACAGCATCCGCCCACGCTCGCCGGCGTTGGTTTCGAATCCCTTTTCGCTGCGCTCGATGAACTCCAGCGCCTGGGCGCGCTCCGCAGCGATCCGCAGTTCCTCATCCGTGGCGTCAGGCTTGCCGACCCGCAGATTGTCGGCGATCGAACGGTTGAACAGCAGGGCTTCCTGAAACACCACGCCGATGTTCCGGCGCAGCGCCGCAAGCTTCAGGCCGCGCACGTCCATGCCGTCGACCTTGATGATGCCCGACTGCGGGTCGAACGCGCGATGCAGAAGCGCAATCGCGGTGGATTTTCCGGCGCCCGTCGGGCCGACCAGCGCGATGGTCTGGCCGGGCAGCGCCATGAAGGTGAGGTCCTCCACCGCCGGCCGCTTGCCGTCATAGGAGAACGAGACGTCGTTGAATTCGACCAGCCCCGACAGGCGCCCGGTGTCGATCGCATCCGGCCGGTCATGGACGGCGGGCACCGCATCGAGCACGTTGAAGAATTCCTGCAGGCGCGGCGCTTCCATGAACACGCTATTGATGAAGCTCACCACCTGTTCGAGCCGCTGGATCAGCATGCTGGCGAAGCTGACGAACATTACGATCTCGCCGACCGAGGTGAGGCCCCGTTCGTGCAAAAAGATGCCGACGGAGAAGATCGCGAGCACGGTGATGGTGGTGGAAGCCCTGGTGATCACGGTGACAAGCGCCCACCACGACAATACCGGCATCTGCGCCGCCAGCAGCTTGTCGGCGACAAAGCGCACGCCCTGCACCTCGGCCTCGATCCGCACGAAGCTTTGCACCAGCGCGACATTGCCGAGCGCGTCGGAGGCGCGGGCGGAGAGGTCGCTGTAATACGCCTCGACCTCGTTTTGCATGCCGTAGGTCTTGCGCACCACCAGCGTCGTCAGAACCGTAAACACAACGCAGAGAACGAACAGCAGCGTGGCAAGCTGCCAGTTCAGGTAAAACGACAGCGGCAACAGCACGATCAGCGACATGATCGCGGCAAAATGCTCGCGGAAGAACCCGAGCCATACCCGCCACAGCGCGTCGGTGCCGTTGAGCATCACCTTCATCAGCCGGCCGGAATGGGTGCCGGTGTGAAAGGTCAGCGGCAGTTGCAGGATGTGCTCGAAGTAACTGCTCAGCACGACCTGGCGCTGCCGGTGGGCCAGCCGGTCGGCATGAAGGGCAACGGCGGCGCTGCACACAATGGTGAACAGGCCGAAAGCCGCCCAGGCGAGCAGCAATGGCCAGGCCGACGACGAGCCGGCCGGCCCCGGCTTAGCCGAGAGAACATCGACAATGCGGCCGAACAGGACGGGCTCGGCGAATTGTGCACCCGCCAGCAGCAGATTGGCAAAGGCAAGGATCCAGCCGATCCGAGCTTCCTTGCCGAGTTGCTCGAGCACGCGTGCATATAGGCGCAGCAGCGACATGCGACTCCAGCTTCAATAGCCTTCGAGGATCGTAGTTGGAGCGCATTCTAGGCGGGGACGCCGGAGAGATACAGCGTTCCCTCCTTCCCATCCCGCGCAAAACGGGGGAAGTTTGCTCAATTGATCAGGCGGTCGCCGCGCGGGGGCAGGAAGCTACCGTCGAAAATATCGGACGCCGAAGGGCGCCTGGAGAATTTAACATCCTCTCCGACCTGGTCGATCGAACGCTCGAGGCGCTCGGGATCGACGGCGCCGATACCGTTGCGTTTCACTTCGCTGGTCAGGATATTGTCCTGGATCACGGCGTGCAGGCGCTCCAGCTCGAGGTCCCGCGATCCATCGTCCATGCGATCGAGAACTTCGTCGACCGCATGCGCGGGCTCGCGGATGGCAAGGCTGGTGGCGGCCGTCATCGCGCGCAGGAAGCCTTTCACCGCCTCGGGTCGGCGAGCCGCGAAGGCGGGGTTGACGATGACCGCAAACCCATAGGCCTCGCAGCCGTAATCGGCGAACCGCAGCACCGCGAGATCGTCGGCGGGAACGCCGCGATCCCTCAAGTTCACCGCAGACAGATAGGAAAATCCGGTCACGGCATCGACCTGGCCGGCCGACAGCATCGGCTCGCGCACGGCAGGACTCATTTGCCGCTGCTTCACGCTTGCGAGCTTGATGCCATTGTGGTGGGCAAGTGCCGGCCACAGCAGGAGCGAGAGATCGCCTGCGGCGACACCGAGCGTTCTGCCCTCGAGATCGGAAAGCGCGCGGATGCCCCGGCTCTTGCGGGCGACGATGGCATAGGGCGCCTTGTTGAACAGGATGAACACCGCCTTCACGGGCGGCGCGCGCTGGTCGCGAAAACGGATCAGCGCGTTGAGATCGACCAGTGCGAATTCGCTGTCTCCCGAGGCGACGCGCGCAATCGCCTCAGGCGATCCTGCGGTGACGTTGGTCGCGACCGCCAGCCCTTCGGAGGCGAACAGGCCGTCGGTCATGGCCAGTATGACGGGGGCGAGGCCGGCGTTGACGGGACGATCGAAGGAAAACTGGATCGCGATCGGCCGGCGGTTCTCGTCGGCGGCCGGCGCGTTGACCGTGCCCAGGCATGCAAGGCCGACGAGGAAAGCCAGGAGGTAGCGGGCAAACATGGTCTGAATTGCGCGCATCAGCATCACACCAGGGTACTCGCGGTCTGATTCCAACATTCGCTAGCAACTGCGGCAGGCACCTTTGCGAATGCCAGAATCAATGGACCACCAGCAAACATCGGTTTCTAGTGGAGTTTAGGGTTTGACATTCGCTTTCGAGCCTGCGGCTGGGGGGCCAGCGAATGTCAAATCCACTCCACTAGCCGCGCCGGATATGTCTGTTTCGTGACGCCGATCCGGCGCCAGGCTCATTGTGGTGCAGCGAACCTGAACAGTCGATGACCAGTTTGGACAAATGCCGTGCCGGCAGGCCCGAGTTCCTGATGGTCACGGATCGTCCATCGACTGTTCCAAGGTATTACTACGGCTGAGAAGTTGCTCCATCCCGACGCGGCTGGGACAGTGCACCGCACGCCGCTCCCTGGTCCGGCCTGCCCGAAAGAGGCAAATCCGCCTCTTTGAATTAGCCCGATGGTCACTATGGCCAGCGGATTCCTGCTCGCGGGCCTTGGCGTTAACACGCTCGGCACCCGTTTGGACTATTTTAGGCACATGAGTGATTCGCTCGAGCGGCTCTATCAGGCGGTCATCGCGGCCAAGGATCTAGATCCGGCGGTTTCGCGAACCGCACGGCTGTTTCAGCGCGGCCCGGCCAAAATGGCGAAGAAGCTGGCCGAAGAAGCCATCGAGGTCGTGATCGACGCCGTCAGCGGCGACGCCGACGCGGTGGTCAAGGAAAGCGCCGATCTCCTCTACAATCTCACGGTGCTGTGGGCGTCGGCCGGCGTGCGTCCGGCGGACGTGTGGCGCGAAATGGAGCGGCGCGAGCATCTGCTCGGGATTGCCGAGAAGTTGCCGAAGTCGCCGGTCAAACTGGCCAAGGTTCCCCCGTCCCGGCTGGCACGGCGACCAATTGTCGCGCTGGAAACACGCGTTCTGCGCAAGCGCCATTAAGCCAAGGTCGAATTTCGCTCGCTTTCCACCATGGACAAATCCACTCCATGGTGGTTCTTCATCGCCCCATGCTGAGACGGATCTACGATTGGTGCATCGACGCCGCGCACAAGCCCTACGCGCTATGGATCATGGCCGCGGTGGCATTTGCGGAAAGTTCGTTCTTCCCGGTGCCGCCGGACGTCATGCTGATTCCAATGGCGCTGGCGCGGCCGGCCCGCGCCTGGCTTTACGCCTTGGTCTGCACTGCGGCATCCGTGCTCGGTGGCATTCTTGGTTATGCCATCGGTGCGCTGCTCTATGATTCGCTCGGGCAGTGGCTGATCAATCTCTATGGCCTTGGCGACAAGGTCGAGGCTTTCCGCGCCGGCTACGCCGAATATGGCGCGTGGATCATCCTGCTGAAGGGATTGACGCCGATCCCCTACAAGCTCGTCACCATCACCTCGGGCTTTGCCAATTTCAACATCTGGCTGTTCATCGTGTTGTCGGTGATCGCCCGCGGCGGCCGCTTCTTCGTGGTCGCGATCCTGCTCAACCGCTACGGCGAATGGATTCGGGTCAGGATCGAACGGCATCTCGGTTTTTGGGTGTCGTTGGGTGCAGGCGTGCTGGTGGCGGGTTTTATCGTCGCGTTCAAGATGATTTGAAGAGGGGCGACGCTTTGCCGGCTCGCACTTCCCGCCAAAGCGCGATCGGGACCCGAAGCGGCCGGCGAAAAGTGGAAAACGGTTTTGCGAAAAGATTCTTTTGGGCTCGTCATGGTGCTTGATCGATCCGCCATTCTGGCTGCGCTGCCCCGAACGGCGTTCCGGACGACGGTTGCGGCAGCCGGTCTTGCCATGTCGATATTGGCGATTGGCGCGAGCGCGGCCTTGTCGCAGTCCGCATCGCCTCCTGCTTCGCCGCCCGCAAGGCCGATAGCGCCGCAGGCGGTACCGGATCAGCCTGCGCCGCAAGCCCCGGTCGCGCGTGAGGAGAATCCGGGCCTTCTCAATGAAATGGGAAAGATATTCGAGAAGTCGCTGTCGATCCTGCCGCCCTTGAAGAGCCCGACTGAAGCGATCGACGATCTGAACGCACGCGCCAAGGATGCGGCAAAGGACGCGGGCGAGGGCTTGTCGCGTCTGGCCAAGCCCTCCTCGATGGTGACGGGACGCGTGATCTGCCCGGTGTCCGCCAACGGAGCCGCAAACTGCAAGAACGCCGCCGACAAGCTTTGCCAAAGCAAGGGATACAAGGAAGGCAAGAGCCTGAATGCCGATTCGACGGAAGCCTGTTCTGCCAAAGTGCTGATTCCCGGTCGGACACGAAAACCGGACGACTGCCGGACCGATTATTACGTCACGCGCGCGCTGTGCCAGTAGCGCGGAAGGCGCCACTAGTCTTACAACCGCAGGGAGATCAATTGAGGCGCTTTCGGCGGCGCAGCCTTTTCCTCATGTCTTTGAAGAACCGCTCAATGATTTGCAGACGTAAGTCCTCATCATCGATGAGGGCGGCAATGAACAGGCATTGGATGTCCTCGTCAGAAGCGCGAGGGTTTTCCTTCACGATGCGTTGCCACAACTGCTCTGGGGTATCGTCCACCATATTCTGGCCCAAATAAGCTGCCGCGCGACCTTGTCATTGCGCGCCGACACTTTGCGTTTTTTTGCACCACAATGGGTCGCCGGTGGGTCTTTTTCGGAGCGCCAGAGCGTTTTCGAGCGAAGTGGATACCGGTTCGCGTGAAGAAAACGCGTCAAAACAAAAGAATGGAGCCTTCTGATTCAATCAGAGCCCAAAGGGCTCTAGGTGGGTTAGCTGCTAACACCCCTAACGAACCCACGGCCGTTTCTGACTCAGTAAACGGCATTTACGGGCTAGCGGTAGCCATCAGATCCTGATTCAGAAATGGCGGGGATGTGTCGAGCTGAAGATTTGGTCGCGAAACAGGAACAACCCGAACCCGAACAGGGATACACACGCCGAGATGAAAAGCACGAGCTTTGCAATGTTTGCCATGTCCATGTTGAGCTCCCCAAAAGCGTTCCGGCAGCTTGGTTACGGCGCGGGCATTAATGCCGCGTTAAGTCGGCGACAGATGGATGCAGGAATTCGTTATGCAATGCACGGAACATCACGAATCCGTGGTCGCTTGCGGAACCACAGGAGATTTCTGTTCCAGGGCGATCAATGACTTAGATTTCGCTGATCACTGGTCTGACAATTCGGTTAAGTCTGCCAGGTCTGCGTCAATTTGGCGTAGCTTCTGCGTGTAGGCCTGGCTGTTAGTTACTCAGCCTCTTCCTTATGTCTTTGAAGAGCCGCTCAAGGATTTGCAGACCTAAGTCCTGGTTATCGACGACGGTGCCAAGGAACAGCCATTCGATCTCCTCGTCGGAAGCGCGAGGGTTTTCCCTTACGATACGTTGCCACAACTGCTCTGGAGTAGCGTCCACGTTCTCCGCCTTTACGTCGGGCAAGCTCGGTTTGAATAGAATAGGTTTCATTTTAGCCATCTTTTCTGCTGAGCGGGCCAGCCGGACCC
>Ga0306923_10001767_pt1 | contig 19349 bp, 16 predicted proteins | sample sta12Can44000108_FD_203841 | JGI IMG/M metagenome (GOLD analysis project Ga0306923, IMG submission 203841) | Lab enrichment of tropical soil microbial communities from Luquillo Experimental Forest, Puerto Rico - statanox.12C.anox.44.000.108 (v2)... | ecosystem: Environmental > Terrestrial >... | reverse complement strand
AGCAACGGCAGCGGACAAGACGGTCCGCTCCACACAAGATACTTCTCCCGACTCGCTCGCTGAAGTGCAGCAGCGCATCGCCGCCATGCCACCGATCGTCTTGGGCAAAGACATGGCTGATGAACTTGGGGCGACCGTGGGGTCGGTCGTACTGGTCACCAGTCCGCAAGGCGAACTCACGCCGTTCGGGATGGTCCCCAAGTACAGCCGCTTTCGCGTGGTTGGGATCTTCAACTCTGGCTTCTACGACTATGACACCAGTTGGGCGCTCACCCGCCTCTCTGACGCGCAACGCCTATTCGGCCTCGGCGACCTGATTTCGGTGATCCAGTTCAAGATCGACGAGATCTACCAGGCTGACGAGGTGGCAAGAGAACTGGAGCAGGCTGCGGGGCACGGCTTCATGGCCACCAGTTGGATGGAACAGAACAAAGCCTTGTTCCGCGCATTGCGCCTGGAGCGGTTGGTCACCTTTATTACCATTGGCCTGATTGTCTTTGTGGCTGCACTCAACATCCTGATCTCGCTGATCATGATGGTGATGGAAAAGACTAAGGACATCGCGGTACTGCTCTCAATGGGCACCCGCAAATCTCAAGTCCGTCGGCTGTTTATCACCCAGGGAGTCATGATCGGTTTGATCGGCACAGCGATCGGCCTGGTTGTTGGCTATCTTCTTTCCTGGGTTGGCGCAAAATATCACCTGATCTCCCTCTCGCCCGAAGTGTACTCCATCGACTACGTGCCATTTGCTCCGCGGCTACTTGACGGAGTGCTGGTCGCTCTTGTTGCCGTGGGGATTTCTTTTGTCGCCACCATGTATCCTTCCTGGTCCGCTACTCGAATTCTGCCCGCGGAAGCGCTGCGCTACGAGTGACGCCAGAACGGCAGCCGGGTCCTCGAACCCGCCTGAAACAAGACTGTTGCCGTCCTCCGGGAGTGTGCAAAGCTTTGTGACCAACGTCACGTTGCAGAGGTCGGAATCGGGTATACAGTTTGCGGAATAAGGGTTTCCTGAAACGGGAATCGCGGCGTTCCGGTGGCCTCGTGGTCTAATGGGGAGGCAACCCGGGCGCATCCTAAAACTTGACGTTAGTGCCGCCAGAAAGCCTGTGGTTGCAACTGCTTCCTGTATCGGAGGAGAAGCCGGTTGCATCTAACTATCCATGATCCGCTGGTGCGGGTCCTCGGCTTGAAGAAGGTCTTTCGCTCAGGCGAGTCGGACCTGGTGTTATTTGAAAATCTGTCCTTCGAGGTACAGCGAGGCGAGATGCTGGCACTGGTTGGCGCTTCGGGTGCTGGCAAGAGTACCTTGCTACACATCCTCGGCGCTCTTGAACGCGCTTCTGACGGTGACGTATACTGCGCCAACTTGCAGCTGAATTCGTTACCCGACGATGCCGCCGCGGACTTCCGAAACCGTGAGATCGGGTTTGTCTGGCAGTTCCACTACTTGCTCCCTGAATTCACGGCACTGGAAAATGTAGCCATGCCTCTGCTGATGCGCGGACATTCCTGGCATGACGTTCACGGTGAGGCGGCCCGGTGGCTCCGCGAGGTCGGACTCGAGTCGCGCGGACATCACCGCTCGGGCGAACTTTCGGGCGGCGAGCAACAGAGAGTCGCTCTTGCGCGCGCCCTGATCAACAAACCGAAGTTGCTGCTGGCGGATGAACCAACGGGTGATCTGGACGGGCCGACCGCGGAAGCCGTGTTCAACTTGATTGCCCGACTGCACCGCGAGCATCAACTCACCTCCTTCATTGCGACTCACAACCTTGCTTTTGCGCGGCGCTGCCACCGCGTATTGCAATTGAATCAAGGTCGGGTCGAGGAGGTCGCACCCGATTCGATTCGGGCTTGAGCATAGATTTGGAGGATGCAAGCAACTCGAGGGCAGATTTGGACGATATCAAGGGTGACGAAAGAAGTTCCTTGAGAGTCTATGGCACCGCGGTGCCAGTAGAAAAACCATTCAGGGGGTTGGGTTTGGTGGCCTCTTGATTGCATAATGTGGTAGGGCCAGGAGTTTTCGGAGAGCCGGGTTCCAGCTTCCGACCCTCAGGAGAGCTCAAGGGGGATGGGCTATGTTTGAACGTTATACAGAGAAAGCACGGCGCGTTATTTTCTTCGCCCGTTACGAGGCGAGCCAGTTCGGCTCACCCTACATTGAGACCGAGCACCTGTTGTTGGGTTTACTCCGGGAAGACAAGGCCCTGACCAATCGTTTCCTGCGCTCTCATGCCTCGGTCGAATCGATCCGCAAGCAGATTGAAGGACATACCACCATCCGGGAGAAAGTTTCGACCTCTGTAGATCTGCCGTTAAGCAATGAATGCAAGCGGGTTCTGGCCTACGCGGCGGAAGAAGCCGAGCGCCTGTCGCACAAGCACATTGGTACCGAACACCTGCTCCTGGGGCTGTTGCGGGAAGAAAAGTGCTTTGCTGCGGAAATTTTGCACGAGCGCGGCCTGCGGTTGCCGACGATCCGCGAGGAACTGGCTCGCACCAGCCAGGAGAAGGCCCAGCCGCAGCGTCAACGCGAGTCTTCGCTGCTGGCTGAGTTCTCCCGCGACCTGACCCAGGCTGCCATGGACAGCCAGCTCGATCCACTGGTGGGCCGGGAAGGCGAAGTCGATCGCGTGATCCAGATCCTCTGCCGGCGTACCAAGAACAACCCCGTGCTCATCGGCGAACCGGGCGTGGGTAAGACTGCTATCGTCGAAGGCTTAGCGCAGCGTATTGCGGACGGTGAAGTTCCGTCCTTCCTGGCCGACAAGCGCATTCTGGCCCTGGATCTCTCGCTGATCGTCGCCGGCACCAAGTATCGCGGGCAGTTCGAAGAGCGCTTGAAGACCATCATGAAAGAGCTGATGGAATCGCAGAATTCGATCATTTTCATCGACGAGCTGCACACGCTGGTGGGAGCCGGGTCTGCGGAAGGTTCACTCGATGCCGCTAACATCCTGAAGCCGGCGCTCTCACGGGGCGAGATTCAGTGCATCGGGGCAACGACCCCGGGCGAGTACCGAAAATCAATCGAGAAGGACCGTTCGCTGGAGCGTCGTTTCCAGGCGGTAAAAGTTCCGCCTCCGAACGAGGCCGACGCAACCAAGATCCTGTTCGGGATCAAGGACCGCTACGAGAAGTTCCACGCCGTCACCTACACCGACGACGCGATCGCTTTCTCGGTCTCGCACTCGAACCGCTACATCCCCGACCGCTTCCTTCCGGACAAGGCCATCGACCTCATCGACGAGGCTGGCGCCCGCGTGAAGCTGCGCCAGACCTCGTTGCCGGAGGAGATAACCGAGGTCCAGAAGCGCATCAAGTTCATCGTTCATCGCATGGAGAACGCCATCGCGAACCACGAGTTCGAGAAGGCACGGTTCTACTCCGACGAAGAACGCAAGGAGCGCGAGAACCTGCGGGCTCTGCGCGAGAAGTATCACCTCGACGAGTCTTCGACCGGGGTCGTGAACCGCGAGGACATCGAAGATGTGGTCTCGCGTTGGACCGGCGTTCCGATTACCTCGATCAAGGAAGAAGAATCGCAGAAGCTGCTGCGCATCGAAGAAGAGCTGCACAAGCGGATCATTTCGCAGGACAAGTCCATCGTGGCATTGGCTCGCGCCATCCGCCGCAGCCGCGCCGGGCTGAAGAGCCCGAACCGGCCGATCGGCTCGTTCCTGTTCCTCGGCCCGACGGGCGTCGGCAAGACTGAAGTCGCCCGCACACTGGCGCAGTTCATGTTCGGCAGCGAGAAGTCGCTGGTTCGCTTCGACATGTCGGAGTTCATGGAAAAGCACTCCGTCTCGAAGCTTATCGGCTCGCCTCCGGGATACGTGGGCTACGAAGAGGGCGGCCAGTTGACCGAGCGAGTGAAGCGCGCGCCCTACTCCGTCGTCCTGCTCGACGAAATCGAGAAGGCGCATCCGGATGTGTTCAATATCCTGCTGCAGGTTTTCGAGGACGGGCAGCTTAGCGATGGCCTTGGCAATACGGTCGACTTCAAGAACGCCATCATCATCATGACGTCGAACATCGGCGCCCGGCACCTGCAGAAGCGCGAAGGCCTGGGCTTCCAGTCGACCAAGGAAGATATGGTGTCGGAGAAGATCGAGGAACTGGTCAAGAACGAGGTGAAGCGTACGTTCAACCCCGAGTTCCTGAACCGCCTGGACGAGATCATCCTGTTCAGCGCGCTCAGCGAGCAAGACCTGATCCAGATTCTCGAACTGATGGTCAACCAGCTGAACCAGAACCTGGCGCAGCGCTCGATCACGGTGACCGTGACCGACGAGGCCAAGAAGTGGGTTCTGAACCAGACGCTCACCGACCGCAGCTACGGCGCGCGGCCACTGCGTCGGGCACTGCAGAAGTACATCGAGGATCCGCTCTCGGAAGCGCTGATTCAGGGCACGATCACCACGCGTCCGGCGTTCATTGAGGTCTTCCTCGAAGGCGACAAGCTGTACTACCGCCCCGTGGACTCGGAAAAGACCGACGGGGTGCTCTTGTACGAGAACTAGCTACCGGCCCACAGCCATCAGCTTCTTAGTTGAAAGCCGCCAGCAAAACTGGCGACTTTTCTTTCGCCCATCTGCTTGCGCAAGTTCTTTGCGACTTTCTGCCGCGAATCGAATCCTGTGGAGTAAACCTGCCGAGGATATTGCCATGGAGAAAGTGAACCTTGCACAGAAGTTCGGGAAGATCACCGAGTTCTGGAAGCCCTACGTCGCCGGCGAACTCAACGGCCAAATGGTGAAGCTCGACAAGCTCAAAGGCGAATTCGTATGGCACCACCACGAGCACGAAGACGAACTTTTCCTGGTGGTGAAAGGACGCTTCCGCATGGAGCTCCGCGACCGCCATATCTGGCTGGAAGAGGGAGAATTCCTCGTCGTCCCGCGCGGAGTTGAGCACCGTCCGGTCGCCGATGAAGAAGCCTGGATCGTCTTGTTCGAGCCTGCCTCGACGCTGAACACCGGCAACGTGAAGAACGAACGCACGCTTCAGGAACTGGAACGGGTGTAGGCCGAGTGTAGATAATTACACTCCGGCCGATTCAGTAATGCTTCTGGCTTCTTGCTACTAGCTTCTGGCAAGCAAGGTCCGCGGTTCGCCAGTAGTCGCAGGGGGGCCTGCAGCGCGACTATCAAGTTCGCCCTTGAGACATGCCGACCACTGATCTAAGTCTTGAAAACATAGAGCGGGCTGCTCACGTGATCGACCCAGTCTTCCGCGACAGCCCGCAGTTTGTTGATGAGCAACTTTGGCAAGCGCTCGGCCGACCCGTCGTGGTCAAGGTCGAAACTGCGAACCCCATTCGCTGCTTCAAGGGCAGAGGCTCGGACTTCCTGGTCCATGATCTGGAAGCGCGTCAGAAGTTGGTGTGCGCATCGGCGGGAAATTTCGGACAGGCGATCGCCTATTCGGCCAGAACCCGAGGGATGGGCGCCGAGGTCTTTGTTGCGGCCGACGCCAATCCCCTCAAGATCGACAGAATTCGCTCGTTCGGCGCAGTTGTCACTGTCGGTGGACCAGATTTCGACGCCGCCAAGAACCAAGCCCGAGCCTATGCGGATCAACACTCAGATTGTGTATTTGTTGAGGACGGGGACGAGCCTGCAATCACCGAGGGGGCGGGTACCATCGCTATTGAACTTTTAAAGTCTGGTCCGCTGGACGCGATCGTCGTCCCCCTGGGTGACGGCGCGTTGATCACAGGAATCGCGCTTTGGACAAAGCACCACTCGCCGCAAACGAAGATCGTGGGAGTCTGCGCCAGCGGCTCGCCTGCCATGTTGCATAGCTGGCGAGCGGGCAGATCGCTTCCCGAGGAAACGGTGAACACGATCGCCGATGGAATCGCGGTGCAGACCCCGATTCCAAAAGCGGTGGAACGCATGCAAGGGCTGGTGGACGACGTCGTCCTCGTCGACGACCCGCAGATGCTCGAGGCCATGCGTCTAGCCGCCACTACATTGGGCATCATCCTCGAGCCATCCGGGGCGGCGGGACTGGCTGCGATTCAGGTACACGCGCCCGCAGGGGACCGACTGGCAACAGTGCTCACCGGAGGAAACATCCATCCCAACCTGATCCCGGAACTTTTCAAGTGAGGGCGTTTCCTCAAGGTGCGGCCGGCCTGAACCCACTCCGGGCGCGGTAGCTCTTGACCCTGTGGTGTATCCTCTACCCTCCGAGAACTTCAACTCACAGCCTTATGGAACTCACCGTCTACACCGCGTTCTGGTGCCCGGACTGTCGCATTGCCAAGCGCTTCCTGAAGGAGCATGGCATCCCCTTCAAGGAAATCGATATCGAGACCACTCCCGGCGCTGCCGAGGAAGTCGTCCGGCAAACCGGCAAGCGTTCGATTCCCCAGTTCGTTATCGACGGCGAGTGGGTACAGCCCTATCGACCAGGGGAAGGCTTCTTGTATGAGGAGATGACCAAGCGGCTGGGGATCCAGGAGCCGCGATAGGCTCCCCCGGGGTACTTCTGGCACGTTACTGACGGCTCTGTGTAACTGCTAGCTCTGCTTGCCCCTCCTGCAAGCCTACAAGTCTCCCAGAAACCTACAACCAACGTGCCTTGGCCCCGGGTACATCACCTTCCGTGCCTTGGGAAATTGTCCCACTCCCGGCAAGATAGTTCTGGCTCTACGAAGCAGTTTCCAGGCTTCTACTCTCCCCCGGACCAAGCAGCGGAGCGTACCAACCACCATGGTTGAGCAAGATTCGATTTCCGAGGTGGACCAGGCCGGGGCAATCTGGACGCGTCTCGTTCAGATCGTGGTTGCCGTCCTAGTGGTGGGCGGAACCTCACTTCTGGTTCGCTTTTACACGCCCGAACCCACCAACGACCTGCAGAGCCAGGTCCGGCAGCTCAGCCAGCAGGTGCAGCAACTCAAGCAGGAGCAGGCCATGCCCGTCGTGGTCCTGAACCGCTACCGAAATTCGATTTGCTACGTTTTCGGGATCTACCAAGTGGCTTTCCCGCACCAGGCCCCAAGGCTGAGGGCGCGCGTGTCGGGCACCGGATTCATCGTGGCCAACGGTCTCATGGCGACCAACCGCCACGTCTCTCAACCCTGGTATGGAGATCCCGAGGCTGACGCCCTGATCCGCCGCGGTGCAACCCCGTCGCTGGAGAAGCTGGTCGCCTTCTTCCCCGGCTCTCCGACACCTTTTGATCTGACGCCCACGGTGGTCTCGGCGCACAGCGATCTCTCGATCCTGCACGTGGAGTTCTCGCAGGCCACCCGAAACCTTGAGCCCCTTCCCCTGGCAGCGCATCCCACAGCACCCGGGGAATTGGTGACGGTGATCGGGTACCCGATGGGAGTCGCAGGGATGGTGGCCAAGTCGCCCACAGAGGTTTATGAGCGCCTGGCGTACCGGCACGATGACATCGGTGCAGCCAGTGAGTTGGCGGCGCTTTCGTTGATTCGTCCGTCGGCAACCGTCGGCCATTTGGGCGACGTGGTCGGTGACAAGCTGATCTACGACGCTCCCACGGCTCATGGCGGCAGCGGAGGCCCGGTCTTCGACGCCGAGGGCGAGGTGATCGGAATCAACTCGGCCTACATCGATGGTTTCTCGGGGGGAACTCTGGGGATCTCGGTGGATGCGCTGCGTCCGCTGATCGAAGCGGCCGAGAAGACGGTGCCAGCTAGCGACGCGAAAGTCCGCTAAACGCTTCCGGCGTCCACCGCTGAAGTACCATCGCCGGCCAATTGCACTTCGGCTTGTTTTTCCCTTGTGGAATTGCGCGCTCGAGGCCTTGCTGAGAAAACCTGCGCCCTAAGAGTTTATGGCTTCGTCGTGCGCCCAGTCCCGACGAATCCCTCAATCCATCCCGGCTCGCGGACGTGCTCCTCGTGCAGACGCCGCAGCCGAGCCGCCATCACGCCATGACGACCCAGGTATCCGACCAGCCGGCGAGGATCACTACGATCCACGACCGGCAAACGGCCAATGGAATAGCGCAACATTTTGTCGGATGCCTCCGAAATCGTCTCGTCCGGAAACGTCACCACCGGATTGCGGGAACCAGCCTCGAGAACGCTGACCGCTCCATCGGGATCCTGAGCGAATGCTCGCACGATGTCCCCTCGCGTGATCACGCCTTCTAGCTTTCCTGCTGGATCCACGATGAACAGCCCCTGGTGCTGGGTTACTGCGGGATCGTGCTTGGCGATTCGCTCCGCGAGCACTGACACGAGCAGGCTTGCCGGAATGATTGGAGCCATCTGGTCCATGGTTTCGGCCACCTTCACCTGCTTTAGGATGTCGGTTTCGTACTCCTGATGAATGTGCAGTCCACGCCGCGCCAGCTTCTCGGTCATGATGGAGGCCCGGGGCATGAACCTCATGGCCACGCCGTCGGCAATCACGCTCACCAGCATCAGTGGCAGCACGGCGTTGTAGTCGCGCGTGATCTCGAACGCAAAAATGATGAACGTAAAAGTAGCGCGCGAAGCCGCCCCGAAGACTGCGCCCATCGCAACCAGCGCAAAGGCACCGACGGCGAGGTCCGCCGCGGGGAACAAACGATTCACCGTCATGGCGAATACACCGCCTAGCGCGGCGCTCGACATGAACATGGGCGCCAACAGTCCGCCCGAGGTGCCCGAACCGAGCGAGATCACCAGCGCCACCGACTTAGCCAACATCACCAGCAACAACACTTTAAGGGCAAGCTGCGCGTTCAGGATTTCGCTGATCGTGTCGTACCCTACACCAAACACCCGCGGGACAAAGTACCCGATGACGCCCAGTCCGAGCCCGCCAATCGCAGGCCACCACAGCTCATCCACAGGAAGCTTCTCGAACTGGTCTTCGACCCAGTAGAGGAACTTGCTGAAGCCAACCGCTGCCAGCCCGCAGACCAGACCGAGCAAGAGGTAGAACGGCAGCGCGCGGGGAATCCCGAAGTCCACTCTCGCCACCGTGAACATGGGACCGGCGCCCAGGGTTTCCATGTGGACCGCGGTGGCCAACGTGCTAGCGATTACCAGCGGGATGAAGGATCGCGACTTGAACTCAAACAGCAAGAGCTCGATGGCCAGGATCACGCCTGCGATCGGCGTATTAAACGTGGCGGACATGCCGGCAGCCGCCCCGCATGCCAGCAACACCTTGCGCTCGGAAGCGGTGGTGTGAAAAACCTGCCCCACCAGCGAGCCCACCGCGCCGCCGGTTTGAATGATCGGCCCTTCGGCGCCAAACGGACCACCGGTTCCAATCGCCAGCGCCGCTGACAGAGGCTTAAGCACAGCTACGCGAGGTTGGATCCGGCTGCGGTTGAACAGCACCGCCTCCATCGCCTCGGGAATCCCGTGCCCTTTGATCTTCGGCGACCCGTACTTCGCCATGAAGCCGACAATAATTCCGCCTAGCGCAGGTATGACGATGACCCACGGGCTCCAAGGCGCCAGGTGCGGGGCTGCGAAAGTAAACTCCCAGCGATGGTAGAACGCGATGTTGGTAAACAGCCCGATGAGCTTATAGAGAGCCAGTGCAATGACACCGGCCGCCAAACCGATACCGGCCGCCAGGCCTGACACGAGGCCCAGGCGGAACTGTGCAGGCTGCGCGTTGCCGTCACTCCCTGACAAAGAAAATGCGGCCCCTGCATCAGCCTGCAAATTCCGCCCGTTCTCACCTTCCATATTTGTGGAACGCATCGTTACTCGGGGCGTCTCCTTTTACCCGCGGCAGGCGAAAAACGCGTGCCGTTGGCGATTCCAGTTCCTCGCATTGCCCGACGCAGCGCCTTAACCAGCTCGGGACCCGCAGAGCGCAGTTCGGCCCGGTGATGCAGCGATAGGCGGCGCAGCACCTGCTCTCCTTTGGCGCTAAGAGAAAGCAGCACCTCGCGCCGGTCTCGACCGGCCCGCACCCGCCGCACGTATCCTGCATTGGCGAGGCGGTTCACCAGTTCCACCGCGCTGTGATGCTGGATCTGCAGCCGCTCGGCCACTTCGCCGATGGTCGGCCGCACATCGCGGGGCAAGCCCTTGAGCCCGAGCATGAGCTGATGCTGCCGTGGTTCCAGTCCCGCGGCCCGCGCCGCCTGTTCGCTGAAGGACAGGAAGCAGCGTATCTGGTAACGCAGCTCCGCCAACGACTTGTAGTCCGACAGGGTGAGCATTTCCAGGCCGCGGATTATATCGTAGCAAACGAGAACTCTTTCAATTATATCGTATCACGATATGTATCTTCAGTGAGAGCGGATTCTCGCAAAGGCGCATGGCCTCCCCGGAGGAGGATGGGCTGCTTCCGATCACAGGCTTCTAGCTCCTGGCCTCTGGCTGCTAGCAAGCCCACAGCGCTTGCTCGAAGCTAGTTAGCTAGTAGCCACCAGCCGTAGGCGCTTCTCACGCTCCCTGCGTTCTTCCGCTCCCGTCGTTTACAATCCTCCGTTCCCCAGTTTCAGCTAACGGAGACCTCCTTGATTCCTCGTTACACCCGTCCGGAAATGGGGCGCATCTGGAGCGACGAAAACCGCTTCCAAACCTGGCTGGCCGTGGAAGTAGCGGCCACCGAAACCCTGGCCGAAGCGGACCTGGTGCCGAAAGAAGCGGCCAAGGCAATCCGTGAGCGCGCAGGATTCCGGCTCGAGCGTATTCAGGAGATCGAGACCGAGGTTCGTCACGACGTCATCGCGTTCACTACGGCGGTTGCGGAAATCGTCGGCCCGCACGCGCGCTGGTTCCACTACGGACTCACGTCCAATGATGTCGTCGACACTGCGCAGGCCCTGCTCATCGGACAGGCTTCCGCCATCATTGCGGAAGACCTTGAGCGGCTCGCCGAGGTCCTGAAACGCCGCGCATGGGAGTTCAAGGACACGCCCCAGATCGGCCGCACCCATGGCATTCATGCCGAACCCATCACCTTTGGCTTCAAACTTGCGAACTGGTATTCGGAAACTCAGCGCAACATCGCGCGCTTCCGGGAAGCAGCGGAAGGTTTGCGCGTGGGGAAGTTCTCAGGCGCAGTGGGAACCTTCGCCCATCTGTCCCCAGAACTTGAGGAGAAAATTTGTGCCCGACTTGGCCTGAAAGCGGCCGACATCTCCTCGCAAGTCATCCAGCGGGATCGCCACGCGCATTATCTTGCCACGCTGGCGGTGATCGCATCGACCCTCGACAAGATCGCGACCGAAATCCGCCACTTGCAGCGCACAGAAGTGCGCGAAGCCGAAGAGTTCTTCAGCGAGAAGCAGAAGGGCTCCTCGGCCATGCCGCACAAGCGCAACCCGGTAACCTGCGAGCAGATCAGCGGACTCGCGCGCGTAGTGCGCTCCAACGCACAGGCGGCTTTCGAGAACGTGCCTCTATGGCATGAACGCGACATTTCCCACTCGTCGGTCGAGCGCGTGATTCTTCCAGACTCGACGACTCTGGTGGACTACCTGCTTCAGAAGACGACGAATCTCATTGACACCATGTTCGTCTACCCCGAGCGCATGCTATCGAACCTTCAGAGCACCCGCGGCCTGGTCTTCAGCGGACAACTTTTGTTGGATCTCGTGGAACACGGCGTCTCTCGCGAGGATGCCTACCGCATGGTCCAGTCCCATGCCATGCGCGCCTGGAAGGAAGACCTCGACTTCCGCAGGCTGGTTCTGAAAGACAAGAACATCACCAGGCGCGTGCCCATCAAGCAGATCGAGCACGCTTTCGACTTGAAGCGCCAATTGCGGAACATCAACAAGATTTTCGCGCGCGTTTTCAGAGATCAGAAGACAGCCGCGGGCAAGCAACGAGGCCAGGCCAGGCGCCGCGCTTGATCCCATGCGCAGGTCTATACTGTTGGCATGATCCGTCGATTCGCTCTTGGGCTCGCCTGCCTCGTTTTCTGCGCGGCGATCACGATCCGAGCGAAAGGAGGGCCCATGTCTCTCCAGCTTTCCACCACGGCCTTCTCGAACGGCGGCACAATCCCCAAGCAGTACACCTGCGACGGCCCTGACCTTTCCCCTCCGCTTAGTTGGAGCGGCGCTCCGTCGGGTACCCAGAGTTTCGCACTCATCGCCGATGACCCGGATGCGCCGGTGGGCACTTGGGTACATTGGGTCCTGTACAACGCCCCAGCCGGGTCGAATGGGCTTGCGGAGGGCGTGAAGAAGCAGGATCAGTTGCCCGACGGCACGCGACAAGGCCGCAACGACTTCCGCAAGGTCGGCTACGGCGGGCCGTGCCCGCCTCCCGGAAAACCGCACCGGTATTTTTTCAAGCTCTACGCGCTCGACGCCAAACTGAATTTGAAGTCCGGAGCTAGCAAGCCCGACGTCGAATCGGCCATGAAGGGACATGTGCTGGCGCAAGCTGAGTACGTTGGCCGCTACGGGCGCTGAAATCCTCCGGGCGATGGCCCTTGAGCGATAGTTGCCTTCGATCCCTACCCCATCCTTTTCAGCCTAGAGCAGGCTGCGTAGCCGGCTCTATGTTATTCATTTCGCACGGGTTGTATAAATGCCAAAAACCAGGCATCCGCGGCCGACCTCCCCACATCCAATTAACCAAACAGTTAGTTAATTGAGGATGGAGATACGAAATCATGAGCAACAAAAGCATTCTCTCTTCGCTTCTGCTGGTGGGCTGGCTGAGCGTGAGTTTGTTTGCCCAGAGTTCGGGCGCGGAGCGTTACGACGCGACCCTTCAGACCAGCGTGACCCACAAGCTGGCCGACAACAGGAAATTTGAAAACGTGAAGTCTTCGGTTGAAGACGGCATCGTGACCCTGACCGGCACGGTCAACCTCTACCAGGACAAGCTCGACGCCGCCAAGGCCGTAAAGAAGCAGAAGAACGTGCAGGGCGTCCGCAACCGGATCGAAGTTGCCGGACCCGCCGTGAGCGACGCGCGGTTGACCGATCAGCTCTCGCGCAAGCTCTATTACGACCGCGTGGGCTGGTATGACAGCGCGTTCAACTACTACACGCTGAGCGTAAAGGATGGCGTGGCCACGATTGGCGGTCAGACTTATAACGAAGTCGGGCGCGATTCGGCGCTGGCGATTGCAAATCGCATGCCGGGCGTGAAGGACGTCGTGAACCAAATCAAGGTTTCACCGGTTTCGAACTTCGACGACAGCCTGCGGCGCCGAGCGGTGCGGGCGATCTATGGGAATTCGGCGCTGGGTAAGTATGCGGTCGACCCGGCCCGCCCGATCCGCATCATCGTGGATGGCGGCCACGTGAGCCTCTACGGCACGGTGATCAGCCCGATGGACAAGCAGATCGCCGGCATGCGCGTCAGCCAGGTTCCGGGAGTCTTCAGCGTCCAGAACAACCTGGTCGTGGAGAACAGCTCCCGCCAGGGGTTGTAAACAGAAGTCCACTCCTCTCTCTCAGGCACGGCGCAAAGCCGTGCCTTTTTTTGAGCTGCGGGCTAGGAGCAGCGAGCGGACAGTTGTGGAGTGATCAGAGGCGGTTGATGAGGGAGGCTACGTAACCGGCCCCGAATCCGTTGTCAATGTTGACGACGCTGACGTTCGAGGCGCAAGAATTCATCATGCCAAGCAGAGCGGCAACGCCCTGGAACGCCGCTCCATAGCCTACGCTGGTGGGCACGGCGATCACCGGGACGCCAACCAGGCCCCCTACCACGCTCGGCAGGGCCCCCTCCATGCCCGCGCAAACGATCAGAACACGGGCCTGGGCCAGCCGTTCTCGATTCGCCAACAGGCGATGCACACCGGCCACCCCCACGTCATACAGGTGCTGGACGTCGTTCCCCATCAATTCGGCAGTCACCACAGCCTCTTCCGCCACGGGAATGTCGCTGGTCCCGGCCGAGACGACGGTGATGCTTCCCTTTCCGTATTTCTTTCGCTCGCGTTGCAGGACGATGGCACGCGCCAGTTCGTGGTATTCGACACTTCGCACCTTCTTTTTCACCGCGGCGAACTGCTTTTCGTCGGCGCGCGTGGCCAGCACGTTACGGCTGTGTTTAGCGAGGTTGGCAAAGATCCCGGCCACCTGCGCCGGGGTCTTTCCCTGGCCGAAGATCACCTCCGGCATGCCGATTCGCAGGGCGCGGTGATGGTCCACCTTGGCGAACCCAAGGTCCTCGAACGGCAGGTGGCGCAAGCGCGACACGGCCTCGTCGGGCGAGAGTTTCCCTTCCCGCACCTGCTCAAAGAGTTCTCGGATGGATTCGGAGTTCACGATCACTCGCGGCAAACGGCCGGAACTCTAGATTAGCATCTGTGGTTGGGACTAAGTGGCCTGGCAAGCCGGCTCGCGTCCGTCTACTTTGCTTACGCGCGCGGGCCGCTTCTTGCGCGGCACTCCGCGCAGCCTGTGCGCCAGTGCGAAGTAAGTGGTCCTTGCGGTGCCCGGCTCTTCGACGTGGGTTAGGAAAAGACCCCGCACGAATCCAGGCGTTATCTGGCCTTCGAGGTACCCGTCGTAAAGGTCACACCCGAGCAGGTATCCCAGCTGCCGCGTGATGTATTCAAACTTCGCGCCGCTGCTGCGGATGCCTTCGTGCAAGGATCCTCGCACCCGCTCGCACTGCTTCACGTCGACTTCCAGCAGACGATGCAGCAAGAGAAAATCCAGCGCGCGAATCGCGTCCGGGAAGTCCAGGCCGGTCTCCCGCTCGACATCTTCCCGCGTCTCCTCGCTCAGATCCTGCAGATCGCTTTCGCGAACCGCGGCTCGCGAGGGATACAGCACCCTGGACCCGAAATAGGCCAGAGCGTCTTCGAGAACGCGCCCGTAGAAGAAGTCTCCCGGCTCGTCGGCCGACTCTTCGCGCGCCGCTACCCGCGCGGGCAAACCCCGGCAGGCATGGTGGAGAAAGCGGGCCGCCTCCTCAGAAGCATGCTGCATCTGAAAATCGTACATGTAGAACGCGTTCACCTGCGGCAGGTACGCGCACCCACGATCCTCCACGCGCCGCAGCATGGACTCGCGTTCTTCCTCACTGACTCCCTTGCGCGAAAGCAGTCGCCGCAGAAGCGCATCCGAGGAGCGGTAATACACTTCAGGCAGCAGGTCGACCAGGAATTTCGGTTGCGTCGTATTGTGGGGAGAGTAGCGGTTGATTCCCAGAAACCGCACGAGGCCGTCGATCAGGTTATAGACCGTGGGCGCCAGGTCCGGCGCGTCTGACTCTTCCCGCTTCCAGCGGTCCAGGCAAAGGCGGTAGTTTTCGTACTTCTCCAGCGGCGTCGCGTTGAACACACAGATTACGTCGGGCGAGACACGCACCGCTTCCACGCGTTCGCGCTGTTCGCCAGCCGCGCGCCAGTACAGAGCGTCTACGTTTTGCAGGACGGTGAGAACCTTCTCGCCGGGTAAGACGTTTTGAACTTCCCTCGGCAAATGCTGCGGTGCCAGATGCGACTCCCCGAACAGCACCAGGACAGCCGCACTCGGATGCCTGGATCGAACTTCGGCAAGCTTTTCCGCCGCATGACGATCCCGCGCGCCGATCTTGCGCAAGTCTTCCCGCGGCATGCAGTCCAAGCCATAGATCGCATCGGCGTGCTCACGCGCGGTCACCAGCAATTCGTAAAACGGATCCCAGTCGTAACCCCAATCCAGCTGAAAACGCATGCGCTCGCGGAGTTCCGATTCTTCGATCTCGCGGCGCCACCACTCGTCCAGGATGTGCTGATCGCGCGCAAAGATGGTCTCCACGCCCAGAACGACCGGACGGTCCCCGCCCAAGGCTCGCTGCTCGAGCAAGCTGCCGGCATAGCGCTGGCAGGCGGGCAGGGCATGATAATCGGCGATCAGGGTCAGGTCTGCGGAGCGCAAGGATTCTTGCACCTGTGCGGTGTCGATCACGCGTTCATAGGCACGGTAGGCGCTGCTGAAGTCCCGGAGGTACTTTCGGCTGCCGTTGGGATCGTTGGCGCGAATCTCGCGCTCCACCGATTCCAGGGCATGCCGCTGTGCCGCGGAACGCCGAGCCCGAAGCTGTGACAGATTCGCCATCTCTTTCCGATCGAGGCTCCCACCCTTCGAGCGGCCCCCGCCTTGACTCCTCTCGACAGCCTCCCTATGCTCGAAATTCGCCGAAGGAGTGCCCTTGCCGGACCACTCGCCCGAAAACCTCACTCTCGCTACGACCGGGGCCAGCGGTTCTCTTTTCATCAAGCACTTGCTGATCGCCGTCGAGTGCGACGACCGCGTTCGCAACGTAAACTTCATCGCGTCCGACAGCGGACTGCGCGTGCTTGCCGAAGAACTGGGACTGACCGGGCGCAACAATCTCATCACCCAACTTATCGGTCAGTCGTCTGTCAAAATTCACCAGCAGCAAAACTCCGACATCGGAGCTAACGTGGCCAGCGGCTCTTATCCTTCCGATGCGATGGTCATACTGCCCTGCAGCGTTGGTACGCTGGCTCGCATTGCCAACGGAGATGCTTCTCATCTGATCGAGCGCGCCGCCGACGTGACGCTCAAGGAGCGCCGCCCGCTTGTGCTCTGCGTTCGCGAGACCCCACTCAACAAGATCCATATCCGCAACATGTACCGGGCGGCCGACGCTGGCGCCACGGTCTTCCCGCTGATCCCGACCTTCTACAACCGACCCAGCAATTTCGATGAGATGGCCCGCGAATTCGCTTATCGGGTTCTATCCCATCTGGGGCTTCCGCAGCCCGATGCGTACCACTGGAAATCCTGATTTAGCAACAACTTAGGGAGTACGGGATTTCCCCGAGGGGAGAGCTCCAGTCTAGGCAGCCAGGGGTGCAACCGCTAGATAGCCGGGGGACATGTCCGGCGGTGAAAAACAGACCCTGGCGTCGGGTCCGGGGGCTCAGGGGGCGGTTTTTTGGGGCCCGGCTGACCACGATTGGGGTAGCAGGGCGCAGGTCTTGATTTCGATCCGGATCTCGGGCGGCTGGAGCAGCGTGTTGTGAATAAGGCTGGGGGGACGGCGTCCTGCACTCCAGCGCAATGCTGAGCGTCAAGGGCGGTGGGAACCTCGACTTCGACTTGGAAATGGTCAAGGATTCACAGCGAATCCGAACTTCTAATCTGGGGCCTCGATGGTATCTTGGTGAGGCCGGATAGGCCTTCATGGACATCCTCAACTCACTCTTTGAGAAGCACTTCCGGCGTCCGCCTACTCGGGTGGTCGCATTGCAGGGAGAGCTCGGTGGATCGGGCCGCAAGATTGTACGCCTGGCGGACGACCGAGAGAGTGCCATCGGCATCCTGCACGATGTGCGCGAGGAGAATGCAGCTTTCCTGACGTTCTCGCGGCATTTCCGCCGGCATGGTCTGCCGGTTCCGGAGATCTACGGAGAGGATCTCAACCATGGCGCCTACCTGGAAGAGGACTTGGGCGACACGACGCTATTTGAGTTTCTGTCGTCAAACCGTTCCGGCGAGGTGATTGCGCCTGCGGTGGTTGACGCGTATCGGAAGGTGGTTGCAGTGCTGCCGCGCTTCCAGGTTGAGGCCGGGCGTGATCTGGACTACGGCGTCTGCTATCCGCGCGGGCGCTTTGACCGCCAGTCGATCGCGTGGGACCTGAACTATTTCAAGTACTACTTCCTGCGACTGGCGTCGATCCCGTTCAACGAGCAGGCGCTCGAGGACGATTTCGAGCGCTTGACGGAGTTTCTGCTCAGCGCGCCGCAGGACTACTTTCTCTATCGCGACTTTCAGTCCCGCAACGTGATGCTGCTTGATGGGCTGCCGTATTTCGTCGACTACCAGGGCGGGCGCAAAGGTGCGCTGCAGTACGACATTGCTTCCCTGCTGTATGACGCGAAGGCGGATTTGCCGCAAGACTTGCGGCAACAGCTACTCGACTACTATCTCGATCAGCTCTCCGGCTGCGTCCGGCCTTTCGATCGCGAGGGCTTCCTCCGCTTCTACTACGCATTTGTCTATGTGCGGATCATGCAGGCTTTGGGGGCATACGGCTTCCGTGGATTCTACGAGCGCAAGCCTCACTTCCTGCAGAGCGTGCCCTATGCGCTCAAGAACCTGCGCTGGCTGCTGCACAACGTCAAACTTCCCATCGCGATTCCGACCCTGCTCACCGCGTTCCACAACATGCTGGCTTCGGAGAAGCTCTTGAACCTGTCGCCCACCGGTGGCGGTCCGCTTACCGTCCGTGTCTTCAGCTTCTCCTTCCATCGCGGCTTGCCGAGGGACGAAGCCGGAAACGGCGGAGGGTTCGTCTTCGACGGACGCAGCTTGCCCAATCCCGGCCGCGAAGACCGCTTCAAGATGCTGACCGGACGCGATGCGCCGGTGATCGACTATCTGAACCAGCAGGAAAGCGTGCACCAGTTTCTGGCGAGCGTGTTTTCGCTGGTGGATGCGAGCGTTCAGGAATACCAGCGGCGCGGCTTCAAGAACCTGATGGTGTCGTTCGGGTGCACAGGCGGCCAGCATCGGTCGGTATTCCTGGCCGAACAACTCGCCAAGCGCCTGCGGGAGCGCAACGGGGTCGAGGTCGTCATCCATCATCGTGAACTGGAGAACGCCGCCGGATGAAGGCCATGATCCTGGCAGCAGGGTTGGGGACGCGTCTGCGTCCTCTGACGAACGACCGCCCCAAGGCGCTGGTGGAGCTGGGCGGGCGCACTCTGCTCGAGATCACGCTGGGTCGGCTGCGGAAGTTCGGCGTTGGCGAGGTGATGGTCAACGTTCATCACTTTGCCGACATGGTTGTGGATTACTTACGGGCGCACGACAACTTCGGCATGCGGATTGAGATTTCGCGCGAGGATGTGCTGCTCGATACGGGTGGCGGGCTGAAGAAGGCAGCGTGGTTTTTTCTGGAAAGTTCCGGCGCGGGCGATGAGCCGTTCTTTCTGCACAACGTCGATGTGCTGAGCAATATCGACCTGGGGCAGATGCTCGAAGAGCACCGCAGGCAGGGGGCTCTTGCGACCCTCGCGGTGCAGGATCGGAAGACTTCGCGATACCTGTTGTTTGATTCGGCGCTCAGCTTGTGTGGGCGGCGCGCCGGGCAAGACGGGGCCCCGGAATTGGTCCGACAGGTCGATCGATTTGAGGCGCGGGCGTTCTCTGGAGTTCACGTGATATCAGCGCGGCTTTTGAGCATGCTGAGCGAGGACGGGGTCTTTTCGATTGTGACTTCGTATCTGCGACTTGCGGGGCAGGGCGAGACGATCTGCGAATTTCGTGCCGACGACTATTACTGGCGCGACCTGGGCAGGCCGGAGAATATCGCGCAGGCCGAACTCGATCTCAAGAGCGAGCTTGTTTAGCCCAGCGTGCGGTTTTCGAGGATGGGCGAAAGCTGGGGCTCAAGAAACCGGCCGCCCGGACAGACCAGGCGTTCTGTCCCTACGTGGGTTTGTGAGTTCGCCATTTCT
>Ga0306923_10001764_pt1 | contig 19354 bp, 21 predicted proteins | sample sta12Can44000108_FD_203841 | JGI IMG/M metagenome (GOLD analysis project Ga0306923, IMG submission 203841) | Lab enrichment of tropical soil microbial communities from Luquillo Experimental Forest, Puerto Rico - statanox.12C.anox.44.000.108 (v2)... | ecosystem: Environmental > Terrestrial >... | reverse complement strand
TCGCCGAGAACGATATCTTCCCCGAGACCTTCCTCAATTTCCTCGGCTTCAGCGACGAGCAGCGGGCGGCGCTGCTGCGGGTGCACGGGGAGATCCTGACCGCGGGCTTCTGGCGAGGCGTGCAGCAGCGGCTCAAGGAGGGCGAGGTGCTGGAGGTGCTGCCGTACCATCCGCACCGCGTGCGGGTCGCGAGCAGCCTGTAGGTCAGTCAGTAGGTCAGTCAGGGCGTCCCGAGACCACCGCGCGCGCGCACCACTGGCTCGGTGGCGGGGCGCGCTCGCGCCGCGACGCGCGTTACGACGCCGGCACCGAGCTCGGCTAACGCCTGGCTGGCAGTGTCCCAGTTAACCAGCTCCTCGAGGAAGGCGTCGACGTACGCGCTGCGCCGGTTCTGGTGATCGAGGTAGTAGGCGTGCTCCCACAGGTCGAGCGCGAGCAGCGGGGCGTCGCCGCGTACCAGCGGTGTACCGGCGTTGCTGGTGGTGAGCAGCTCCAGCGTCCCGGCGCGCCACACCAGCCACAGCCAGCCGCTGCCGAAGTGGGCGCTGGCGGCCTCGGTGAACTCGCGCACGAAGCGGTCATGCGAGCCGAAACGCGCCCGCAGGTGCTCGGCGACCAGTCCGGTAGGCGGGCCACCGCCGCGCGGGCTCATCGAGTTCCAATAGAGATTGTGGTTGTAAACCTCTGCAGCGTAGCGATAAAGCGCATGCTGCGCCGGGTTCCGCTCGGTCACCCGGATCAGCTCGACGAGACTCAGCGGCTCGAGCTCCGTGCCGCGCACCATGGCGAGCATGCGATCGAAGCACACGCGCTGATGACGCAGGAAGTGAAACACCACCGTGTCGCGCGATATCGCCGGCTCGAGATCGGCGAAATTGTAGGGTATCGCGGGCGACTCGATGTTCATGCGGCGTCCTTCCTGCAATTGATCTCGATGCCGATTACTGAGACCGCCAAACCGCCGCACCGGTTCCGGCGTGTAATCGCTCTGCCTTTCCCTCAATACGCTCCCGCTGTCCGATACGCAAGAGGACAATGCCGCTTGCTGCTCGCGCGCGCGCGACCGTTGGGCCGTGATGCGTGACCAGCGGACCGGTAAGGCTACCGCGAACTCCGCGTCCAAAGCTCGAACTTGTCGGTACGCATTATTTTTTGTGCGACGTGCTTGCGTGCGCTCGATTGAAGCGCGCTCACGCGGTGGCTGTCGTGAGGGCGCGATCGAGGTCAGCGAGCAGATCGTCCGCATCCTCGAGCCCGATCGACAGACGGATGGTTCCATCGGTAATACCCGACTGACGTTGCAACTCGGGATCGAGCTCCCGGCCGCCCATCATCTGCGCGGTCACCACCAGCGACTCAGTCGATCCGAGACTGGCAGCGCGCGCAAAAAGCTCGAGGGTGTCGGCGAAGCGGCGGGCGGCGTCGGCGCCGCCGCGCAGGTCGAAGCTGACGATGCTGCCGAAATCCTGCATTTGCCGCGTGGCGAGCGCGTGCTGTGGATGTGTCGGAAGCCCTGGATAGTGCACGCGGGCGACCGCGGGGTGCGCGGCGAGCCGCTGCGCGACCTGAAGCGCGCTCGCGCATTGCGTGCGATAGCGCACGAAATACGTCTTGAGCCCGCGCAGGATGAGAAACGCAGCGTGCGGATCGAGCGTGCCCCCGAGCACCGCGAAGTCATGGCGCATGGCGCGGATCAGCTCACCGCGCGCAATCACCGCCCCGCCCATCACATCGCCGGTACCCGAGGCATACTTGGTGAGACTGTGCAGGTACACGTCCACCTCGTAGCCGCCGTGCTGGTGGAAGCCCGCGAAGGTGTTGTCCAGCACGCTGAGCGCCCCCGCGGCGCGGGCGAGTCTGGTGAGCGCGGCGATGTCGGCGATCTTGGTGACGGGGTTGGTCGGACTCTCGAACAGCACCAGACGCGTCGGCTTCGCGGCGAGCGTGCGCTCCACCCCGGCAAGATCCTCGATCGACAGCAGCGTGTGCGTCACGCCGAAGCGGCCCAGGACGCGACGAATGAGGTAGCGGGTCGGGTTGTAGCTCTCGACGAAGCAAATGATGTGATCGCCCGCACTCGTCAGCGCCAGCAGGCTCTGCGAGATGGCTCCCACACCGGTTGCGGTCACCAGGCAGTCCTCCCGCCCCTGCAGCTCCGCCAGCAGCAGCTCCAGCTGGCGAGTGGTCGGGTTCGCGGAGCGCGAGTAATAGAACCCCGGGCGTTCGCCCCGCAGGTAGCGTTCGGTTTCGGCGATCGTGTCGAACTCGAACTTGACCGACTGGTAAATCGGTGCCACCAGCGCGTGGTTGTCCGGTGGCATTCCGATGGCTGGCGGATGGTTGACGCGCGTGGTTTTCTTCATGCTGCAATGACCTGCTACAGCCCGCTGCTCGCTCGCAACCGCTCATTACGATGGCACAGGTACACCCGGGTGCTATGCCCCGCACCGCTGAAGCTCTCGTAAGATCGGTCCAAGGTCCAATTTCGCTCAATCGCGCAACAGCAAACAATGCTCGCCCTGGGCTTCGCGAATACCACCATGTACCAGCGCGAGCTAGAGCCAGATAGGAAAACCATCAGGGCCGGCGACGCAGCTTCTTGCTGGGTGCTCGGGGTGCTTCTGGCGATGGTAGCGACGACCCTCCAGGCTCAACCGATAGCCCCCCCGAGCTGCGCACTGCAGTTTTCGGTGGAGGTCACCCCGGATGTGCCAAATCCGGCTGACGGCGGATTTCTGAGCTCGCTGCTCGGCAATCACACGGAATATCAATTGTTTCTGTTGCGTTCGGTGGACGATACGCACGTCGATCTGCAGCTTCAGGGACCGGGGCCCGATGACCGTTGCCGCGCGGTCGTCGACAGTATGAGCAACGACGGGCGCGTGCAGTCGATCCGGGGAATCTAGAGGAGCAGCCTGCCAGAGCTGGAGAGGGGCCATGAGTAAGAAAAAGCCGAGGGTATTGCACCGGTTCGGTTCGGCGCTCGGTGTGGGCGCGTGTCTGATATTCGCCTGCGCTAACGTGCTCGATGCCGGCGAACCGGCACCGCAGGTGAGCAAGGACGGCTTGCAACTGCAGAAGCAGACCAAGCAACGGCTGGTATACCTGAAGCCCGGCGCCACCTTCTCCCAGTACGACCGCGTAGCGATCCTCGAGTGCTACGTCGAATTCCGCAAGAATTGGGCGCGGGATTACAACTCGGAACACGAGGGGTCGCTGGAGAATCAGGTCCGGGACTCAGATATACAGCGGATGAAGAGCGCGCTGTCTGCGGAGTTCAAAAAGGTGTTCGTCAACGAACTGACAAAGGGCGGCTATCAAGTGGTCGACACCGCGGCTCCCGATGTTCTGATCTTGCGACCGGCGCTTATCAACGTCGACCCTGCGGCCCCGGACCTCATGACGGCGAACATGGAGCGAACGGTCGTCAAGTCCGCGGGGGAGATGACGCTCTACCTGGAATTGTGGGATTCCACCACGAACAGCATTTTGGCGCGCGTTATGGACGCGGAAGCCGACCAGCAAGCCTTTGCACAACAGGCCAACCGGGTCACGAATATGGCGGCGGCTGACACGATTCTGAAGAACTGGGCGGACGAGCTTCGCGGCCATCTGGACGCCGTCCGCGGCAAGCCGAAGACACCATGAGCACCGACTGATGGGTGGGCTACCCGGTGAGGACCCATCGAAGGTCCTCACGGGGACGCCGCTGATGTTGATTCAACCTGTCGGGATACGCGTCTACTACCCGTGCCGCGCGTCACCTCGGCTGACGCCAGCCGAAGCCGGCGAAGACTAACGCGGAGTCGAGTCGTCGCCCACGAGCGCGAAGTGTTTTGACTCGATTGCACCGGGTTGCGCATAGAGTCCAAAGCGGCTCTCGGGCACCCAGATCACTACTTTGTCGCCCTCTTTCACTGCGGACGCCGCTTTAACATCCTTTTTCTTGTTGTCCAACGTGAGAGTCGCGTCAGGGGTGTAGGCAAACGTCATCGGCTTGCTCGTGTGCTCGCCAGCCGTGTTGAGGAAGTCCACAGTGATGTAATGGTCCTTGTTTTGCTTCACCTGGGCGTTGAAGCGCACCCACTTCTGTCCCTGCACCACCATCACCTCCTGACAGGCCGAGCCCGCGTCCGGGAACTTGGAAAGAAACTCCTTGTTGTAGCTGACGTCCTTGACGCAGTTCAGCTTCGGTTGGGCTTGAGCAACGCCGCTCAGAGGAATTCCGATTAAGACGGCGGCAGCGAGTTTGACTGCAGTTCTCATGATGTCCTTTCCTCCATTGCAAAGCTCTTACGTTGGCGTAAGCGCGGCGATTTGACCTCCTCAATTCTAACCCGGAGATGACGCATTTACTCAGCAGCCTCAATGATGCGTCTGATCGAGCAGATCCTAGATGGGCGCCTCCCTTAGCCGTGCGCACAACCGCTAGTAGGCTTCAGGCACCAGCATGTCCGCCGGTACCGGCTGCCGGAAATAGTCCTTATGGTGCTCGCGGTCCGGTAACACGACAGGCTCCTTGTACACTTCGGTGTAGGGGAACTGCGTCAACAGGTGATCGATGCAGTTGAGGCGAGCGCGCTTCTTGTCGACGGCCTGCACCACCCACCAGCGCGCCTCGGCGATATGCGAGCGCTGCAGCATGACCTCCTTCGCCTTGGTGTAGTCCTCCCAGCGGCGGCGCGATTCGAGGTCCATCGGACTCAACTTCCACTGCTTCATCGGATCGTGGATACGGCCCAGAAACCGGGCATGCTGCTCATCATCGGTAATCGAGAACCAATACTTCAGCAGTCGGATGCCGGAACGGACCAGCATGCGCTCGAATTCCGGAACGGAGCGGAAGAACTCCTCGTATTCCGCGGGCGTGCAGAATCCCATCACGTGCTCGACCCCCGCACGGTTGTACCAGCTGCGATCGAACAGCACGATTTCCCCGGCCGCGGGCAGATGCGTGACGTAGCGCTGGAAGTACCATTGGGTGCGCTCCCGGTCATTGGGGGCGGGCAGCGCAACAACCCTGCAGACGCGCGGGTTGAGCCGCTGTGAGATGCGTTTGATCACCCCACCCTTGCCCGCGGCGTCGCGCCCTTCGAACAGGATGACGACCCGCTCGCGCGCCGCCACCACCCAATCCTGAAGCTTGACGAGCTCGGCCTGCAGCCGGAAAAGCTCGTGGAAGTAATAGCGTCGATATTCCTTCGAGGCGTCGTCATTGGCGGCCGGCCGCTTGCCGGGCAACGGATGATGGTCTTCGATCTCCATCTCGAGCTCTTCATCGTAGCCATCAGCCAGGTCGCGGCTGATCCGCCGCATGAGCTCTTCGTGGTTGAGTGAGGATTGATCAGCCATAGGGAAGGCTCCCCGTCCAGAAGGGAAGACGAATCGTCCACGGTGATTGTGTCAGATTTGTTTCGTCCGCAGCTCGAGGACTTACTTGTTGAGGTCCCGCTGCCATTTCTCCTCAAACGCCCAGACCTCTTCGAAGCCAATGATCCGGCAGAACTCATCGAAATCGAAAAGCGGGATGTCGGGAGACTTGCTGGAGCCAGTCGCCCGAAGATTGAGCATGGCTGCTCGCATGGCAGCGCAGGCGGCAAGAGCCGCCATTGACGGGAAGATCGCGCAGGCATACCCCAGTTCGATGAGCTCCTGCTTCGATCGAATCGGCGTCCTGCCTCCGTCCGCCATATTCGCCAGCATGGGTGCCGGAATGCTTCGGCAGGCGAGCCGCATTTCTTCATCCGATTCCAGGGACTCGAGGAAGACCACGTCAGCACCGGCGGCCACAAACGCGCGGCCTCGATCGATCGCCTCCGCGAGCCCGTTGCCGGTCCGCGCATCCGTGCGGGCAATTACCAGGAAGTCCGGAGTCGACCTTGCCTGCACCGCCACGCGGATCTTGGACACCATGTCTTCGACCGGAATCACTCTCCGGTACGGGGTATGGCCGCACTTTTTCGGAAACTCCTGATCCTCGATCTGAATCGCGGCAACGCCGGCTCCTTCGTAACCACGAACTGTATGGTGCACGTTGAGCAGCCCCCCGAACCCGGTGTCGGCGTCCGCAATCACCGGCGCGCTCGACTTGCGGACGACCATGGAGACCCGGTCGAGCATATCGGTGTACGTGGCCAGCCCCGCATCGGGAAGCCCAAGATACGACGCCGTCAACCAGTAACCGGACGCGTAGACCGCGTCGAAGCCGACGCGCGCGGCCAGCAGGGTAGAGATGGCGTCGAATACCCCGGGAGCGACAAAAAACTCGCGTCGTCTCAGTTTGTCCCGCAATCGGCTGTCGGCCATGAATCTCCTCCCGTCGAGATGAGGCAGATGATGGCTGACCGATGCCGCCCACGCCACGGCAGTCAGCAGCGACCACCGCGGGAGTCTCCAAGGGGTCGCGGGGCCCAAATCACCGTGCTGGCCAGCCGCTCCAGATATCAGTACTTCCTAAGAAGTCCCTAAAGATCGCCGGCCGGTCGATCGTTAATTTCACCTCCGTGGCCTGGGGGACTGTCGATGAAGCGAAGTCCGCGGGCCGGAGTGAAGTGACTAACCTGACCTGAAGGAGATCAAGTTATGACTACTCGTACTGTTGGCCCGAGCCGCTTCGTCGCTGCTGCCAGCGCGGTGGTTATCACGGCAGTCAGCGCCTGGGCGTTCGTGAGTTCCAGCGCCTCCATCGATCGCGACCCATTTCATTTCGCCTCGATCATGAGCGCTAATGCCAAGGTGCGCACTGCGCAGTTGAGCACCCGCATTGCGTCGACCTGCCCGAACAACCCGGAAGCCCGGGACCATCGGGCTCTGACGTGCCTGGGTGGGTGAGGCAGTGATGACCTTGTCGGAACAGGCAGTGTCAGGGGGCGGATCGGTGAGCTCCGCCCCCTACCCTGCGCAGGCGCCGCGATCATGAGCCGCAACCGTTGCCAGAATGCAGCGCCGGACTGGTGTCCACTTGCCGGGACCCGTCTGCAGGCGCACCTTGAGATCCCGCCCCTTTATCGAATTCCCTGCGGGGATCGCCTCAGGCGTCGCTCCGTTCTCGTCTTTCTCCAGCTGTCGCGACAGCCGGACAGAGAGAGGTGTCGTCAGTCCGCGTTCGCTACTTCGCGGCCGGGGCCTGGGCGAGCACGTTCCAGTGCGACGACGTCGCGGTCGGGAGCGCATTGACCTCGAGGCGTGACTGCGGCACCCAGAAGGTGACTGCATCTCCCTGGCTGAGGTCGGTGATCTGCGTCTGCTTGCCGTTCACGAGGATGAACGCCTTTTGATCGGCGGGCTGTATGGTCAACGGCGTGATCGGCGTGCCAACGCTGTTGAGCACATCGATGGTGACGCTGTTCGAGCTTACCTTGGTCACCTTGCCATTGAACTTCGCGTAGTTAACGCCCTTGTAAGTCCGCCCTTCCACGCAGGCTGCCGGCGCCTTCGGATACTTCGCGAGGAACGCCTCGCTGTATTTGAAGTCGGAGCAGGACACCTTGGGCATCGAATCAGGATTCGGAGTGTCCGCCCCAACTGCGGCCAAGGGCGCACTCAGCACACAAGCACCGAGCACCATTTCGATTCTCATGGTCACATCTCCTCAAGTTAGTATTGTGATAGCTCCCGTCATGAAGTGCGCAGTGCGAGAATCGAGCATCACCTAGCCGGCCGCCGCGCGTCCGGGAAACTGCGCAAAGATCTGCGTCACGACCTTGTCGATGGCGGGCTGCGGATTCTTCATTGCCTCATCACTGAGCTGGCCCTCGGCCCGCCCTTCCCACACCACCTTGTGTTGGCTGGCATCAACGACGTCGATGTTGGCGGTGCCCACCTTGTAATGCACCGTCTCGATATCGGGCGCGGCATACAAGCCCCCGGCATACATGCCGCGACGGTAGCCGTAGTAACCGGGGCCGACCATCGGACCCGGCATCGACTCAACATCGGCTTTCTCCTGCACGTTGGCGTTGAAGTTCACCAACAGATCCGGATTGGCATCGACCTTGCGATAGCCGCGCGCGTCCATCTGCCTCGAGATGGAAGTCTCAAAGTAGGTGGTCAGGGGAGTGGTGTTACCGCCGCGATTCGTGCCCGGCTGCGGGACAAATCCGTATGTCTTATAGCTCGAGAGGTTCGCGGTCGGATCGGTGTTGGCGGCAATCTCGGGCGTGGACGCGCACGACACGAGTAGACCGAGGATGACTGCTAGCGCACTGACTAGCCCGGGATGGTTGTGGCGCAGCATGCCGTGCTCTGGGTTCGACGCGACAGCTGTTACGTATAAACCGTTTGGTGGAGCTCGCCAATTGGACTCTGGTCCCATGTTGGTTGCAGGTGGAACGGGTCAATGCCATCGCACTGCACACAGCCGATTTGTCAGCCCATCGGTCGCGGCTTATCCTCCTGACCGCACTGCTCAAGCTTTCGTAACATCGGCCCAAAGTCCAAGGTCGCGCAGTCGCGCGACCACCAGTGATCCTCGATCGCGCGTCGTGACTTCGGGCTGTACCCCCGCACAAGCTGTATCGATACGAATTGCGCGCCGGCGGCAAGCAACGGTTATCAGACCCCGTTCGCCAACACGCAGATAGACAAGTGGCCGCCAGCCTGGACTGGCGGCCACAGGTTTACTCGGAGCCGCGTTATTATGAGTCGAGCCTTTGGCCTAGAAATTCCTTGGCCTTGCCCACTTCGCTGTCCCACTTACCAAGCTGCTCGGAATCCAGAAACTTAGCAACGCGCTCATGAATCTGGCCGCGATGCTCTTTCACCTTGGCAACGATCTCTGCTTTGCTGGTGTTGGGGTGCGTCTTCAGGTATTCCCCAATCTTTTCTCGTCCCTCGGCAAGAGCGGTTTGGAGTTTTTCCTTCTGCTCCTCACTTAGGTGGAGGTCGGCGGCGAAACGCTTGAGTTCCGTTGCAACCTGCTCGCGCTGCTCAACTGTCATCGTCATAGCGAGTCTCCTTGTGTGTTACCACGCCCACCGCGGATCCGGTTCGCGTTCGACCGGGCGCGGCCCGCCGAAATACTGCTCGTGAAACGCTACACAGCGCATCGCGATGATTACCTAGGTACCTTCAGCCCAAGCGGGACAGGCCTGCTGCGTTGCGGAGGGCGGCGTCGGCCCGCGTGCGACTCCGAAGTGACTGCGGCGCGGTTCGTCCGGGTTAGGCGCCGCGCACGTCGTTGCCGACGCGGTGGACGCCGACCACGTCCCCACTCGGCTCGATGACACGGACGCCCCAGGAGCTGCCGTCATGTATTTACGGTCGCATTTGCAGACAAGGAAATGTGAAGTGCCTCACATGACGCTGGAACCGCTCGCCACGGGTCTCGTCCATGGACCCCGCGATGCCATCGTTCGAGGGCCCTAAGTATCGAGTGGACCATCATTTTTTGTTTTATTTGAGTTTTGGCGCAATGCGGCGACAAGTTGACGCCATACGTTGCGCGACGATTCAATCGCGCTGTCGCTTGCTTGTCTCGGATGACGTCGGTGACTGGGCTCCCCGGCTGGCCAGGGACTGATCGGTCGGGGAAGTCCCCAACCTCGGAGCAGCCCGCGACAAGGTTAGGCCCTTGGAGGCTCGAACGGTGGCCACTCTACGAACAGACCAGGACTATTTCGCCGATGATGGGCAGCCGATGCTGCGCCCTGAGGAGTACACGCTGCCTGGAATCGAGGCTCCGCGACTGCCAACGGAGCAGGAGTACCTGGCGGAGACCGTCAGGCAGGCTGAACAGGGCAACACGCAGGCCTCAACTGAGGTTCTGTCAGAATTCATCGCCATCCTCGACCGGCACAACGAGAAGACGTGGTCGGGCGCAATTCCCTGGGCCTGTGCGCGATACGTTGCCGACAAACTGCGGTCGGTTTTGAAGGGGGATCCGCTTGATGCGGTCGTGAACCTGGGTATCAAGAGCAGCAGACCCGGCAAGCCCGCTGGCAGCCCACAATACAAAGATATTGCCGTCGCCGGTTTTTATTTCCTGCTTGTTCGGGCGGGCGTCGCCCCTAAGGCCGCCAAGTCCCTCATGAGTGCAAGCATAGGGGCGCGCGACGATGTCATCGAGGAAGCGGCGAAACAGTATCCAGGTTTCCAGTACCGCGACCGGTTTACAGTGGAGATCCTCGTGGAGCTGGCCGCTGTCTATCGGGGAAAGATTGCGGAGATTATTGCCGCCCGGAAGCTACGTTTGAGCTGACAACGTCTTCACCCAACATCCTGACTGAAGGAATCAAAGGTCCAGGGTGAAGCGATCGGCATCGAGGTGCGCGGGAAACTTCTCGCGGAATGCCGCGAGTGGCTCCCGCGGCAACTCCAAAGTGAAGAGCGCAGGCGCATTGCCGGCATCGGCCAGCGTGCGACCCCGGAAATCGATAGCGGCGCTATCGCCCGCGTACGGCACCCCAAGGCCGTCGTCGCCGACGCGGTTCACGCCCACCACGTACGCCAGGTTCTCGATGGCACGGGCGCGCAACAGCTGCCGCCACGCGTCGGCGCGCGCCGCGGGCCAATTGGCGACATACAGCAGCAACTCGTAATCGAGCCCCGGACGGCGGCGGCTGAACACCGGAAAGCGCAGGTCGTAACACACCAGCGGACAGATGCTGAATCCGCGCCAGCTCACGCTCCAGGACGCGCCGCCGGCGGTGAAGTGCTCGTGCTCCCGGCCCATGCGAAAGAGGTGACGCTTGTCATAGTGCCGCAGCTCTCCGGCGGGCGATGCCCACAGCAGACGGTTGTAGTAGCGCCCGCCATCGAGTGTGATCACGCTGCCGGTGATCACCGCATCGAGCGTGGCCGCGAGCTGCAGCAGCCATGCCGTGGTCGGACCCCCAGGAGCCTCGCCCAGCCGTTCGACCTCCATGCTGAAACCAGTGGTGAAGGTCTCCGGCAGCACGACGAGGTCGGTCTGTCCCGCGAGCGGGCGCAGCAGCTCCTCGAAGCGCGCGCGATTGGCAGCCGGGTCGTGCCAGGAGAGCGGCTGCTGTACGAGCGTGACCCGCAGGCTGCTCATGGCGCAGGCCGCGCACGCGCAGCGAACGCGTTGAGCCGCGCCGCCGCCTCATCGAGGGTGCTGTCGCGCTTGGCGATGCACAGCCGCACGAACGAGAGCGGCTCGGGCTGCGCGTAGAAAGGCGACAAGGGGATGGTCGCGACCCGCGCCTCGGTTAGCAGCCGCTCGGCAAAGGCCAGATCGTCGCCGGAGGAAAACGCGCCGTAGTCGAGCAACTGGAAGTACGTGCCCTCGGCCGGCGGCAGGCGAAAACCAGACGCCTCGAGCGCGCCTCGCAAACGGTCGCGCTTGGCCTGGAAGAATGCCGCAAGCCCCTCGCCGCAGCGCGGCTGCTCGAGCAGATAGGCGGCGATCGCGTGCTGCAGCGGGTGGGAGATGCTGAAAGTGTTGAACTGATGGACCTTGCGCAGCTCGCGCGTGAGGGGGGCAGGCGCGACGCAGTAGCCGACGCGCAGCCCCGTCGCGTGCAAGGTCTTGCCGAAGGAGAACACCGCGAGGCTGCGTTGCGCGAGTTCCGGGTGCGTGAGCACCGAGACGTGCCGGGCACCGTCGAACACCACGTGTTCGTAGACCTCATCCGACAGCACCATGATGTCGCGATCGGCGATGAGCCGAGCGAGCTCATCCAGGTCGGCGGCACTCGCCGTGGTGCAGGCCGGGTTGTGCGGGCTGTTGAATAGCACCAGGCGCGTGCGGGCACTCAGCGCCTTGCGCACGCGGTCCCAGTCGTAGCGGAAGCCGGGCTGCGTGAGCGGCAGGCGCACACAGCGTCCACCCGCCAGCCGCACTGCGGGCTCGTAGGAATCGTAGGCGGGGTCGAAGGCGATCGCCTCGTCTCCGGCGCCGATCACCGCCTGCACCGCGGAATAGATCGCTTCGGTCGCGCCGAGCGTGACGGTCACCTCGGTTTCCGGGTCGAGCTGGAGGCCATAGCAAGCGAAGAGTTTCGCCGCGATGCGCTCCCGCAGCACGGGCAGTCCCTCCATCGGTGCGTACTGGTTGTGTCCCGCCTTCATCGCGCCGCCGACCAGCTCGATCAGTCGCGGGTCGATGTCGTAGTCGGGGAAGCCCTGGCCGAGGTTGAGCGCATCGAGCTCACGCGCGCGGCGCGACATGATGGTGAAGATCGTCGTGCCGACGTCCTCGAGCTTGCCGCTCATGGGCGTCCTCAGGCCGCCGCCCCGGAACCAGCCGCGGCGAGCGCCGCCCCGACCACGCCCGCCTGGTTGGCGAAACGCGCCGGCCGGATCTCGGCCGGCGAGCGCAGCAGCGGGGCAAACTCGCTGAAGCGCTCACTCACCGCGCCCCCGAGGATGAACACGTCCGGCCACAGCAGCCGGTGCAGCGCATCCAGATACTCGTTGACGCGTGCGATCCATCCCGGGAAGTCGAGGCCGGCCTGCGTGCGTGTCTGTGCTGAGGCCCATTTCTCGGCATCCATGCCGCGCAGCTCCAGGTGGCCGAGCTCGGTATTCGCAAACAATCGGCCCGCGGTGAACAGCGCGGTGCCGATCCCCGTGCCGAAGGTGAGCATGATGACCGTGCCGTTACAGCCCTGGCCACTGCCGAAGCGCATCTCGGCGATACCCGCGGCGTCGGCATCGTTCAGCATCAGCACCGGCCGCCCGAGTGCCTGCCTGGCCAGGCTCTCGCCGTTCGTGCCGATCCAGCTCGCATCGATGTTGGCCGCAGTGAATGCCGTGCCCGCCTTGATGACGCTGGGAAAGGCGATGCCCACGCGTCCGGGCGCGCCACCGAGGCGTCCCGCGAGCGCCACCAGCACCGCGATCAGCGAGTCGGGCGTGCACGGACGTGGCGTCGGCGCCGAGATGAGCGCGCCCTGCACGCTGCCGCCCTCCACATCGACCAGCCCGGCCTTCACGGAGGATCCCCCGACATCGATGCCCAGTACTTCACCTGCCATGTGTGCACTCCATGGGTTGCGTGCGCCTAGAGGTTGGCCGCCGCGGCAAGTTGCAGGTCCCGCTCCCGCCGCTTCTCGCGGTAACGCATCCATACGGTCGAGAGCGCGATCCCGGTCGCCACGATGAGCACCATGATGGTGGCGAGCGCGTTGATATCCGGCGTCACGCCGAAGCGCACCTTGGAGAAGATGACCATCGGCAACGTGCTCGACCCCGGTCCGGCGACGAACTGCGTGATGACCAGATCATCCCACGAAAGCGTAAATGCCAGCAGCCATCCGGAAGCGATCGCCGGCAGAATGAGCGGCAGGGTGATACGCCCGAACACCGTGAGCGGGCGTGCGCCGAGGTCCATCGCCGCCTCTTCCAGCGACTCATCGAACCCGGTGAGACGCGACTGCACCACCACGGTCACGTAAGCCATGCAGAAGGTGACGTGGGCGAGGGTGATCGTGATCGCGCCGGCGCCACGCGGCCAGCCGATCAGCTGCCCCATGGCGACGAACAGCAGCAGCAGCGAGAGTCCGGTGATCACCTCGGGCATGACGATCGGCGCTGTGGTCATGCCGGCGAGCAGCAGCCGCCCGCGGAACGGCCCGAAGCGCGCCAGCGCCATGCCCGCAAGCGTGCCGAGCACCACGGCGGCGCTCGCCGAGATCAGCGCAATGCGGATCGACAGGAATGCGGCACCGAGGATCTGCTCGTTGTGGAGCAGTGCGTGATACCACTTGAGGGTGGGTGAGTGCACCGCATCCCAGACCGTGACCAGGCGCGAATTGTTGAAGGAGAACACCATCATCGACACGATCGGTACGTACAGGAACACGAGCCCGAGCACGAGCATGCTGCGCGCAAGGAGTCCGCGTGACTTCATGCTTCCGAGTCCAGCTCGCGCCGTTCGAGGCGCTGGAACAGCACGATCGGCACGATGAGCAGCAGCAGCACCACGATCGCCACGGCGCTCGCCACCGGCCAGTCGCGATTCTCGAAGAACTCATCCGACAGCACGCGGCCTATCATCAGCTGATCGGTGCGGCCGAGCAGCGTCGGAATGACGTACTCGCCCACCGCCGGGATGAACACCAGCAGCGAGCCGGCGAAGATGCCGGCAGCCGACTGCGGCAGCGTGATGGCGAGGAAGGCGCGCAGCGGCCGCGCCCCGAGATCGGCCGCCGCCTCGAGCAGCGTGGGGTCGTGCTTCTCGAGATTGGTGTATAGCGGCAGGATCATGAACGGCAGGTATGAATAGACGATGCCGACGTAGACGGCGAAGTCGGTCTGCAGCAGCGCGAGCGGCTGGTGTATCACGCCGAGGTACAGCAGTACGTTGTTGATGACGCCGTTGTTCTTCAACAGGCCGATCCAGGAATACACGCGCAGCAGAAACGAGGTCCAGAAGGGCAGCACGATGAGCATCAGCAGCACCGAGCGGGTGGCGGCGCGCGCATGCGCGATGGCGTACGCCATCGGGTAGCCGATCAGCAGACAGCACAGCGTCGAGACGGCCGCCACCTTGAGTGAATACAGGTAGGAGCTGACGTAAAGCGGGTCGGTGAACAGGAACGAGTACGCCGAGGTATGCAGCTCGAGTGTCGGGGTGCCGTGATGCCAGGAGAGAAGCGGCGTGTACGGCGGTATTGCCAGGCGCACCTCGGAGAAGGAGATGCGAAAAACGATCAGGAACGGGATCAGGAACAGCAGCAGCAGCCACAGGAGCGGGATCCCTGCGACCAGCCGCCGGCCGGAAGCCTGCGTGAGCAGTGCCAACAGCCCCCCTACTCGGTGAGCACCACGGGACTCGACCCGTGCCAGGAAAGCCACACGCTCTCCTCGCGCCCGATCGGCCGTTCGCCACCGCGCATGGTATTGGGCAGCGTCACGCGCAGCATCTTGCCCGAGGCGATCTGCACCAGGTAGATCGACATGTCTCCCATGTAGGCGATCTCGCGCACCGTGCCGCGCACGCTGTTCTCGGGCGGCTCGGATGAGGGTGGCGGCTGGCGGCTGATGTTGATCTTCTCGGGGCGGATCGCGGCCCACACCGTGGCGCCGCGCGTACAGCTCACCGTGCGCTCCGCACGCACCGCGCAGCCGAGCTCGCCGACCTCCAGGCGCAGGCAATCGGACCGCTCCTCGCTCACGCGCCCTTCGAACATGTTGACCGAGCCGATGAAGTCCGCCACGAAGCGCGTCGCCGGCGACTCGTAGATGTCCGACGGTGTGCCTACCTGCGCTATGCGGCCGTGGTTCATGACCCCGAGACGCTGTCCGAGCGTCATGGCCTCCTCCTGGTCATGGGTTACCACGATGAAGGTGACGCCGAGCCGCTGCTGGATGTTGAGCAACTCGAATTGCGTGTGCTCGCGCAACTTCTTGTCGAGCGCCGCCAGCGGCTCATCGAGCAGCAGCAGCTTGGGTCGCTTCACCAGCGCGCGCGCCAGAGCCACCCGCTGGCGCTGACCGCCGGAGAGCTGGTGGGGCTTACGCGAGCCGAGACCCCCCATCTTCACGATTTCGAGGATCTCGCCCACCTGGCGGCGGATCGCATCGCGCCCGAGTCGTTCCTGCTCGAGTCCGAAGGCGACGTTCTTCTCGACGCTCATGTGCGGGAACAGTGCGTACGACTGGAACATCATGTTCACTGGGCGCTCGTAGGGAGGGATCGCACCCATGTCCACGCCATCGATGTGGATGGTGCCCGCGCTCGGCTGCTCGAAGCCTGCCAGCATGCGTAGCAGCGTGGTCTTCCCCGACCCCGAACCACCCAACAGACAGAAGATCTCGCCGCGGCGGATGTCGAGTGAGACGTCATCGACCGCCACGAAGTCCCCGAACCGCTTGGTGACGTGGCTGATGCGCACGTAGGCGGACGCCGGATCGGCGCTCGCTGAGTTTTGGCGGCCGTTGCCCGCGGACGGGTTGTTGGTGTCGTTCATTTGCGGGTACGTGTTCACTTGCCGGTTTTGAAGCGTGTCCACATGCGCGTCAGCAGCCGCTGGAAGTCAGCCGGCCGCGCCCGCTCGGGAATGAGCCGCGCGCGCACCTCGGGCGGTGGGTACACGCCCGGGTCGTTGCGCACGGCGGGATCGAGCGGCTGCAGGTCGGGTAGCACCGCGTTAGGGTACTTGATGAAGTTCGAGTTGCGTGCGGCGATATCCGGCCGCAGCAGGAAATTGATAAACAGGTGTGCATTCCTCACGTGCGTGGCATCGGCCGGAATGGCCAGCACATCGTAGTTGGTGATGGCCCCCTCGCGCGGGATGGTATAAGCGAGCTCCACGCCTTTGCCGGCCTCCTGCGCTCGATCGTGCGCCTGCTTGACATCGCCCGACCAGCCCATCACCAGGCACAGATCGCCGTTAGCGAGCATGTCGATGTAGCGCGATGAGTCGACGTAGCGCACGTAGGGCCGCATCGCGTGCAGCACCGTCTCGCCGGCCTTGAGGTCCTCGGTCGAGTTGCTGTTGGGATTGCGGCCGAGGTAGAGCAGCACCGTGGCGAGCACTTCGGAGGGCGCATCCAGTATCCCGATGCCACAGTCGCGGAATTTCGCGGCCAGCGCGGGATCGAACAATATCCGCCAGCTGTCAACCGGAGCATCGGCCAGGCGCTCGCGGATGGCGGCCTTGTTGTACCCCACCCCGGAAGTGATCCACATGTAATCGACTGCGTACTGGTTGCCGGGATCGTAGAGCGCGGTGGCACGTGCGACTTCCGGGTCGACGTTGGCGAGATTCGGCAGCTGGGATTTGTCGAGCTTCTGGTAGATGTCCGCCTTGATCTGCCGCTCGAGGAAGGCACCGGAGGGCGCCACGATGTCGTAGTTGGTGTGCCCGGTGAGCAGTTTCGTCTCGAGGATCTCGTTGGAGTCGAACACGTCGTAATTGACGCGGATGCCGTACTCCTTCTCGAAATCGGCGATCACCGAAGGCTGTATGTAGTCGGACCAGTTGTAGACATTGACCACCTTCTCCGTGGCCGAGGCGGCTGAAGGCTGCGCGCTGCTCTGCCCGCCGCAGCCACTCAAGGTGGCGATCAGCGCCACCACCAGGGCGCAGGCGCGAAGGCATCGGGGAGCGCGGATCACGGTGACTTCTTATATATCAGCGGCCCATTGCCTGAGAAGGCGCGCGCGACCCGTCCTCGGCGGAGCGGGCAAAGATCGCGCCCTTTGCCCGCGGGCCCGACAGCAGCGAGCGGCTGACCTGCGGAACCCCCGCCGGCCTTTTCCGCCCATCAGACATTCAGCAGCAGGTGCTCGCGCTCCCAGGAGCTGATCACCTGCAGGAACACCTCGTACTCGGCCTGCTTGACGATGGTGAACGCCTCGACGAACGCCTCGCCGAGGAGTTTCACCAGCGGCTCGCAGGTGCGCAGCTCGCGCAGCGCCTCATCGAGCGAGCGCGGCAGTCCAAAAGGCAGATCGTGCGCGCTGCCGACGATCGGGTCCGAGGGCTGAGCACCCTCGACCATGCCGAGGTAGCCACAGGCGAGCGAAGCGGCAATGGCGATGTAGGGATTGGCGTCCGCGCCGCCGACCCGGTTCTCCACGCGGCGCGCCTGCGCATCCGACATCGGGACGCGCAGGCCGGCGGTGCGGTTGTCATAGCCCCAGTGCACGTTGATGGGTGCGGACAGGTAACGCGTCAGGCGGCGGTAGGAGTTCACGTTCGCGCAGAACAGCGCCATCGCCGCCGGCAGGTACTTCTGCAGCCCGCCGATGTGCGCGAAGAACAGCGCCGAGGGCGTGCCATCGGGGTTACTGAAGATGTTCTTGCGCGTCTTCACGTCCACCACGCTCTGGTGAATGTGCATGGCGCTGCCCGGCTCCTTGGCGTGAGGCTTCGCCATGAAGGTCGCGTACATCTTGTGCCGCAGAGCGGCTTCGCGCGCGGTGCGCTTGAACAGGAAGGCCTGGTCGGCAAGATCGAGCGGCTGGCCGTGGATCAGGTTGATCTCCATCTGCGCCGGTCCGTCCTCGTGGATCAGCGTGTCGATCTCGATGTCCTGGTCCTCGCAGAACTGGTAGATGTCATCGAACAGCGGATCGAATTCGTTGACCGCGGCGATGCTGTAGGACTGGCGTCCCGGCTCGGCGCGCCCCGAGCGGCCCACCGGGGGACGCAGTGGGTAGTCGGCGTCCTTGTTCTGCTCCACCAGGTAGAACTCGAGTTCCGGCGCCACCACTGGATCCCAGCCCCGCTGCGCATAGAGCTCGAGGATGTTGCGCAGCACGTGGCGCGGCGCCATCGATACCCGCCGGCCATCGGCGTAGAAGCAGTCGTGGATCACCTGCGCGGTCGGCTCGGCTGCCCAGGGCACGCGTCGCACGGTCCTGGCATCTGCCTTGAGGACGATGTCGATCTCGGCGGGGCTCATCGCATCGCCGGTCTCGGGCGGATAGTCACCGGTCACTGTCTGCAGGAACACGCTCTCCGGCAGCCGCATGCCGCCGTCTTCGGCAAACTTCTCCGCCGGCATGATCTTGCCGCGTGCGATCCCCGCCATGTCGGGGATGATGGCCTCCACTTCCTGGATACCGTGATCACGGAAGAATTGCCGAATCTCACTCACCATGGGAAACCCTTCACTTTGACTGTGCGCGGTCGGCCGCCGCCTGACCGAAGGCGGCAAACAGCGCGCGCGAGAACGAATTGCTCATTACCTGCCACTCGGGATGCCACTGCACCGCGAGCGCGAAGCCGGGAGCGCGTGCCACCCGGAACGCCTCGATCAGTCCATCCGGAGCGCGCGCCTCGATGGCGAGCTCGCTTCCCAGCCGTTCGATGCCCTGGCTATGGAGCGAGTTGACGCGCACGCGATCGTTGGCGGAAAGCGATCGCAATACCCCGCCGGGCTCGAGAGTGACATCGTGAGCCGGGCCGTACTGCACCTCCAGCGGCTGCGTTTCATCGTCCCGGTGATCGAGAAAGCCCTGCACCTCGTGCACCCTCTGGTGCAGAGTGCCGCCGAAAGCGACGTTCATCTCCTGGAAGCCGCGGCAGATGCCGAAGACCGGCACCCCCGCCTCCACCGCCTTGCGGATCAGCGGCAGCGTCGTCGCATCGCGCGCCGGGTCGTGGAGCGTACCGGGGACACTCGGGGGTCCCTGGTAGCGGTGTGGCTCGACGTTCGAGGGGCTGCCGGTGAACAAAAGCCCATCCAGCCTGTCGAGCAGCTCATCGAACCGCAGCTCCTCGGCGAGCGCAGGGATCAGGAGCGGCGCAGCCCCAGCCGCCTCCATCACGGCCCGTGCGTATTTTTCCCCGACCATGTGGAAGGGGTGCCTGCCGACCATGCGGCGGTCGGCCGGAATACCAATTAATGGATGGGTAGCCATGGCGGCACGCGCCAGGTCGGGCGTTTAGTATATTAAACAAACCGCCCCAGCCAACAATCTCCAAGCAAGGACAGT
>Ga0306923_10001763_pt1 | contig 19357 bp, 21 predicted proteins | sample sta12Can44000108_FD_203841 | JGI IMG/M metagenome (GOLD analysis project Ga0306923, IMG submission 203841) | Lab enrichment of tropical soil microbial communities from Luquillo Experimental Forest, Puerto Rico - statanox.12C.anox.44.000.108 (v2)... | ecosystem: Environmental > Terrestrial >... | reverse complement strand
ACGCCCATCGCGGTTTCATCACCTCCTGGCCGCAATGGGGCGGCCCGGCCGGATTGTTCTTCGCCAACGTCGCGGTGCTCATCTTCAGCGCGATTTCGGGTGATCAGTTTTTGACGTGGGGCTGGCGCGTCCCGTTCTGGCTCTCGATCGTGATGGTCGGGATTGGGTTGTACATTCGTCTCGGCATTCTCGAGACGCCGGTGTTCAGGCGAATCCTCGAAGAACGCCGCATCGAGCGCACTCCCGTGATGGAAGTGATTAAACGACGGCCGAAGCAAATCATCCTGACCGCGCTGGCGCGGATGGCGGAGCAAGGCCCGTTCTACGTCTATGCCGCCTTCGTCTTCGTCTATGGCGCAAAGGTTTCGGGTATGTCGCGCGACTTCCTGCTTACCGCGCTTTTGGTCGCGACCGGTCTGTCGGCAGTCACGATCCCGTTGTCCGGCTACATTTCCGACCGCATTGGCCGCAAACGGATGTACCTGATCGGCGCGTTCTCCGTCGGGGTGTTCGCCTTCGTCTATTTCGCAATGATGAACACCATGGTGCCAGGACTGGTTTTTCTAGCGATCGTGCTGTCGTTTATTCCGCATGACATGATGTACGGGCCGCAAGCGGCGCTGATTGCCGAGTGCTTTACCCCGCGGCTGCGCTACAGCGGCTCATCGCTCGGGTTTCACCTGGCCTCGATCGTCGCCGGTGGTCCGGCGCCGCTGATTGCGACCGCGCTGTTCGCGGCGACCGGATCGGGCTATGCGGTCGCGCTCTACATATTGTTCTGCGCGATCGTCAGCATTACTGCCACAGCATTTCTGCCGGACTACACCAACCGCGACATCTCGCAGGAGCACGACATCCGGTCTGCGGCTTCGACGGCCGCGTAGCGGCCTGTTATTTTGCGTCGCAAGGCGCGAGATACCGGCCGGTTATGCTGCCCGGACTATCGACCGGCTGGCCGTCGGGGCCTGGGACGCGCGCCGTCAATGTCGCCTCCATCGTGTCGCCGACATAGCGCGCCGAGCCGGCAGAGCGGATCGCGCCCCGGGGAGAGTTGCAGGTCATCGTCCAGGTAACCAAACTGCCGTGACGATCCATCTGCTCGAGCTTGCATTGCGACTCGGCAGGTATCGGGCTGGTGGAGTCGATGCAGGCGGTGAGGGTCATCGGCGGGTTGCCGCCGGCTGGCGGCTGAGCGGTACCGGGCAGCTGCATTCGGGTCGTGAACTGCCATTTTCCGCTTTTGATCTCATCAGCGGCTTGCGGTGCGACGGAGCCGCAGCTGACTAGAAGCAGGGTCAGCAAGGCAACTTCTGCAGCTCTGGTCGTCATTTCGGTCTCCTTGGTTCGCTCTAGGCGAACAGAGCATGGCGCAATCGCATTCCAGGGGACCCGAAGATGCTCTGGCAAATCGTCCCGCGGATCCGTAGCCTGTTCCCATGTTCACCGGCATCATCACGGATCTCGGCCGGGTAAAGCGTTTGCGTCGCGGCGACCTACTCGATCTGACGATTGCCACGGCCTTCGATACCTCGCTTATTACAGTCGGGGCCTCGATCGCATGTTCCGGGGCCTGTCTGACGGTAGTTGATGTCGCGCAAGGTGAATTTTCGGTTCAGGCATCAGCCGAGACCCTGGCGTGCACGACGATCGGCGATTGGGAGGAGGGTACGCCGGTGAACCTTGAGAAATCGTTGCGCGTCGGCGACGAACTCGGCGGACATCTCGTATCGGGACACGTCGACGGCGTAGCATGCGTAGTCGAGCGGCGGCCCGAGGCTGAATCCGTCCGGTTCGTTTTCGAGATTCCCCACGGTCTTGAGCGGTTAATCGCTCCGAAAGGTTCTGTTGCCCTCGACGGCGTCAGCCTCACGATCAACGAAGTGTCGGGAACCCGTTTCGGCGTAAACATCATTCCGCACACCTTGACATGCACGAATTTAGGAGCGGCAAGACCCGGCCAGCGGATGAACCTCGAAATCGATCTGATTGCGCGCTATGTCGCCCGTCTTCTCGGCGAGCGCGCGGAGCGGAGATCATGAATCGCCCACCCCATATTCTGCTCGTCGAGGCTCTCTACTACACTCACATTGCCGATCATCTGCGGAAAGGCGCCGAGCGGGCACTGACGGTGGTCGGAGCCACCCACGAGGTCATCTCGGTGCCCGGCGCGTTCGAGATACCCGGGGCCATTGGAATGGTCGCTCGGACGACCGACCGTTTCGACGGCTTTGTCGCGCTCGGCTGCGTAATTAGGGGCGAGACCACGCATTACGATCACATCTGCGCCGAGAGCGCACGAGGGTTGCAGGATCTCTCGGTCCGTGATGGGCTCGCCATCGGCTACGGAATTTTGACGGTGGAGAATGAGGCGCAAGCGCTTGCCCGCGCTGCGGCAGAACGTAGGGACAAGGGCGGCGAAGCGGTGCGCGCTTGCCTGGCGTTGGTGGATCTGAAGCGCCGTCTCGCCGGGGAGGAAAATGATCACGCCAATAGAGTCGCCGTTCGGCAGTCTCCGACCGGAAGGGCCTGAAGCCGGGGACGGCTCGCGGCCTGGCGGCCGCCGGCGCAGCGTTGCCAGGCTTGCCGCGGTGCAGGCCCTTTATCAACTTGAGCTGAACCGCGGGATCGACCCGGAAGCGGTAGTCCGCGAGTTCGCGCGACATCGACTCGGGCACGAGATCGACGGGGATCGGTACGGCGAGGCCGACCCCGCATTGTTCTCCGACATAGTTCGGGGCGTTGCAGCCGACCTTGACCGGCTGGACGCGACAATCACCGAGGCGCTCACGGAGGAATGGCCGCTGCCTCGGCTCGATGCGGTTCTTCGAGCGATACTGAGAGCCGGCGCCTACGAGCTCGTGCATCGTCGCGATGTTCCACCGCGCGTCTCAATCAACGAATATACGACCATTGCTCACGCCTTTTTCTCCGGCAAAGAACCTGGGCTCGCGAACGGCGTGCTCGACAGGCTGGGTCGTACGTTGCGTACCCCCGAGATGTAGCGTCCATGGCTGCCGGTGATCTTGGAGAGTTCGAGCGCATCCGACGTTTCTTCGCACCGCTTGCAGGGCCGGGCGGGCTCGGGCTGCTCGACGACGCCGCGCTCGTCGACTGCGGCCCCGGCAGACGGCTCGTCGTAACCGCGGACGCGATTGTCGCCGGAGTTCACTACCTGCCCGAGGACCCGCCGGAGCTGGTCGCTCGCAAGCTGCTTCGCGTCAATCTGTCGGACCTCGCGGCAATGGGAGCGCGACCTCTCCATTATCTCCTTACGACCGCCCTTCCAGCGGTGCTCGGACCAGAATGGCTCGCGCGCTTCGCCGCGGGTCTAGCGGAAGATCAACGCCGCCACGGTATCGACCTGTTGGGCGGCGATTCAGTCGCCACTAACGGTCCTGCTGTCCTTTCCTTGACCGCAATTGGGGAGATCGCAGCCGGACAGGAAATACGTCGCAGCGGCGCCAAGCCCGGCGATCTCGTGTGGGTTTCGGGTACGATCGGAGACGCACTTCTAGGGCTTAATCTCCTGCGGGGTGACTATCCCGACGTCTCGCGCCAGCATCGTGAGTACCTAATTAACCGTTTCCGAGTCCCGGATGCACGCACGGAACTCGGGCCCCGCCTCGCGGGCGTAGCGCATGCGATGATCGATGTTTCCGACGGCTTGCTCGCCGATCTCGGGCACATATGCGAGGCCTCTCACGTTGCCGCAGTGATCGAGTTGGAATCAGTACCGCTGTCGCCGGCAGCTCGAGCCGCCGTAGCAAACGATCCGCGTCTTCGTCTACGGTTTGCCGCTGCCGGTGACGATTATGAACTCCTGTTCGCCGCGCCCACCGACGCGGCGGAAGCGATCGCCATTCTATCATCCCGTCTGGGCGTCCGGATTACCCAGATCGGCAGGGTCGAAACCGGAACTGGTCTGCGTCTTGTCGATGCTGGCGGGCAGCCAATTGCGCCGGAGGTTACCGGCTACCGCCATTTTTGAACGGTAGATCATTCGGCTGTTTCGAGTGGTAAGAAGGCCGCAGTATGGTTGCCTGTCGACCACTGTTCTGGCATCTTCCGACACTTACCTGCTTCCGCGGCCCCGGGCATGTTGAGCGCAGGTATTTTTATTTATGGGGACTGTCCGGATGTCTTCCGTGTACTTTTTGGTGATCGCTTGCGGCGTGCTGGCCTTGGCCTATGGCTGGTTCACCAGCCGACAAGTATTGACCGCCAATGCCGGAACTGCCCGAATGCAGGAAATTTCGGGTGCCGTGCAGCTCGGTGCCCGAGCTTACCTCAATCGTCAATACCGCACGATCGCAATCGTCGGCGTCGTCGTCCTGATCGTGCTCGGGATCACGCTCGGGCTGCGCGTCGCAATTGGTTACCTGATCGGGGCGGTGCTGTCGGCTGCCGCCGGCTATGTCGGCATGAACGTCTCGGTGCGCGCCAATGTGAGGACCGCGCAGGCTGCCCGCAGCGGCCTCAAGGCCGGCCTCGCCATCGCCTTCAAGGCCGGTGCGGTCACGGGTCTGCTCGTGGTCGGGCTCGGTCTCCTCGGGGTTGGAATTTACTATTTCATCCTGCGGGCGACATCCTCGGGCGAGGATCTGCGGCCGGTGCTCGAGGCGATGGTGGGTCTCAGCTTCGGCGCATCGCTGATTTCGATTTTCGCGCGTCTCGGCGGCGGCATCTTCACAAAAGGGGCCGATGTCGGTGCCGACCTCGTCGGCAAAGTCGAGGCGGGAATCCCGGAAGACGACCCTCGGAACCCGGCAGTGATAGCCGACAATGTCGGGGACAATGTCGGCGATTGCGCCGGGATGGCCGCGGATTTGTTCGAGACCTACGCCGTGACCATCGTCGCCACGATGTTGCTCGCTGCGATCTTCTTTGCCCCGCCGCTGCGTGACAAGATGCTGATGCTCCCCTTGGTGATCGGCGCGGTCTGCATTGCTACATCAGTGATCGGCACGTTCTTCGTCCGGCTCGGCGCCGACAACGGCATCATGAGGGCGCTCTACAAGGGATTGCTTGCGGCGGGGATACTGTCGATCGCGGCGATCGCTCTGTTGGTCTACTTGCTCCTTGGCTTTTCGGATCCTTTGCCGATGATCACCGGCGCTTCGGTGAGCGGGCTGGGATTGTGGTTGTGCGCAATCGTCGGCCTTGGTGTCACCGGATTCATCGTATGGATCACGGAATACTATACGGGGACCGATTATCGGCCGGTGCGAAGCATCGCGCGCAGCTCTACAACCGGACACGGGACCAATGTGATCCAGGGCCTCGCCGTCTCGATGGAGGCGACGGCGCTGCCGGTCATTGTGATTTGTGTCGGGATCATCGTGTCATACCTGATCGCCGGCTTGTTCGGGATCGCGGTCGCGGCGACGACGATGCTGGCGCTTGCCGGTATGATCGTCGCACTCGATGCATACGGGCCAGTCACCGACAACGCCGGCGGGATCGCCGAAATGGCCGATCTCCCACGCGACGTACGCCGGACGACCGATGCGCTCGATGCCGTCGGCAACACCACGAAGGCTGTGACCAAGGGCTATGCGATCGGCTCGGCCGGGCTCGCCTCGCTGGTGCTTTTCGCGGCCTATACTGAGGATCTGAGGCACTATTTCCCGAACCTCGAGGTGCGCTTCAATCTTCAAGATCCCTACATCGTGATCGGTCTGTTCATCGGCGGATTGTTGCCCTACTTGTTCGGCTCGATGGGCATGACTGCTGTCGGCAGGGCCGCAGCTGCAGTGGTCATAGAGGTGCGACGTCAGTTCCGGGAGATCCCTGGCATCATGCAGGGGAACGCGAAACCCGATTACGGGCTCGCGGTCGACATGCTGACCCGCGCAGCCATCCGCGAGATGATCGTTCCGTCTCTGCTTCCGGTGGTGGCGCCGATTGCTCTTTGGGTCGTCATTGCGGCCATCGCCGGCCGCGCAGCCGCTTTCAGCGCGCTCGGCGCGATGTTACTCGGAACTATCGTGACCGGAATTTTCGTCGCCATCTCGATGACTTCGGGCGGTGGAGCGTGGGATAACGCCAAGAAATACATCGAGGAAGGTCATCACGGCGGCAAGGGATCCGAACCGCACAAAGCAGCCGTGACCGGCGATACGGTCGGCGACCCCTACAAAGACACCGCCGGCCCGGCGGTCAACCCGATGATCAAGATCACGAATATTGTTGCGCTGCTGCTGCTCGCGATACTTGCGAAATGGGCAAGTTGATTTCGCCCTTATCTGGTATCGGTCGGACGCGGACCCTGCTGACCGCCACCGCCGCCTCCCGCACCGCCGCCGCTGCTGGGCCCGGCACCGTTGAACTTGCCGAGATTACCGATCAGCTGCTCGAGAAACGACAGCTCCCGGCCGGGTGCCGGGGTCGCCCGGGCGACCGGCGTGATTTCTTTGCCATCTTCCAAGATCCGATGGTCGACGGCTCTGACGACCCCTTGGTCGTCAAAGTTGACGATGTAAACCTGCTGGTCGAGCACATCGGGTTCGAAAAAAGCAGTCTGAGCGGTGCGGCGGCTTATGTAATACCAGGATTTGTCGTTATTGAAGACGCTGACGCTGGACGGCGTGCCTAATATCTTGGCAACCTCGTCCTTGGTCGTGCTGCCTGCATGGATCTCGGCGATCTTATCCGGATTGGGCAGATTGCCCCGCTGCTCGACGGATGGAGCGCAACTCATCACCGCACCGGCGCCGAAAACGACGAGAACAGCGAACAGGCGTCGCATCGACGCGAACTGTGGATCGAACATCGGATCACGCCACCGGCGTTCTGTTGAAACTGATCGGGGCCGCGCCCATTTTGCAGGCAACAAGGTTTAACCGCGCGTTGTTGGTTGTCAACGCCCGCGGTATCACGGGCGATCGCGGTGCTTCTGTTATCCGAGCGCAAATCGGCCCGAGAGGCTGCAGACATTGCGTATAGGCGGATCGTCAAGCAGGCCCGCAGTCCGGTTTTTTTCACGGACTATGGCGTACCGGACACGCTCGACGGGCGTTTTGAGCTGATTTGCCTTCATGCGTTTCTGTATTTTCATCGGCTCAAGGAGGATCGGCCGCGGGCGGGTCGATTCTGCCAGAGCGTTTTCGACCGGATGTTCGCCGACTTTGACTGCTCGTTGCGCGAGATGGGGGTGGGCGATCTTAGCGTCGGCAAGCACGTGACGCATATGGCTCGAGCTTTTTACGGCCGTGTCCTCTCCTACGAAGCCGCCCTCGCCGCCGATGATTCGTTGCTCGCCGCAGCGCTGGCGCGGAACCTCTTCGGCACCATTGGCGCATCAGAGTCCATTGCCGATGCTATGGTGGCATACGTCCGCGACGCTGTTCGAGCATTGCGCGTCCAACTCGCCACCGACCTTCTCGCCGGGCGGGCATCTTTCGGTGTGCCGTCGGGAGCGTCTCTATGCGGGTCCGCGTCGCTCGCGGTAGAGGCGTCATGAGCACGTCGGCAGCCGAGTTCTCCCGTCGCGTCGCGATTGCTCGATTGGGCATGGAACCATTCCGGCAACGAATCGAAGCTACTGCGGAGGAACGTGCAAGGCTTTCTCGGCGCTTCGACTTGATCACCCTCGATCGCCTCATTGCCGAGGTTATGCTGCGTCGGCAGAGCCCCGTAACGATCCTTTTGGAGGCTGAATTTACGGCGGATTTCGAGCAGTGCTGCACAGTAACCCTCGAACCGGTTCGCGGGACGGTTTGCGACCGCTTCTCTCTGGTTTACGGCTCGGCCTCCACGGATCAGCCGGAAATCGCGTTCAGTGAGGACGAACCGGTGTTCGAGCCCTTGGACGGCGACTCGGTCGATATCGGGGAAGCGATAGCGCAAGAACTATCCCTGGCTTTGCCGCTCTTTCCCCGTCATCCGGAAGCGCTAGTCGATGAGACGGCGGTAGCGGAACCCTTGGATGGGCGCTTTGCTGCGCTGGCACGCCTGCGGCGGGATGTGGAAAGTTGAGATCAGCTTTTGGCCTCCTGCAGTCGCGAAGCGGCGCCTTTCCCGACGGGTGCGTCACGGTTGCCGCCGCATCCGTTTTTGGCTAATTACGCACCCCACCTCAAATTACCGAGCTCCCCATGGCCGTTCCAAAGAAGAAGACTTCGCCATCGCGGCGCAATATGCGGCGGTCGCACCACGCGCTGAAGCCTGTCGCCTACGGCGAATGTCCGAATTGCGGCGAGTTGAAGCGGCCGCATCACCTGTGCGAATCCTGCGGGTACTATGACGGGCGGGAGGTCATCGAGGCTGCATCGGAGGCCAGCTGACGACAGAGGCCCGGGACAGAGGCACGCCAGGTGACCGACGGCGTCACGATCGCCCTCGACGCGATGGGAGGCGACCGCGCTCCGGCCATGGTTGTCAGGGGCGCTGCGATCGCCTTGCAGCGGCATCCCGATATTCATTTCTTACTGTTCGGAGCGGAAGAAAAAGTTCGCCCGCTTCTGGCGAAGATCCCCCATCTGGCCGGCGCGGTGACCCTGCACCACACCGACGAGATGGTGGCCGACGATGCGAGACCGTCCCTGGCATTGCGGACGGGCCGGCAATCGAGCATGCGGTTGGCACTCGATGCGGTTGCCGACGGGCGGGCTGATGGGGTGGTTTCGGCCGGCAATACCGGCGCGTTGATGGCGATTGCCAAATTTGTCTTAAAGATGCTTCCGGGCATCGACCGGCCCGCGATCGCATCGTTCTTTCCGACCCGACGCGGCGAGAGCGTAATGCTCGATCTTGGCGCCAACGTCGAATGCGACGAGGAGAACCTCGTCCAATTTGCTCTGATGGGCGATGTGTTCGCCCGGACGGTTTTGGGTCTGATGGAGCCGACAGTCGGGCTGCTCAATGTCGGCTCGGAAGATATGAAGGGAAACGATGCCGTCCGCGGCGCGAGCGCACGGCTGCGCGATGCGGTCACCCCGATCCACTTCTACGGCTTTATTGAAGGGGACGACATCGCCGCAGGTACTGTGGACGTCGTCGTCACCGATGGGTTCACCGGCAACGTCGCCGTGAAGACGGCGGAAGGAACCGTCAAGCTCTTCAGCGAGTTCCTCGAGGCAGCCTTCCGTCACTCGCTGTCCGCGCGAATTGGATATTTATTCGCCCGTCGGGCACTCAGGAAGCTTCGCATGCGAAGCGACCCTCGACGGTACAACGGTGCGATATTTCTCGGTCTGGGTGGTGTCGCGGTCAAGAGCCACGGCTCGACCGATGCGTTCGGTTTTGCTAACGCGATCGGCGTTGCGGTCGACATGAAGGTAAACGGCGTTCTTGACAAGATACGGGTCGAGTTGGCACGCCTCAGCCAGGCGCCCTCCGCCCCAGAGCCCGCGCTGTAAGCGCGACGATGACATTGCGGTCCCAGGTTGCCGGCTGCGGTGCCTATCTTCCCGAGCGCATCATAACCAATCGGGAGCTGGCGGATCGTCTCGACACCTCCGACGAATGGATCCGCCAGCGTACCGGGATCGGCGAACGCCGGGTCGCCGCCCCCGGCGAGCTGACGTCCGATTTGGCTTTTCGCGCGGGGCAACGGGCGCTGGCGAGCGCAGGAATGAGTGGCAGCGACCTGGATCTCCTGGTCCTGGCGACCGCGACGCCGGACAACACCTTTCCCGCGACTGCGGCCAAGGTGCAGGCGCAACTTGGGATGGTGCGAGGCGCCGCCTTCGACATCCAAGCGGTCTGCGCTGGATTCATCTTTGCCCTTTCGGTTGCCGACAATGCGGTGCGACTTGGACAGGCGCAGACCGCCCTCGTAATAGGAGCGGAGACTTTCTCTCGCATTCTCGACTGGGGGGATCGCGGTACCTGCGTGCTGTTCGGCGACGGCGCTGGCGCTCTGGTGCTGAAGGCGGTGTCCGCCGCATCACCCGCCAGGCGGTTTGTTCTTTCCAGCCATCTGCACTCAGACGGCCGACAATACGACATTCTCTACGTCGATGGGGGCCCGTCCTCGACGCGGGACACAGGATTCCTGCGGATGCAAGGACGCGAGGTTTTCCGCCAAGCGGTTCAGCACCTGAGCGAGGTGATCGACGAGGCCCTGCATGCAAACAAGCTTACCGCCGCGGACATAGACTGGCTGGTGCCGCATCAGGCAAACAGCCGGATCATTGATGCGATGGGGCGAAAGCTTGGATTGCCTGTGAACAAAATCGTCATGACTATCGAACAGCATGCCAACACCTCCGCGGCGTCAATCCCACTCGCCATCGAGACGGCAGTCGCGGACGGACGGATCAAGCCCGGCCATCTGGTCTTGATGGAGGCCCTTGGCGGCGGGCTCAGCTGGGGAGCCAGTTTGGTGCGTTGGTGATGGCCGGGGGGTCAACACTTTGGAATTTGACGTGATTTTTGCTCCGGTTTAACCTTCCACAAAAGACTGGGAGGACTGCATGACCGCAGATACGATTACTCGCGCTAGACTCAGCGAAGCTGTTTACCAAGAAGTCGGCCTGTCGCGCAACGAATCGGCCGAGCTCGTCGAATCGGTGATCGCCGAGATTTCCGGTGCGCTGGAGCGTGGAGAAATGGTCAAGATCTCGTCATTCGGCAGCTTTGCGGTGCGCCAGAAGGGACAGCGCGTCGGCCGCAACCCCAAAACGGGGCAGGAAGTGCCGATAAGCCCGCGCCGCGTTCTAGTCTTTCGCGCCTCGCATGCCTTAAAGGATCAGATCAACCATGGCCGGGCGCATCCGCTTGACGGCAACAGGGCCCGGGCCGCAACGGCAGTCAAGGTGTCGTCGGCCTGAGGAGACCCGCGCCCGTTGCGCAGCTTCGGGCGGAACACTATGATCGCCTCAGACGGCAGAGCCGCCCGGTCGGAGCGTAGCGCAGCCTGGTAGCGCATCAGCATGGGGTGCTGAGGGTCGTGAGTTCGAATCTCACCGCTCCGACCAGTCTCCCGCCTTCTCCGCCGGCTGAGACCGACCTGGAGGAGAAAGAGATGAGCGCTCCCGAGCCCGAACTAGAACCCTGGCAATGGCCGGAGGAACACTGGCGCAAGCTCGTCAACCGGGTCCGCGCCGGGCGTAAGCTGCGGCCGGCCGAATGGCCGGGCGGCGCACGGTGCGCTGTTGCGCTGTCCTTCGACAGCGATCACGAGACCAGCGATCTGCGCGACGGTGGCAAATCGATCGGACGCTTGGCGTGGGGGCAGTATGGCAATCGTGTAGGCGTCCCACGGATTCTGCAGCTGTTGGAAAGACATAATGTCAAGGCGAGCTTCTACGTCCCCGCCGTCACCGCTCTGCTCCATCCTGACGAGCAGCGCCGGGTGGTCGCGGAAGGGCACGAGATCGGCATCCACGGGTGGATTCACGAGCTGAATTCCGTCCTGCCACACGAGGCTGAACGCGATCTGATGAACCGCTCAGCCGACACTCTCGAAAGGACTACCGGCGTCAGACCTGTGGGTCTGCGCACTCCGTCTTGGGATTTCAGCCGGCACACGCTCGAAATCGAGAAGGAGATGGGGCTGCTCTACGATTCTTCGCTCATGAGCGACGAAGATTGTTACGAGCTCCTGCTCGACGGCGAGGCGACCGGGGTCGTCGAATTTCCGGTCGAATGGGTCCGCGATGACGCCGTCTACTTCATGATGAACCGGTTTCAGTCACTCCGCCCCTATACGCCGCCGAGCGACGTATTCGACATTTTCCGGCGCGAGTTCGACGCGGCTTACGACGAAGGCGGGGTATTCCAGCTCACGATGCACCCACACATCATCGGCTATCGCTCCCGCATCTGGATTATCGACGAGATCATCCGGCACGCCAAATCGCGCCGGGGCGTCTGGTTCGGTACGCATGCTGAGGTCGTCCACTGGGCCAAACAACACGCCGCCTGAGAGGGTGGCCGAAACCGAGCCGGAGCAGACGCGGTGCGGTTATGTTGCACTGATTGGCGCGCCGAATTCCGGCAAGTCGACCCTCCTCAACAGGCTCGTCGGCCAAAAGCTGGCGATCGTCACCCCGAAGGCACAGACGACGCGCGCCCGGCTCCTCGGGATCGCAATCGAGGGCGCGACGCAAATAATCTATGTGGACACGCCCGGCATTTTTGCGCCGCGGCGCCGGCTCGACCGGGCGATGGTGGCGGCGGCATGGTCGGGCGCCGCGGACGCCGACGAAATCATGCTGCTGATCGACGCCTCTCGCGGTCTCGACGAGGATACCTGCCGGATCCTCGCGGCTTTGAAAGAGCGCGGCCGCCGATCGATCCTGGCGTTGAACAAGATCGATCTGGTCCGCCGCGATAAGCTGCTCGGCCTTGCCGGTGCACTCTCGCGGGAAGGCCGTTTTGATCCAATATTCATGATTTCCGGTCTCGAGGGCGACGGCGTGGAGGATGTGAAACGGCATCTCGCCGCCAGCTTGCCGTCGGGACCGTGGCTATTTCCCGAGGAGCAGCTGTCGGATGCGGTCGAGCGTCTGATTGCAGCGGAGGTCACACGCGAGCAAGTGTTCCTGCAATTGCATGACGAGATACCCTATGCTTCGACTGTCGAGACGGAGCAATGGGAAGACAAGCCGGACGGCACCGTTCGGATCGAGCAAGTGGTCTATGTTCAGCGGCCGGGTCAGCGCGCCATTGTTCTCGGAGAGGGCGGACGCCGCATCAAGGCTATTGGCGCCCGCGCCCGCGTCGAACTCGAACATATCTTCGGGCGCAGGGTGCACCTGTTCCTGTTTGTAAAGGTTCGCCAAGGCTGGGTCGAGGACCGCGAGCGGTTCGAGGCGCTCGGGCTCGATTACGACACCTGATGGAATGGCGTGACGTCGGGTTTGTCATGGCGGCTCGCCGTCATGGCGAAAGCGGAGTAGTCGTTGAATTATTGACCCGCGAGCATGGGCGGCATGCGGGGCTGGTGCGCGGCGGCCAATCACCCAAGATCCGGGCCGTATTGCAGCCCGGCAACGAGGTTGCAGCGGTTTGGCGCGGTCGCCTCAGTGAGCATCTCGGTACCATTTCCTGCGAACTGGTCCGATCCCATGCCGCCGGGATGCTTGATGATCCCGACCGGTTGGCCGGATTGGCGGCTGCGGCCGCACTGGTCGCGGCGGCTTTGCCCGAACGGGAGCCCTATCCGAATGTCTTCGCCTCTTTCGGCAGGCTGCTTCAGGCCTTCGATTCGGCGGTCGACTGGCCGGCGCGTTACGTCGGCTGGGAGCGGGACCTGCTCGCCTCGTTGGGTTTTGGTCTGGATCTCAGCCGCTGCGCGGTGTCGGGTGCGGCGACCGACCTCACCTATGTTTCGCCCCGCACCGGGCGAGCGGTGTCGCTCGCAGCGGGCCTTCCATATCACGATAAACTGCTGAGTCTCCCGCGATTTTTGTGGCGCGACGAACGAGCCGATCCACAGCAGATCGCGCTCGGTCTGGCCTTGACCGAGCATTTCCTGATCCACCACGTATTTGCGCCGCAGGGCCGAGCTCTCCCGGCCGCACGCTCGCGGCTTGCCGAACGCATGTCGCGCGCGGCATCGGTTGCTAGGATGGTTGATTAGCGCTGCAAACCGTTACTCCCGCGAAAGCAGATCAAGGGTCAAGAGTTCCGGCGGTTAGCCTGGATCCCAGCTCGCGCAGGGGGCTACTGTCTTTGTGTTGAGGTATGCCAATGGCGGTCACCACCCTCTCCGGCGAGATCCGTAACGTCGATTTCGCCGATGCGCTCGGCGAGCGCTATCTCTCCTACGCGCTGTCGACCATCATGTCGCGGTCCTTGCCGGACGTGCGTGACGGGCTGAAGCCAGTGCATCGCCGGATCCTCCATGCGATGCAACAGCTTCGGCTCGATCCCGCCTCCGGCTACAAGAAATGCGCCCGTGTGGTTGGCGACGTCATCGGTAAATTCCACCCGCACGGCGAGCTGGCCGTGTATGACGCGTTGGTCCGGCTCGCGCAGGACTTTTCGCAACGCTACCCGCTGATCGACGGGCAGGGAAATTTCGGCAATATCGACGGCGACAACGCCGCGGCGATGCGCTACACGGAGAGTCGGCTCTCCGCCGTCGCGCAGGCGATGCTCGACGGGATCGAAGAGGATTCCGTCGATTTCCGGTCGACCTACGACGGGGAGGACAGCGAGCCCGTCATTCTACCTGGCCGCTTTCCAAACCTCCTCGCCAACGGCGCGTCGGGAATTGCCGTCGGGATGGCGACCAGCGTTCCGCCGCACAATGTCGGCGAACTTTGTGCCGCTCTCTTGCATCTCATTGAACAACCCGCCTGCCCGGTGGAGGAGCTGCATCAATACCTTCCTGGACCCGATTTCCCGACTGGTGGCGTGCTGGTCGAGCCGCCCGAGAGCATTCGCCAAGGGTATGAAACGGGCCGCGGTGGGTTCCGCCTGCGCGCCCGCTGGATGACGGAGCCGTTGGGCCACGGCCTCTATCAGATCGTCATCACCGAAGTGCCGTTTCAGGTGCAAAAGGCCCGCCTGATCGAGAAGATCGCGGCGCTGCTCGAAGAAAAGAAATTGCCGCTCCTCGCTGATATTCGCGACGAGTCCACCGAGGATGTCAGGCTCATTCTCGAACCCAAGACCCGCAATGTCGAAGCCGACATGCTGATGGAGCAGCTCTTTCGGCTGACCGATCTCGAAATCCGCGTGCCGCTCAACCTCAATGTGCTCGACCCTTTGGGCGTCCCGCGGGTGATGAATCTGAAGGAGGCGTTGCAGGCTTTTCTCGACCACCGCCGGGTCGTGCTGCAGCGCCGGAGCCGCCATCGCCTCGCGGCCGTTGCCCGCCGCATGGAGATCCTGCGCGGTCATATCATCGTCTACGTCAATCTCGACGAGGTGATCCGCATCATTCGCGAAGGCGACGACCCCAAAGCCGAAATGATGGCGCGCTGGGAGCTGAGCGAGATACAGGCCGAGGCAATCCTCAATATGCGGCTGCGCGCTTTGCGCCGGCTCGAGGAGATCGAGATCCGCAAGGAGCTGGACCAGCTCGCAGCGGAGGAAGGAAAGCTCACGGCGCTATTGGCGAGCGAGAAGCGGCAATGGCGCACGATCGGAAATGAGGTAAAAGCGACCGCAGCCGAATTTGGCGGCAACACGCCGCTGGGGCGCCGCCGGACCGAGATCGGCGTCGCTCCCGAACCGGTCGAGATCCCGATCGCGGCGCTCGTTGAACGCGAGGCGGTCACCGTGTTGTGTTCCGCGAAGGGATGGATTCGCGCGGTTAAGGGGCACAACGGTTCGGCCGCGGAGCAGAAATACAAGGAAGGCGATGCGCCGCGATTTGCCGTCGCCGCCGAGACGACGGACCGCCTGATCGTCTTTGGCACCAACGGCCGATTTTATACGATCGGGGTCGACCGTTTGCCGGGCGGACGAGGTCATGGCGAGCCGCTGCGCCTGATGATCGATCTGCCGAACGAGCACGAGATCGTGGCGATGTTCCCTTATCGCCCTGGCATGGAGCTCCTGGTCGCCGGCAATGACGGACGCGGCTTTGTCGTCGACGGCGAGGAAGCGGTCGCCCAGACCCGTGCCGGAAAGCAGGTGCTGACGCCGGCGGAGGGCGCAGTGGCTCGGGTGTGCGTGCAGGCGGAGAAGGGCGACGCGGTCGCTTTTGTCGGCGACAACCGCAAGATGCTGATCGTCAAGCTCGACGACATTCCGCTGATGACGCGCGGCCGCGGCGTCATCCTGCAGCGCTACAAATCCGGCGGTCTCGCCGATTGCAAAGTCTTCTACCTCGCCGACGGCCTCTCCTGGCGGCAAGGCGAAAACCGGATCCGCACCGAGACCAACCTCACCTCGTGGCTCGGCTCCCGCGGCGCCGCCGGCCGCCTCGTGCCCGCCGGCTTCCCGCGCTCCAACCGCTTCGGGTAGGCAGGCTAGGGACGGTTCCGCTGTTTTCGCTGTTTTCCCGGCAAATCATCAGCAAAACCGCATCGCGTTCCTCCGCGGAAATCCTCAGTGGAGGAATTCTCCGGCGATCCGGAACAGCAAAATCGGGTGCTGTTTTTTGCTGTTTTCTGCTGTTCTTGTCATTTACTAGAATTGTGGTGATCTCAATCAGGCATAGGCTCCTAGATTGCCTTTAGACGATAGCATAATCGCGCAAATTGTCAATAAAACAATATAGCCGTGCGGCACGCCGGGCCAGAGATCGTGCACGAGTGATGGAAAGGGTGGTCGATGAGGTGGCTTCGGCCATCCGAACGAAGCCTCGTTCCTGAAGTTCCGATAGAGGCTATTTCTATGCAACTGCTGACAATCTATCCCCTAAGATGGGGAGATTGAAGCCTCCTCCTATCTCTCTGCGCCTGCTCGTTGGGGAAGGCGAGATCTTCCTACCGCAACTGCATTCATCGGTCACCTATCGGAACGGCCAGCGAACCGCGTGCAGCTATCAAGCGCTGCGCTGGCGGCCTACGTCGAAGTGTTCCGCGCCAGCTTTTTGGCGGCCTGTTCAATCAGCGCGATGGCATCCGGTCGGGTGATCGTCACACCCCTTGGCATTGGACCCTCGTGAAATCTCATTACCTCGGATAACAGTCCGCGGCACCTTCTAGCCTGCGACTGTGCCCGGTCCCTATTTCACCGGATGTTGGTAGCGAAAGCCGATCGCGAGGCGGTTCCAGAGATTGATGAGGCCGATAAGAGTGGTGAGGTCAACCAGCTCTTTATCCTCAAAATGCTGGCGGACTTCGTCGTAGATCGCGTCGGGTGCATGCGTCTCGGCGACCCGGGTGAGGGCTTCCGTCCATGCCAGAGCCGCACGTTCGCGCTCCGTATAGAGGGATGATTCATGCCAGGCGTCGAGGAGGTAGAGCCGCTGCTCGGTTTCGCCGGCGCGGCGTGCATCCTTGCTGTGCACATCGAGGCAGTAGGCGCAACCGTTGATCTGCGAGGCACGCATCTTGACCAGCTCGATCAGGCTCTTTTCGAGACCGCATTGCTGGATATAGCCTTCGACCCGCTGCACTGCACGCATTGCCTCGGGCGCCGCCTCGTACGCATTCAAACGTCCGGCTTCCATGGGACCCTCGAGTATTCGTCGACCGCGATTTGAGTTAAATGGTCAACGGTGCGGCTCGTTGCCAACCTCTCCGGGGCGGACCACAGTAGTGTTTGCGCCGCACAACACGACCGCGACGCGCTCACCGGGCTCGGGGCGATATGCGCCCGATAGCAGCGCGGCCAAGGCCGCCGCGCCACCGGGTTCGGCGACCACCCTCAGCACAGCCCACAATGACTGCTGCGCGCTGCATATCGCCTCCTCCGAGACCAGCACCGAGCGCTGGACAAAACGTCGAGCGATCGGGAACATCAGTTCGCCGACCCGACGCGGCGCAAGCGAGTCGGCGGCGATGCCGCCTGCCGGCGCATCGACCGGGCGGCCCGCGGCGAGCGCGTCGTGCAAGGTCGGCGCCAGTTCCGGCTCGACCGCCACGATGCGAGTGCGGCCGGCATACCAGGCGGCAATCCCGCCGATCAACCCGCCGCCACCCACGGCGACGAGCAACGTGTCGATATTCGGCGCATCGTCCTCGATCTCGAGCCCGACGGTGCCCTGGCCTAGCATGGTCTCGGCTCGATCGTATGCGTGGATGGCGAGCGCGCCGGTGGTTGCGACAAAATCCTCGCTCGCTGCCAACGCGTCTGCGTAACGGTCGCCGGCGACGGCAAGCTCGGCACCGTAGCCGCGAATGCGCTCGGTCTTTGCTGGTGACGTGATGCGCGGCACAAAGATCGTCGCGCGAATACCGAGCCTCATCGCGGCGTAAGCGACGGCGGCGCCGTGATTGCCGCCAGACGCCGCCGCTACGCCGGCCGGCGGAGCGGGGCGGGTGAGCAGATTGGCGAACGCACCACGCGGTTTGAACGAGCCGGTGTGCTGTAGAAACTCGAGCTTCAGCACGAGCGGCAGGGCGTCGAGACCGAAATCGTGCGCGTCGACCGTGATGACCGGCGTATGCCGCACATAAGGTCGGATCAGCGCCTCGACGGCTGCGATCTGGTCGCGGTCGACCGGCCTTTGGGTTTGCGCTACGGCAGAGGAGGCTTGCATCGAAATCCGACGAGGTTATAATTAGGTAATTAGCTAATTGCCGAAACTGATGACCATTGTCAAGACGCTGCGCGTGTTGGCCAGCGACCGCCGATTACAGATCCTCGCGTGGCTCAAGGACCCGCGCGCCCATTTTCGCGAGCAGATTGACGGGGATTTGGTTGAAGACGGCGTTTGCGGGGTCCTGATTGCTGAGAAACTGGGGGTCAGCCAGCCGACCGTGACCGAGCACATGAGGCTTTTGGTCGAGCTCGGCGCGGTGCGAGCTAAACGTATCAAGCAATGGACCTTCTACAAGCGCGACGAGGGCCGCATCCGCGAGCTCAAAGCCGGTATCGCCGAAGCGGTGTGACCGACTGCCGATCCAGCAGAGACGGGGCCGAAGCGGCGCGCTCGATCGAAGCAATGACGGTTTTCTTACAATGCGGAATGACGCATTCTTACATACAGCTCTGAGAGGGGTCCCATGCGCGCGCAACGACTGACGACGATCATCTTTATCGGGATGCTGCTCGGCATCGCCGTCGGGTATGCCTGTCACGAGCTGTGGCCCGATCCCCAGACCGCCAAGACGATCGCCGGCTACATCTCGCTGTTCACCGACATCTTCTTGCGGCTGATAAAAATGATCATTGCGCCGCTCGTCTTTACGACCCTCGTGGTCGGTGTCGCGCATATGGGCGACACCAAATCGGTCGGCCGGATCGGCGGCAAGGCGATGCTGTGGTTTGTCAGCGCCTCGCTCGTCTCGCTGCTGCTCGGCCTCATCATGGTCAACATTTTGCGTCCGGGCGACAACCTCAACCTGCCACTGCCGGATACGAGCGCTGCGACTAACCTCAATGCCGCTTCTCTGTCGTTCAAGGATTTCGTCACCCATCTCGTCCCGAAGAGCGCGGTCGAGGCGATGGCCAACAACGAGATCCTGCAGATCGTGGTCTTCTCCTTGTTCTTTGGCGTCGCGGCCGCCTCGCTCGGTGAGCGCGCGGCAGGCGTCATCAAGATCATCGAGGAGACGTCGCAGGTCATCCTGAAGATTACCGGTTACATCATGGCGCTGGCTCCGATCGCCGTCTTTGCCGCAATGGCAGCCACTATAACGACGCAAGGCATCGGCATCCTGGTGACCTACGGCAAGTTCTTGGTCATGTTCTATCTGAGCCTCGGCGTCTTGTGGCTGGTGTTGATCGGCGCAGGACTTCTTTTCCTCGGACGCACTGTGTTCCGGCTGATCTCTCTGATCCGTGAGCCGTTCCTGCTTGGCTTCAGCACCGCGAGCAGCGAGGCTGCCTACCCTGTAAC
>Ga0306923_10001758_pt1 | contig 19370 bp, 16 predicted proteins | sample sta12Can44000108_FD_203841 | JGI IMG/M metagenome (GOLD analysis project Ga0306923, IMG submission 203841) | Lab enrichment of tropical soil microbial communities from Luquillo Experimental Forest, Puerto Rico - statanox.12C.anox.44.000.108 (v2)... | ecosystem: Environmental > Terrestrial >... | reverse complement strand
TGCTGGCCAGTGCCTCAGTGGCACTGGCCAGCACGGCCGCCGTCAGCCGGTACAGGTGACGCCGCGGCCGGCCCGGCGCGGGCTCGTCCTGCCAGCAGGCCTCGACCAGGCCCCGGCCGGCCGGCCGGATCGGGATCGGGATCGGGATCGGGATCGGGATCGGGTACAGCGTGCCGGATTTCAGGCCCGTCTGCTTAGCCAGCGCGTACCCGTGCTGCCACTGCGACGGCTCGTCGCGCAGCGCGGCCAGCACCGACAGCGTCTGCGCGGAAAACCGGGGTGATGACGTCACGCACGTCACTCTACATAGGTAGAGGCCGGACGTCTACGTTCACCACGCAGAACGGGTTTCAGCCCGGCCGGACCGGCGGTCCGTGGCTATGAAGGACCTTGGTCTTGTCCTTGTTCCACGCTGTCGTCGTCCCGTCGGGGTTGACGACCAGGGTCCATCCCCACCGGTGAATCACAATCTGGTGGTGGAACGGGCACAGCAGCACGCAGTCCTTCACGGACGTCTTCCCGCCGTTGGCCTTGTGCTGTGTGTGGTGCACCTCGCACGCCGAGCCGGGCTGGTTGCAGCCGCCCGCCCACCGGCAGCGCTTGTCCCGCAGCATGACGGCGTTCCGGATCCCCGCCGGGACCGTCTCGGCGTACCCGATATCCAGAGGAAGGCTCGGCCCGGCCAGCCGGGCACCCAGCTGCCGGCGCCGCAGGAACGACGCCAGCCCGCCCGGACCCGAGAGAAGGTCCACCGCCTTGCCGATCACCGCCTGCTCCAGCGCCGCCCACGCCGCGTCCCGCGTGTCATCGCGCCGCGCGTCCAGCTCGACGCAGAGCCGGACCAAGTCCTCCAGGGCGTCGACGTTGACGTCACCGGTGACGATGGGCGCCATCGCCGCGTCGCAGGCGATCGCCTCGGCCGCGTCGCCCTCCAGCCACGCGCCATCGTCGTCCCCCCGGGCGCGGTGCGCCGCCCACTGCGCGCGGACCTGCGCGGTCCACTGCTCTTGGAGTGCGGAGCTGCCGTCCAGCCGCAACAGGTCCGCCAGCGACATGTGCGCCCACACCTTCACCGGCTGCCCGGCCCGCTCCGGCAGCAGATCCGAAGCTGCCAGGCGGCGCATGGCCTCCTGCAGCGCATCGTGGTATCGCTGCTCCCGGGTCCGGTCATCCTCCGCCCCGGCCGGAGCCGACAGCGCATCCAGCACCTTGTCCACCATCGCGGCGCACTCCGGGGTCAGGTCCCCGGTCAGCACCCCCGCACCCTGGAAGGTGGTCTCCAGCCGCACCCCCCGGTCCCCGAATGCCCGGTTCTGGTCCTCATCCGGCAGGTCGGACCGGACCCGCTCGTACATCTCCGCGAACAGCGCCGACAGGTCCGCCAGCCCCAGCCCGGCCGCCGCCGCCTTCACCAGCAGCTCATCGGACTCCTGCCGGAACTTCTCCGGCAACCGGTCGGTCCACTGGCAGATCGCCCGCCCGTACGACTCCGACAGCTCCTCGGCCGCCAGCGCAGCGATCACCGCCGGATGCACCCCGTACCGGTTCGCCCACGCGGTATGGCTCGCGGCCGCACCCCGGGTGATCCCGGTCTTGTGCATCAGCCAGGCCCGGGCGCTGTAATCCGCGTCGGCCGAGTAGCCCTTGCCGATGGTGAACGCGGACAGGAACGACGCCCGCGCGGCGGTGGCGACCGCGTCGGTTCGCTCCAGCCCCCGCAGGCACTCCGCCTGCTCCTCCGCGGCCAGTTGCGCGGCGTCCGCGGCGGCCAGGTAGCCCAGGGCGGCGCGGGCGATGTCGATCGCCTCGCTGACGCTGGCGAAGGCCGGGGCTGTACCCACCTGGTCACCTCCCTCCCTGATGCTCGCGGACCGGCGGACAGGGCTCCTTTCTGCTGGTCGGAAACTGGTTCGATCCTATCAGCGGACGAGGACATTTTCGGGAGAAACGCGCCTGTTAGAAGCGCATTACTCGAAAAAGATAGCTATGATCTGAATGGGTGTCGCGGGACACCTGGGACTCAGCTGGCGAGGCTGCCGGCGTTCCCCGCTCGGGCCACTGGCGAGGCTGCCGGCCTCCCCCGCTAGGGACAAAAAGGCGTCTTTACTCGATCCGGCTGGCGATGGGTGTGCCAAGCTCCACCGTCCGGCTCACCGTGCACAGCCGGTCATGGGACTTCTTGACCGCGTCCGGCAGCAGCGCTCGCGCCTTGTCGCCCTGCTCACCCTCGGGGAACCTGATCCGGAAGGTCACCACGATGTCGGTCAGGTGGTTGCCCGCCTCGTCGCGGACCTTGTTCGCGTCCACGGCGATCTCGAACGCGTCGGGCTCGGCCCGGCGTGACGTCAGGACGTCGACGTCCGCCGCCGTGCAGCCGCCTATCCCGGCGAGGAGCAGGTCGACCGGGGTGAAGTCGGTGCCTCCGCCGGAACCGATGGTGATCTGGCCGCCGCGGTCGTTCGTGACGAGGTACCTGGTGCTCCCGGTGCGCTCGAGCCGTACGCTGCGGTGCGCGGAATCTGTGGTCATGCTGGTCACCCTGTCACAGGGCAAGGCATATGCCGCCCATCTGGGCATCGGCTACCCGTGCCAGAATGAGCCGACATGGAGGAGGGGGGCCCCTCGCAGACCGCCCGCCGGGTGGCGGCGCACCGTCTGGACTTCACCCGGGTACCCGCGGACTACGGCGATCCAGCCGCCGACCAGGCCCTCGCCGTTGACGTGGCGGCCGGGCACCGGGCTCCGGCCAACCGGATGCACGACCACCTGGCCGCGCGTACCTCGTTCTTCGACCGGGTCGTCGTCGGCGCGCTCGACCGCGGCATGCGGCAGGTCGTGATCGGCGCGGCGGGCTACGACGGCCGCGCGTTCCGGTACGCCAAGCCAGGTGTCCGCTGGTTCGAGGTCGACCACCCGGCGACCCAGCGGGACAAGCTCGAGCGGCTCGAGCGGCTCGGCCTCGACGCGTCCCATGTGCGGTTCGTCGAGGCCGACTTCACGCGAGACCCGGTGGCCGACCGGCTGCTCGCGGCCGGATTCGACCCGGAGGCGCCCGGCCTGTTCCTGCTCGAAGGGGTCGCCGTCTACCTGGAGCCGGCCGTCCTGGAGAACGTCCTCAGGCAGTTCCGGCAGGTCTCTGCGCCCGGCAGCCGCCTGGCCATCAGCGTGTCCTTGTCCCGGCCGCGCGGCGACCCCGCCCGCGCCCGCTTCCAGGCTACGGTGGCCGCGCTGGGGGAGCCGGCCAGGTCCACGTTCGAGGCCGGTGAGGCCGAAGCCCTGCTGGCGTGGACCGGCTGGCATCTCGTGGCCGCCCGGGACGATGACCAGCACGCGGCCGCCCGGGACGATGACCAGCAGGCGGCCGCCCGGGACGATGACCAGCAGGCGGCCGCCCGGCGGGAGCGCCTCCGCGCGGTCGGCCTGCTCCTGGCCGGCGCCGGCCCTGCCACGGCCGCGCCGCCCCAGGCCCGGCGCCGAAGGGACCCGGCTGCGCGACCTCCCGGCGCTGACCGGCACCTCCAAGGAGGCCGTCAGGTGGGCACTGGGCATCCTGACCCGGGGTGGCCTGGCGGCAGAAGAGCCGGACCCGGCCGCCAGCCGCGGCAAGGTCGCCCGGCTCACCGCCCGGGGCCTCGACGCGCGGCGCGTCTACCACGGGCTAACCGGCGCGATCGAGCGGCGCTGGCACGAGCGCTTCACCCCGGACGTGACCGGCGCCCTCCGGGCCTCGCTCGAACCACTGGCCGCCGGTGACCCGCCTTCCCTGTTCGCCGGGCTCGAGCCCTACCCGGACAACTGGCGCGCCTCGGTCCGCCCGCCCGTCATCGTGCCGCACTTCCCGATGGTGCTGCACCGGGGCGGATACCCCGATGGCAGCTGACCTGCTTGCGCACTCGTGAATCCAGAGGTTAGTGTTCCTGTTGCGCCTTGAACCCGAGGAAGCCGGTGAGAGTCCGGCACGGTCGCGCCACTGTGAGCAAGCCCTGGGCTTGCGAGTCAGGTCTTCGGGTAGCGCGCCGCTCCACTGGACGAGGGGACGCACGATCCCCGGAGGAGGATCTGATGGCCGTCATCTCCACTCCACGCACCGCGGCCAAGCCGGTCGCCCTGCCGATCTCCAAGGGCATGCTGTGGCTGCTCGGCGCCGCGCTCCTCGCGGTCGCGGTGTACTACTTCATCGGCGTCGACCAGGGTGCTACGTCGGTGTTCGGCAAGTCCATGGTCATCCACGAGTTCGTGCACGACGCGCGGCACTTCCTCGGCTTCCCCTGCCACTGACCGGACCGGATCCGCAGCAGGCATGGAGAAGAAGCTCATCGTCCGCGGCATCCTCGCGGGCGCGATAGCCGGCCTGCTCGCGTTCGCCTTCGCCCGGATCTTCGCCGAACCGGTCATCACCCAGGCGATCAACTACGAGTCGGGGCGGGACGCGGTGGTGGCCGCCATCGACAAGGCGGCCGGGCTGCCCGTCCCTGACACGAGCCCGGACATATTCAGCCGAACGGTCCAGGCCAACATCGGCATCGGCGTCGGGATGATCGCGTTCGGTGCGGCCATGGGCGCGCTGTTCGCGGTGGCCTACGCGCTGTACCTGGGCCGGGTGGGCGGCGTCCGGGCCCGGACCCTGGCCCTGCTGGTGGCCGGCGGCGGGTTCGTGGCCATGTACCTGGTGCCGTTCATCAAGTACCCGGCCAACCCGCCGTCCATCGGCCATCCCGAGACCATCCGCCAGCGCGGCGAGCTCTACCTGGTCATGGTGGTGGCCTCGGTCGCCCTGCTGGTCCTCGCGGTCTGGCTCGGCCAGCGGCTCAAGGCCAGGTTCGGCACCTGGAACGCCGCCCTGATCGCCGCGGCCGCGTTCGCTGTCGCGATCGGCGCGGTCATGGCCATACTGCCGGACCTCGGCCAGCTGGCAGTGAACCAGCACCTGTACGGCAACCACGCCACCGAGACGCCGCTGCCGGTGACGAACGCCCGCGGCGTCATCGTCTATCCCGGCTTCCCGGCCGACGTGCTGTTCAGCTTCCGGCTGTACTCCGTCGCGGCACAGCTCGTGTTGTGGACCGCCATCGGTCTCATCTTCGCGCCGCTGGCCGACCGGCTGCTCGCCCCCGGGCCGGCCCGGGCCGAGCTGCGCCGGCCGCGGGAAACCGCCGGAGTGTGACCGGGGAATCCGCCGCGGCCCGGCTGCGGGCGGACCTGGCCGCGCTCGGCCCCTACTTCGCGGTCGACGTCCACCGCCCCGGCGCGCCGCTGCGCTCGCCGTGGCAACCCCTGGGCGAGCTGATCGGCTCACCGGACGCGCTGGCCGCCAGGATCGGCGAGGTCCGCGGGCGGCTCGCGGCGGCGGCCAGCTGCCCGGCCGCCGACGTCGAGTTCCGGGTAGCGGCCTCGATCGCGCAGCTCGGGCTGTGCGCGCGGCTGCTGTCCCCGGCCCTCGGTGCCGCCGCGCTCGGCCAGGCGCTGCCCGTTGATACCGCGCAGGCCCGGTGGGTCCCGGCTCTCGGCGGCCCGTTCCGGCTGTCCCTGCCGGCCAGCACCGCCGAGGCCAGCACCGCCGAGGCCAGCACCGCCGAGGCCAGCACCGCCGAGGCCAGCACCGCCGAGGCCAGCACCGCCGAGGCCAGCACCGCAGCGGGTACGGCCGCGATCGGCGAACTGCTCGCCGGTCCCGTTGCCCAGATCGTCCGGGTCGTCGAGGCGATGGCGGTCTCCCCGCAGGTGCTCTGGGGCAACGTCGCCTCGGCCGTCAACGGCGCCGCCACCATGATCGCGGCGGCCAGGCCGCACCTGACCGACGCGGCCGCCGAAGCCGCCGCGGCGATCCTCACATACCCGGCGCTGACCGGCACCTACCAGGGCCGTCCGCTGGCCGGCTTCCGCCGCGGGAACTGCTGCCTCATCTACCGCCTGTCGCCCGAACGGCCCGCCTACTGCGGCGACTGCGTCCTGGGCCAGTAGTCCCGGTGAACTTCCGTCACTCCGGCACCGCCCAAAACGGATCCTTACGACGTGGATGCCACATCCAGGTTGTAAGAACAGCATGGCTGGGACATCCACGCCTTATGAACGAACCCCGGCCACGTATCACCAGTCCCGGCAGTGTGCCAGAAGCGCAGGAACATCACGGGCAAGGCCGGGGCACGCCTGAGCCGCTTACCTGCGCGTTCAGGACTTGCCCGCGAGTACGTCAAGGATCGCCTGGCCGTACCTTTCCAGCTTGGTGTCGCCGACGCCGTTGATCTGCCTCAGCTCGTCCAGCGTCGACGGCGGCGAGGCCGCGATGAGCCGCAGGGTCGAATCGTGGAAGATCACGTACGGCGGCATGCTCAGTTCCCTGGCGACCGACGTCCGCCACGCGCGCAGCCGCTCGAACAAGGGCTCCGCTTCGGGTGGCAGTTCGGTGTCCGCCGCCCGCCCCGGCGCGGCCGCCTGCGCCTTCGCGCCCGTCCCCGAACCGTCCGCCGCTCCCCGCCTGCTCCGCGGCAGGGCCGGCGCCTTCGGCGGATCCCGGCGGAACATGACCTGCCGCCCGCCGCGCAGCACCTCCCCGCTCAGGTCGGTCAGCGCCAGCGTGCCGTGATCGCCCTTGACCGCGAGCAGCCCGGAGGCCAGCAGCTGCCTGACCACGCCCCGCCATTCGCCCTCGTTCAGCTCCCCGCCGATGCCGAAGACGGACAGCGAGTCGTGTCCGTAGGAGAGCACCTTCGGCGTCTTCTTGCCCAGCAGGATGTCGATCGGCTGCCCGGCGCCGAACGACGGCCCGTTCAGCCGCCCCAGCCGAACCACGGTGGAGAGCAGCTTCTGCGCCGCCACCGTGCCGTCCCAGACCGAAGGCGGCGCCAGGCAGGTGTCGCAGTTCCCGCAGGCCGCCGCTCCGGTCTCGCCGAAGTAGGCCAGCATCTGCTGCCGCCGGCAGCCGGCCGTCTCGCACAGCGCGAGCATCGCGTCCAGGTGCGCCACCAGCCGGCGGCGGTGCGCGAAGTCGCCGTCCGAGTCGTCGATGAGACGCCGCTGCTGCACCACGTCGGCCAGGCCGTAGGCCAGCCACGCGGTGGCCGGCAACCCGTCCCGCCCGGCCCGCCCGGTCTCCTGGTAGTACCCCTCGACCGACCGGGGCAGGTCCAGGTGCGCGACGAACCTGACGTCCGGCTTGTCGATGCCCATCCCGAACGCGATCGTGGCCACCATGATCAGCCCGTCCTCGCGCAGGAACCTGGCCTGGTTCCCGGTGCGGGTCCGCGGGTCGAGCCCGGCGTGATAGGGCAGCGCGGTGAACCCCTCGGAGCAGAGGAGCTCGGCGGTCTTCTCCACCGACGCCCGGGTCAGGCAGTAGACGATGCCCGCCTCGCCCGGGTGCTCGGTCCGCAGCAGCCGGAGCAGCTGGCGGCGCGGTTCGTTCTTCGGCTCGATCCGGTACCGGATGTTGGGCCGGTCGAAGCTCGCCACGAACTGCCTGGCTTCGCCCAGCGCGAGCCGGGAGACGATCTCCGCGCGCGTCTGCTCCGTCGCGGTGGCCGTCACCGCGATCCGCGGCACGGCCGGCCACCGCTCGTGCAGCACGGACAGGCCCAGGTAGTCGGGCCGGAAGTCGTGCCCCCACTGGGCCACGCAGTGTGCCTCGTCGATGGCGAACAGCGAGATCGTGCCGCGGTCGAGCAGCCGCAGCGCCGACTCGGTCCGCAGCCGCTCCGGGGCCAGGTAGAGCAGGTCCAGCTTGCCGTCCATGAACGCGTACTCGACCCCGCGCCGCGAATCGGGATCCTGGGTCGAGTTGAGGAAGCCCGCCTTCACGCCGAGCACGTTCAGCGCGTCGACCTGGTCCTGCATGAGCGCGATCAGCGGCGAGACGACCACGCCGGTGCCCTCGCGCACCTGCGCGGGGATCTGGTAGCACAGCGACTTGCCGCTGCCGGTCGGCATGAGCGCGACCGCGTCGCCGCCGGCGCAGACGTGCTCGATGATCTCCTGCTGCTGGCCGCGGAACGAATCGTAACCGTACACGCGGCGCAGCACCTCGGCCGCCGCGTCACCCAGGGGCGAGCCCACCCCGCGATTCTACGGGCCGCCACCGACACGGCTGTCCGTCGCGATGTAATCATCCTGTGACGGCCGCGGCGCAACGTGCGCGCGCCGGCTGGCGTCCCATGGTCATGAGGTTCGGCCCGGCACGCCTGCTGCTGGCGGCGTGCTCCACGTTGATCCTGGTGGCCTGCGGCAGCGCGGCTGGCCAGCACGCCGGGACCGGCCCGTCCGCCACGCACGGCACCCCCGCGCGCGGCGCCTGCCGCCCGCCGCCACCGAGGTACGCGTGGGCGGTGGACGTGACCAGGACCGGTCAGATGATCTGGAAGACACCGCTGGCGACCAGGAGCGGCACGTACTCGTCCCCGGCGGTCGTGCCGGTTGCCGTCGGCCCGGTGGCGCTGTTCACCCAGGACGGGATCGTGCACGGCGTCCGCCTGGCCGACGGGCATCCGCTCTGGTCCTGGACCGGCGGGCAGTCGGTCGACGGTATGTGGCGGCGGGGTGGCCTGGTGGCCGTGCTCACCGACCAGGTCAGCAACCACGCCAGGCTGACCGGGCTGGACGCCGCCACCGGCGCGGTCCGCTGGTCGCTGCGCCTGCCCGCCCGGGGCCTGCTCGGCGGCCAGGCGCTCACCGCCGACGGCGGGCTGGCCATGGCCGTCAGCGGGCAAGGCCTCCAGGTGGTGAACCTGGCCGACGGGCGCGTCCGCTGGCAGCGCCGCATCCCCGCCTCGCCGGCCCTGACCGCCGCCGGCGGCCTGGTCATCTACGGCCTGAACGGCCACCTGACCGGCTACGACGGCCGGACCGGCCGACCCCGCTGGACGACGACCGGGGTGGTGCCGCAAGACCCCGCCGTCCGAGTGACCGGCGGCCTCGTCCTCGTCACCAGCAACGCCGCAGGCCCCTCGATACCGAACACCCTCACCGCCGTCATCCCCGCCACCGGCCGCGTGGCCTGGCGGTTCGACCCGCCGACGCCGGCGACCGACCCGGGGGCGCCGGCGACCGTACTGTCCGCGGGACCGGGCGGCCTGACCGTGGCCACGTACGATCCGCGCCGGCTCTACCTGCTCGACCTGCGCACCGGCCGCCCTCGCTGGCACGTGGACACGTTCGTCACGCAGGGCACCCTCCCGCTGGTCACCGGCGCCAGCGTCGTCCTCACCGAAGGCCAGGACCACGTGACGGTCGTCGCCCGCGACGCGGTGAACGGCCGGGTGCGGTGGCGGGACTCCGTTCCCGGACCGTCCGAGGGTTACCAGCCTGTCGTCCAGGCCGGCCCGCTGGCGGTACTGCAGGGCGAACCCAGGGTCCCGGGCGGCCCGGCCCCGCTGTTCGCCTACCAGACGGCCAGCGGCAGGCTCGCCTGGCGCGTCGGCCTGCCCGCCTTCGTCCAGCCGCCGCCGGTCCTGGTGCCCGGTGGCATCCTGGTGCAACCGGGCGACCCCGTTTACGGCTGCGCCCTGGCCGGTCCGGGGAGGAAGGCCCGGACCGGGCGGGCGTCGAACTCCCCGCTGGCCGTCCCGCCCCCATGATGGCGGGAGGGAAGGACATTTATGCCGAACGGGGTTGGTACCAGCCACCCCTCATGCAATAGCGTGCGCAAGGTGGACGCCTCGCTTGCCGATCGCCTTGCCATCCGCGATGTCGTCGAGACCTGGGCCAGCGCCAGGGACTCCGGAGACTGGGACGCCTTCCGGGCCTGCTGGCACGACGACGGCTACATGATGGCCACCTGGTTCCAGGGACCGAAGGAAGACTTCATCAGGGTCAGCCAGGAGGGCGTCGCCCGCGGCGTGAACATCCTGCACTTCACCGGCGGCTGCCGGATCACGCTGAACGGGACGCGGGCCATCGCGCAGACCCGGATGACGATCATGCAGCGGGCCGTGGTCGAAGGCGTGCTGTGCGACGTGAACTGCCTGGGCCGGTTCTATGACTTCTTCGAAAAACGCGACGGGCGCTGGGGGCTGGTGCTCCGCCAGCCCATCTACGAGAAAGACCGGATCGACCCCGTCGACCCCGGCGCCTCGCTCACCCTGGACCCGGACCTGCTCGCCCGCTTCCCCGAGGGCTACCGTCACCTGGCCTACCTGCAGGTCCGGGTCGGTTACCCGGTCAAGCCCGACATGCCGGGCGTGCGCGGCCCCGAGACGGAACGGCTCTACGAGCGCGGCGCCGCCTGGCTGGCCGGCCATCCGGTCAGCCCCTAGCGGCGCCGGTCACGGAGCTGGCCGTGCGGATCGCGAGCACCGGGCCCCCGGCTTCTGCGGCCAGGCGCTCGCACGCGTCCAGCTGGGCGCGCACGACACTGTTCCTGCCCGCGCCGCATACGCGAAAGCGAACATCAGTCACTCCGGCACCTTCCGCACCAGACCGTACGACCTGGATGCCACATCCACGTCGTATGAACAACATGGCTGGGACATCCACGCCTTATGCGCGGGCGAGTGGGGGCGACGAGCACGTATCACCAGTCACAGTAGTGCCCCGGGAGCGCAGCAACACCAGCAGGCAAGACTGGGGCGCGCCGCTCGCTCAGGATCAACTCGAGCTGACCCGGGAATACCCGAGTCTGCGCCCGCGCGACGCCCCACCGGGCACATACGGCTGAACGGCTTTGCGTCAGATCCTGGCGGCGGCCTCCGCCCAGGCTCCGGCGTCGCGCGCCGGGGAGAAGGAGCGCAGCGGCTGGGTGGACCGGATCAGCGCGCGCATCCCGGCCAGATCGCCGGGCGCGGCGCCGAGGGCACGGGCCTGGACGAGCACGTTGCCGAAGCAGGTGGCCTCGGCCGGCCCCGCAATCACCGGCAGCCCGGTGGCGTCGGCCGTGAGCTGGCACAGCAGCTCGTTCCTGGCCCCGCCGCCGACGATGTGCACCACGTCCGCGTGCCGGCCGGACAGCGACTGGGCCTCCGCGATCGCGCGCCGGTAGGCCAGCGCCAGGCTGTCCAGGATGCAGCGCACGGTCTCGGCCGGCCCGGCCGGGACGGCCTCGCCCCGGCCGTCCAGCCAGGAGGCGATCCGGGCCGGCATGTCACCCGGTGGCACGAACACGGGGTCATCGGGGTCGATGACGAACCGCAGCCGGGGGACCCGCGCCGCCTCGGCCAGCAGGTCGTCCAGTGACGACCCCGGCCAGCAGCGCAGGCTCTGCTGCAGCAGCCACAGGCCAGTCAGATTGCGCAGGTACCTGATCGTTGCGTCGACGCCGGTCTCATTGGTGAAGTTGGCCGCGCGGCTCGCCGCGGTCAGCACCGGCGCGTCGAGCTCCATCCCGGCCAACGACCAGGTCCCCGAGGAAATGTAGGCGAAGTCCGGGCCCGCGGCGGGCAGGGCCGCTACGGCCGATGCCGTGTCGTGCGAGGCCACCGCGATGACCGGGAGCGGAGAACCCAGCCCGTTCGGCTCGATCGCCGGGCCGATGATCTCACCCGGGCGGCGCAGCGGCGGGAAGATGCGCGGCGGGAGCCCCGCCTTCTCGATCACCTCCGTCGCCCAGGCCCGGGCGTGGACGTCGAGCAGCGACGTGGTCGAGGCGTTGGTGATCTCGGCGCCGGCCTCACCGGTGAGCCAGTAGGCGAGCAGGTCAGGGATCAGCAGCAACCTCGCCGCGTGCGGGAGCATGGGGGTCGCGGCGAGCTGGTAGATCGTGTTGAACGGCAGTTGCTGGATGCCAGTGACCGCGTAGAGTTCGGCCGCGGGCACCGCCGCGTGCACCCGGGCCGGCACCCCCGTGGTGCGAGCGTCGCGGTAGTGCACCGGGTTGCCGAGTAGCGCGCCCGACGCGTCGAGCAGCCCGAAGTCCACGCCCCAGGAGTCGATGCCCGCGCCGGCCAGCGCGAACCGGCGCGCGGCCCCGGCCAGGCCGTGCCGCACCTCCGCGTAGAGGCGGAGGATGTCCCAGTAGAGGGTTCCGCCCACGGCCACGGGCTCGTTGGGGAATCGGTACACCTCGTGCAGCTCCACGCCCTCGGCGCCGACCTGCCCGGCCATCACCCGCCCGCCGGAGGCGCCCAGGTCGACCGCCGCGACGGTGACGCTGGTCAACGCAGGAACGCGGCCGCCACCCCGGCGTCGACCGGGATGAGCAGGCCGGTGGTCAGCGGCAGGTCGCCGGCGCACAGCGCGAAGACCGCCGCGGCCACGTGCTCGGGCAGGACCTCCCGCTTGAGCAGGGTCCGCCGGGCGTAGAACGCGCCGAGCTCGTCTTCGGGCACGCCGTACACCGCCGCGCGCTGCGCCCCCCAGCCGGAGGCGAAGATCCCCGAGCCGCGCACCACCCCGTCCGGGTTGATGCCGTTCACCCGGACGCCGATGTCACCGAGCTCGGCGGCCAGCAGCCGGACCTGGTGCGCCTGGTCGGCCTTGGCGGCACCGTAGGCCACGTTGGACGGCCCGGCGAAGACCGCGTTCTTGCTGCAGATGTAGACGATGTCACCGCCCATGTTCTGCTCGGTCATGAGCCTGGCGGCCTGGCGGGAGACCAGGAACGAGCCGCGCGCCATCACGTCGTGCTGCAGGTCCCAGTCGGCCAGGGTCGTCTCGAGCAGCGGCTTGGAGATGGACAGGCCCGCGTTGTTGACCACCAGGTCCACCCCGCCGAAAGCCAGCGCGGCCGCGTCGAACGCGGCCGCCACCGCGTTCTCGTCGGTCACGTCCGCGGTCACCGCCGTGGCCACGTCCCGCGAGCCCAGGCCGCCGGCCCCGATCCCGTCGGCAACCGCCCGGGCCGAGGCGGCGTCGCGATCGGCCACCACCACGCAGGCGCCCTCGGCGGCGAGCCGCTGCGCGGTGGCCCGGCCAATGCCGGAACCGCCCCCGGTGACCAGCGCGATCCGCCCGGCCAGCGGCTTCGGCTTGGCCCCTTTAAGCCGGCGGCGCAGCTTGGCCTCCTCGAGCTCCCAGTACTCGATCCGGAACTTCTCGCTCTCCGGTATCGGCTGGTAGGCGGAGACCGCCTCGGCGCCGCGCATCACGTTGATCGCGTTCAGGTAGAACTCGCCCGCCACCCGTGCGGTCTGGGCATCCGCGCCGAAGCTGAACATCCCGACCCCCGGTACCAGCACGATGGCCGGGTCGGCGCCGCGCATCGGCGGCGAGGAGGCGTCCGCGTACCGTTCGTAGTAGGCGCGGTAGTCCTCCCGGTAGGCCTGGTGCAGCTCGCGCAGCCGGCCCGCGGCCGCCTGGTAGGAGGCGTCCGGCGGCAGGTCGAGCAGCAGCGGCCGTACCTTGGTGCGCAGGAAGTGATCGGGGCACGAGGTGCCGAGCGCGGCCAGCGCCGGGTGCCTGGCGCTGGCCAGGAAGTCGAGGACGGCGGGCGAGTCGGTGTAGTGCCCGATCTGCCGGTGGTCGGTCGAGGCCAGGCCCCTGATCAGCGGGGCCAGTTCCGCCGCCCGGGCGCGCCGGTCCCGCTCCGGCAGCGGCTCGCCGACCCGGGGGCCGAACGGCTCGGCCCTCCCGTGCTCGTCCAGGTACCGCTGCGCGGTGGCGATGATCTCCAGCGAGCGTGCCTCGCACCCATCGCTGGTGGCGCCCCAGGCGGTGATGCCGTGACCGCCCAGGATGACCCCGATCGCCTCGGGGTGCTCGCGCTTGACCTGGGCGATGTCCAGGCCGAGCTGGAAGCCGGGCCGCCGCCACGGCACCCACGCCACCCGGCCGCCGAAGCAGGCCTTGGTCAGCGCTTCGCCGTCCCGGGCCGCGGCCAGCGCGATGCCCGCGTCCGGGTGCAGGTGGTCGACGTGCGCCGCGTCGACCAGGCCGTGCATCGCGGTGTCGATGGACGGGGCCGCCCCACCTTTACCCCACAGGCAGTAGTCGAACGCCGCGACCATCTCGTCCTCGCGCTCCACCCCCGGGTACACGCCGGCCAGCGCACGCAGCCGGTCGAGCCGGAGCACGGCCAGCCCGGCGGGAGTCAGCGTGCCCAGGTCGCCGCCCGAGCCCTTCACCCACATCAGCTCGACGTCCTCGTCGGTGACCGGGTCGGTGCCGGTGCCCTTGGCCGAGGTGTTGCCGCCGGCGTAGTTGGTGTTCCGCGGGTCCGCGCCGAGCCGGTTGGACCGTCCGATCAGTTCCTCGATCTGCGTGTCGCTCACGATTTCATGATCCCCAGCTGGCCGGCGTCCCGCCCACCCGTTCGGCCACGATCTTCTCCCCGTAGCCGGACCGGGCGTAGGCCGCGACCGGATCCGGATCCCGGCCCGCCTCCTCGCGCAACTCGCCGAGCAGCGGCCGGACGTCGGTGTTGAACGCGTCCATCATGGCGGCGTTGGCCCCCAGGACGTCCCCGGCCTGCTGGGCCGTGTCGAGCGCGTCGGCGTCGATGAGCAGCGCCTTGGCCGTGGCCTCCTGGACGTTCATGACCGACCGGATCTGGGCCGGGATCTTGGGCTCGATGTTGTGGCACTGGTCGAGCATGAACGCGACCCCCGCGGCGGGCTTGAGCGCGTCCGCGCCGGCCACCTCGTGCATGATCCGGAACAGCTGGAACGGGTCGGCCGCGCCTACCATCAGGTCGTCGTCGGCGTAGAAGCGGCTGTTGAAGTCGAAGCCGCCGAGCCGCCCGGCCCTCAGCAGCAGGGCCACGATGAACTCGATGTTGGTGCCGGGCGCGTGGTGGCCGGTGTCCACCACCACCCGGGCCCGCGGGCCGAGGGCCTGGCAGTGCAGCAGGCTGGTGCCCCAGTCGGGGACGTCGGTGGTGTAGAACGACGGCTCGAACAGCTTGTATTCGAGCAGCATCCGCTGGTCGCCGCCGAGCCGGGCGTAGACGGTGGCCAGGGCCTCGGCCAGCCGGTCCTGCCGGGCCCTGATGTCGTCCTGGCCGGGATAGTTGGTGCCGTCGGCGAACCACAGCTTGAGGTCACGCGATCCGGTGGCGTCCATCACGTCGACGCATTCGAGCAGGTGGGCGACGGCCTTCTTGCGCACCCTCGGGTCCGGGTGGCAGACGCTGCCCAGCTTGTAGTCGTCGTCCTGGAAGACGTTGGCGTTGACGGTGCCGATCCGGATGCCGAGGTCGCCGGCGTACCGGGTCAGTGCCGCGTAGTCATCCACCTTGTCCCACGGAATGTGCACGGCCATGCTGGGGGCGACGCCGGTAAAGCGGTGCACCTGCGCCGCGTCCTCGGCTTTCTCCCACGGGGTGCGGGGCACTCCGGGCTGGCCGAATACCTTGAACCGCGTTCCCGTGTTCCCGAAGGCCCAGGAGGGCAGCTCGATCTCGTGCTCCTTCAGCGCTGCCTTGACTGCGGTCAGGTCACGCATTTGACGTTCATCTCCACTTTCAGTCCACGTGAAATATCTCATCGACCCGCTTGAAGCCCTGGTCGGGCGGCCGGCCGTCGAGTTCGGTGAAGTAAGGCGCCATTTCCCGCTGCCACCTGGCGTTGACCTCGGTCGCGGCCATGCGGTCGAGCGCGGCCTGGTAGTCCGGCGTCTCCAGGTACCCCACGAGCAGCCCGTCCTCGGTGAGGAACAGGCTGTAGTTCCCCCATCCGGTTTCGCGCAGCGCGGCCAGCATGTCCGGCCAGACCCGCTCGTGCCTGGCCCGGTATTCCGCCAGCCGCTCCGGCCTGACCCGCCCCAGAAAGCAAACCCGCTCCATGTTCGCGCTCCTTACCTCCGGGATCGTGGATCTCTGCTCCCCTTATGGGGGGTGCAGAGATCCACGATCATCCCGGTTGCGTGTCAGAAGTTGAACTGGCTGATGTTGCTGGAGGTGAAGACGAAGGGGGGGCCGAGGAGGACGGTCTTGTCCGCGCCCACCGTGAACGAGCCGAGCTTGCCCGCGGTGAACGACTGGCCCTGGCTACCGTTGATCTTGCCGGACGCGGCCAGTACCGCCGCGTACCCGGCCAGGTAGCCGAGGTCGTTCGGCTTCCACAGCACGAACTCCTTGATGGTGCCGTCGGAGACGTACTTCTTCAGCGAGTTCGGGGTGCCGAGCCCGGTCAGCGCGATCTTGCCGCGGTACTTGGCCGTGTCGAGCACGGCCGCCGCGGCCGCGATCCCGACGGTGGTGGGGGAGATGATGCCCTTCAGGTTCGGGTATCGCTGGAGCAGCCCCTGGGTCACCTGGGTCGACGTGGTCGGGTCGTCGTTGCCGTAGACGACCGAGACCAGCTTCATCTTCGGGTACTTCGTGAGCTGCTGCTTCATGTACCCGATCCAGGCGTTCTGGTTGGTGGCGGAGGACGCGGCCGACACGACGGCGATATCGCCGGTCTGGTTGAGCTCCTTGGCCAGCACGTCGACCTCGCTGGTGCCGATCTGGGCGGTCGACGCCTGGTTGATGAACACGTTCCGGCAGCCCGGCGCGTCCGAGTCGTAGGTGACCACGGTGATCCCGCGCTTCATCGCCGCGTTCAGCGTGGGGCACAGCGCCGTCGGGTCGGTGGCCGACACGATGAGCGCGTTCGCGCCCTTGCTGATGGCGGCCTGGATGGCCGGGATCTGCGAGGCCGGCGTGGCGGCGGTGCCGCTGGTCTCCGTGCCGGTCTCGCCGAGCGCCTGCAGCGCGGCGATCGCGCCGCCGGAGTCGGCGCTGTCGGCCGTGGTGAAGTAGTTGTTCCCGAGGTTCTTCGGGATCACGAAGACCTTGAGGCCCGTCTTCAGCCCGGCCGCGGCCGATGATGAGGACGTCGCGCCCGAGGTTGCCGTCGAGCCCGTCGACGGGCTGGAGCTTGACGAGCTGCACGCCGCGAGCAGGACCGACGCCATAACGAGCGGTACGGCCAGGCCTGCCGTCTGTCTCAGTTGCATTCTTCTGAATCCTTTCAATTTCGGCTCTGAAAAGCAGGCGGATTCACTGGGCGGAGCCGCGTGCCGCGGCCCCGCGGTCAGGGGGGTGTAACCCCGGCTGGGTGGTCGGATCCCCGGCCGCGGCGGCCGGCCGACAGCCACTCGCGCAGCCGGCTCGAGAAAGACGCCGCGTTGCGGCCGAAGACGGACAGGAGCAGCAGCGCGCCGGTGACGATCCCGGCGGCTTCCTGGTTGAAGTTGGTCAGGAACAGAGCGTTCTGGATGCCGGCGAACGCGAGCACGCCGAGCACCACGCCGACGATGGTGCCCTTGCCGCCGAAGATGGACACCCCGCCGAGCAGGACGATCGCGACCACGGCGAGTTCCAGGCCGAGTCCGTTGTTCTGCACGGCGGTGTTGAGGCGGAAGGTGAACAGCACCCCGGCCAAGGCGCACACCAGGCCGGAGGTCATGAACAGGATGGTCTTTATCCGCTTCACCCTGATGCCGGCGAACTGGGCCGCCTCGACGCTGGCGCCCATGGCGTAGACCGACCGGCCGAACGGCGTGGCGTGCAGGACGACCCCGAAGACGATCGCGAGCACGATGAAGATCGCGGCGGAGTAGGTGAGGTCGTTGCCGGTGAACGGGAACGCGTTGACCCCGAGGTTGGTGTACGTGGCGGGGAAGTTGGCGACCGTGTTGGGGCCGAGCAGGATCGTCGCGATGCCCCGGTACACCGCGAGCGTGCCGATCGTCACCGCGAGCGAGGGCAGCCCGAGCCGCGTGACGAGCAGGCCGTTGACGGCGCCCGCCGCCAGCCCCACCACCGCGACGAAGCCGAAGATGCCGAGCATGGGCCATCCCCTGGCCCACAGGTAGCCGAGCAGGGCGCTGGACATGCCCAGGATCGAGGCGACCGACAGGTCGATCTCGCCGCTGATCACGATCAGCGTCATCGGCAGCGTCATGATCGCGATTTCGCCGTAGGACAGCCCCAGGTTGAAGATGTTGTTGCTGGTGAAGAACTGCGAGGACAACGACGCGCCGACGATGCCGATGATCACGACCACCAGCGCGAGGCCGGTTTCCCAGCGCAGCAGCGGGCCCAACCACGCCCGCAGCCGGTCACTCATGGCGGGCTCCTCTCACTCGCAGCGCGGCGGTGAGCCTGACCGCGATGAACCGGTCCAGGGTGATGGCCAGCAGGAGCAGCAACCCCCAGATCGCCTGGTTCCAGAACGGCGAGATGCCCAGCACGTAGAGCGCGGAGCTGATCGTGCTGAGCAGCAGCGCACCCAGCGCCGCTCCCACCGGGCTGCCGCTCCCGCCGAAGATCGCGACCCCGCCGACCACCACCGCGGAGATCACCTGGAGCTCGTAGCCGGTGCCCGCGGTCGAGTCGATGGTGCCGTACTGGGCCGCCCACAGCACCCCGGCCACCCCGGCGATCGCGCCGCTCACGGTGAACGCGACGAAGACCCGCCGTCCCACCGGGATCCCGGCCAGCCGCGCCGCGTCCGGGTTCGACCCCATCGCGTACAGATCCCGGCCGGAGCGGAACGAGCGGAGGTAGTATGCGCCGATCGCGATCACCACCGCGACGACGATGGCGATGACCGGGATGCCGAGCACGGTGGCCTTCGGGATGTCGAGGAAGGCGGACGGCAGCGAGTTGGCCACCACCTCCTTGCCGCCGACGATCAGGATGTCGATGCCGCGGAAGATGTACAAGGTGGCCAGCGTCACGACCAGGCTCGGCACCTGGCCGGCCGCCACCATGATGCCGTTCAGCAGGCCGCACCCCAGGCCGATGCCCAGCCCGGCCAGGAAGGCCAGCGGGATGGGGAGGCCGGGGTGGCCGCCGAACAAGCTCGCGGACAGGTACGCGGACAGGCCCAGCACCGAGCCCACGGACAGGTCGTAGTTGCGGCTGATGACGACCATCGTCTCGCCCAGCGCGAGCAGCGCGAACACGGTGGTGTTGACCAGGATGAACTGGATGTTCGTGATGTTGAGGAACCGGGGCTGGATCGACGCGGTCACGGCGACGAAGAGCACCAGGACGACGATGATCCCCGATTCCCTGATCCGGAAGACGCGCTCGGTGAGCTTGTGCGCGCCGGTACCGGCCGCCGCCTCCGGCGACGGCCGCTCGCTCTGCGAGACCAGCGTGCTCATTCTCTGGCCCCCCTCGCGGGCGCTTCGCCTGGTCGTGCCGGAGGCGCGCCAGAAGGCGGAGCGGGGGGTTCTTGGGACGGTTCCTGCCCGGTGGCGGCGGAGAGGATCTCCTCCTCAGAGGCCTCCGCGTGCGCCAGCTCGGTCATCAGCCGTCCCTCCCGCATGACCAGGATCCGGTCGCTGATCCGCAGTACCTCGGGCAGCTCCGAGGAGATCATCAGCACGCCCACGCCGTCGCGCGCGAGCTGGACGAGCAGGTGGTGAACCTCGGCCTTGGTGGCCACGTCGATGCCCCGGGTCGGCTCGTCCACGATCAGCACCGCGGGCTTGCGGCCCAGCCACTTGGCCAGCACGACCTTCTGCTGGTTGCCACCGGAGAGCATGGACACCGGGTCCTTGAGCCTGCCGTA
>Ga0306923_10001756_pt1 | contig 19373 bp, 19 predicted proteins | sample sta12Can44000108_FD_203841 | JGI IMG/M metagenome (GOLD analysis project Ga0306923, IMG submission 203841) | Lab enrichment of tropical soil microbial communities from Luquillo Experimental Forest, Puerto Rico - statanox.12C.anox.44.000.108 (v2)... | ecosystem: Environmental > Terrestrial >... | reverse complement strand
CCCCCGGCCTGTTTCTCGCAACGCCAGGCGGGAGATCACGAAGGACCAAGCGCTGACTGGAAGCCGTCTCCCAACGTTATCCCGTTGGCCTAGGTTCCTTCGAGGCGATTATTGGCGCACGCCAGCGCGCATGTGGAGCCCGATAGGAGCTGCTCGTGCTACAGCCTGCCTTGTACTACGCTTTCCGCAATGCGATCGATCATAAATGTAAATGATTTTGCCTCAAAATTGGAGAAGCGTTAAGCGTTCCGAGAAGGTTTTGGAGTTAGAAGCCCAACCGATGCCGCAGGAGGAACGCGCTGATGCTTGTCTTGTGACTAGCAATGTTAATCGTGCGCCTTTTGATCGGAGATGATGGGTCTTCCACGATGCCCAATTTATCGGCCGGGTTGCGGCGGTTGGTATCCTTGAACGGCATGTTCTGAACCAAATGGGGGAGCCGCAGGATACCTTTCTCTGAATAGTGGAGGCCGCCGCTCCCCGACTATGGATAGAGCCCCATTTGGAGACGAGAGATTAGCAGAGCCCTAATCCTTCCACCACAACAAAGAATGGTCCGCCACGCCGTCCCGGCCAGGATCATACCCCGCTCGAATTCAGCCAGAGACCCGAGCAGCTTGCACGAGGGCGTGCTCCAATCTCCATCCTGGGGCTGCCAAATCCCACTGCCGCGCACGCAAAAATAACCCGGCGATCCGCCGCGGGGCATTGAGTTTTCAACGAATGGGAAACGGATTATGCTCATAGGGGGATCACGGTCAAAACGAGGCCAATAGTGGCGCCCCAAGCGACTCCCACCTCGATCAATTGTGTGATCTCGCGCCGACAACCGCTGCTTTGAACCCTTCTCATGACCCGCGCTCCCAACCGCTCCCCAAGCTCCGGCGGCGCGCGCCTGGTCGTGCTCGTTCCCTATCTCTGGCTCGCCCTTTTCTTCCTCGTCCCGTTCCTGATCGTGCTCAAGATCAGCCTGTCGCACACGGCGATCGCACAGCCGCCCTATACGCCGGTGCTCGACATCGCCGCCGGCTGGCAGGGGCTCAAGGCGTTTGTCGCTTCGCTGACAGGCGAGAATTATTCCTTGCTTGCATCCGACTGGCTCTATCTCGGCTCCTATCTGAAAAGTCTCGAGCTCGCCGCCATCTCGACGGCGCTGCTGCTGCTCATCGGCTTTCCGCTGGCCTACGGCATCGCGCGCGCGCCGCGACGCTGGCAGCCCGTGCTGTTCATGCTGGTCATGCTGCCGTTCTGGACATCGTTTCTGATCCGCATCTATGCGTGGATCAACATTCTCCAGCGCGATGGCCTGCTCAACCGCCTTCTGCTCGCGCTGCGGATTGTCGATGCGCCGCCGGCGTGGCTTGCGACCGACACCGCCGTCTATATCGGCATGGTCTATTCCTATCTGCCTTTCATGGTGCTGCCGCTCTATGCGACGCTCGAGAAGATGGACCCGACGCTGATCGAGGCCGCCGCCGATCTCGGTTGCCCGCGCTGGAAGGCGTTCTGGCTGGTGACGTGGCCGCTCTCGCTTCCGGGAGTGATGGCGGGCGTCCTGCTGTGCTTCATCCCGATCGTCGGAGAGTTCGTCATTCCCGACCTGCTCGGCGGCTCGCAGAGCATGATGATCGGACAAACGTTGTGGAGCGAGTTCTTCTTGAACAAGGACTGGCCGGTGGCTTCCGCCGTTGCCGTTGTGCTGCTCTGTCTCCTGCTCGTCCCCATCCTTGCCTGGCAGCGCATGCAGGCGCGCGATCTTGCAGGACAGCGCTGATCCATGCGCTCGGACCTGTTCAAGTCGTCCTGGCTCAATGTCTTCTCGGTTGCGCTCGGACTTGCGTTTCTCTATCTGCCGATTCTTGTTCTGGTCATCTATTCCTTCAATGTCTCGCGGCTGGTGACCGTCTGGGCGGGCTGGTCGACGCGCTGGTACGCCGAGCTCCTCAACGATCGCGCCATTCTCGACGCCGCCTGGGTGACGCTGCGCGTGGCCGTGCTCTCGGCAACCGCGGCGACGGTGCTGGGAACGCTCGCGGCCATCGCATTGACGCGGCTCGGGCGGTTCCGCGGCCGGCTGCTGTTCTCCGGCATGCTCTATGCGCCGCTGGTCATGCCGGAGGTGATCATAGGTCTTTCGCTGCTGCTGCTGTTCGTCGCCGCCGGCGTCGATCGCGGGTTCTGGACCATTGCCATCGCCCACAGCACGCTCACCATGTGCTTCGTGGCCGTGATCGTCCAGTCACGCCTGCTGCAGCTCGATCGCAGTCTCGAGGAAGCCGCGCTCAATCTCGGCTGTCCGCCGCTGCGGACATTCTTCAGCGTGACCCTGCCGCTGCTCGTGCCCGCGCTGGTGTCGGGCTGGATGCTGGCGTTTACATTGTCGCTTGATGATCTGGTTGTTGCCAGCTTCACCACCGGACCGGGGGCGACCACGCTGCCGATCCGCATCTATTCGGAGATCAGGCTCGGCGTGAAGCCGGAGATCAACGCCATCTGCACCGTCATGCTCGCGGTCGTCGCAGTCGCGCTGATCGTGGTGTCGCTGATCGCGAAATTTCAAAAGTCCGATCAATCGCTGCACGCGCCGGGCGGGCGCAAAGCACCCTGATCACCGGTTCATCGCGAGACCGGCGGCGGTGATGCCGACGTCGCTGCAGGCGCCGTTTGCGGCTGCGGGGCGACCTCCGCGGGCGCCGACGTGCCGGCGAGCGCGGGAGCCGCCTGTGCCGAGGGGGGAGCTGGCTGCGCCGAGCCCGTCAATCGTTCGATGACCGAGCGGACCGCCTGCGGCGCGCCTTGGTTGCGCAGCGCGTCAAGCAGCGGCGCTGCCGCACCCGAGCGCTCGATCCGGATTTGCGGATCCGGCAGCGTCAGGGGATCGTTCCATGGTCCCTGCACGGTGAATGGCAGCTCGAATGCCACAGAGTTGCCGGAGGCGGCATTGGGGTTGGCCGACAGCAGGCTGGCGGTCCCCCGCAGGTCGAGATCGCGCGCCGGTATCGACGCCGAGCCGCTCAGCCCGAGCGCCACCACAGCGCTTGCCATGTGAACGTCCTGGACATTGGCAATTCCATTGACAATGTTCAGCTTTACGGTGAGCGTGTCGTAAGGCGTTCGGCCCACGCGCAGCTCGCGGCCACCGGAGAGGGGGCTGCGCTCAATGCGTCGCAACAGCTGCTCGACATTGAATCCGGCAATCGCACCTTTGCTGCTCGAAAGCGATGCTGTTCCGTTCAATGCCTTGGTCAGCTCGTAGACGCTCCCTCCGGAGCTCTCGACCGCGAATGCAAGATTGCCCTTGCCTTCGAGCCGTCGGATGCCGAACAGCTCACCCAGGCAATGCTCGAGATCGACGTTGGAAAATTGCAATTGTGCCTTCAGATCGGCGCCCGTCGGCGCCTTGGCCATGGTCACGGTCCCATTGACCAGGCCGCCAAACGCCTCGGACTCGCCGATCGCCACGGTGAAATGCCCGCCGCGCAGCGTCGCCGCCACGGCGGTTCGCCCCAGCTGCGCGCTCGCGATGGTGACGCGGGCCGCGGAGAGCCGCAGGTCGACCTCGAAGCCGTCGAGTCCCTGGGGTGCAATCGGCTCGCTGTCCCATCCGTGCTCGGCCCCAGCCAGCAGGCGGATGTCGGAGACGTAGGGCGTCAGATCAAGCCCTTCCGCGGCAAGGGTTCCCTGCAGGGCATCGCGCCCGTCGAGGGTGAGCACGCCCTCGGCGACATTGTCGTCGAGCTCCACATGAGCGTTGGAAAATCCGATGGTCGAGGCAACCACGTTGGCCTGCGCCTTGAGCGCAAATCGCCCGAAGCCGCTTCCTGGCGGCGGCTGCTGCCCGGCCCAGCGCATCATGTCGCGCAGGGATGCTGCATCCGCCGCAAAAGTGCCTTCCATTTTCAGCGTCGGTCGGTGGCTGATGTAGCCGTCGAAGGCGAGCTTGAACGGCGCGCCCGCGAGGCGCACCTTGAAGCCTGATCGATCGCCCTTAAGCGCGGCGGCGAAATCCGTGAAACTCATGCCGGCGGCGATGCGCGCGTCGCGCCAGTCGAACTCCCCGGTCCCGGCAAAGCTGCGCGATATGGATGGCCAGGCGAGGGCGAATTCCACTCTTGAAAGCGTCTCGACGACCTTGTTCGCGGTGTCCCGCAGCTCAATGGTGCCGTCCTCGATGCGGATCTCCGAAAACGACGCTCTTCGTCCGGGCTCACGTTGCAGGTTGCGGGCAAGCGTTTCGATATGGCCCGACCAGTTCGAGCTGCGGTCGGCGTTGAAGACAATGGCGATGGTCGGCCGCACCAGCGAGATGTCGGAGATCTCGATGCGCCCGATCAGGAAGGGAAAGAAGCGCAGACGTGCGACCACGTGCTCGGCGGTCAGCGCCGGTGCCCCGGTGCGGTTGTCGCCGAGGCTCATGTCATCGAAGCGCACGCGGCCGGTCGGGAACAGCGACACCGACGCGCCGCCGCGAAGCACGGGATCGAGGCCGGTGACCGCACGGATTTCCGCCTTGACCGCCTCACGCACGGTCTCCGCCGGCATCAGGAAGGGCAGCATCAGGATGACGCCGAGCCCGGCGACAAGAACACCGACAACGGCAACTCCGAGACGTCTGATGCCGACGGGCGCTGTCACAACTCGTCTTTCCAGAGCATTTGCCGATTCTGGCGGCCGGCAATCGGGAAGAAAAAATAAGGGGGGGCGCGGTCCGCTCCCGGTAGACCTTCTGCAAGTGCTCTGTGACGCTTTCGTGGCCGCCCGGCAATGGGAAGCCGGCGGAATTTCTCGCGATCTTCCGCGACTTAGCCGAACGCAACCTCAGCGCAACGCGGTCCGGTAGCTCGCCTGCGTCTTGCCGCGGATTTCATCGGGCGTGACGCCGGGGGCAAGCTCGACCAGAGTCATTCCGCCGCCGCCCTTCTTGTCGATGGTGAAGACTCCAAGATCGGTGATGACCATGTCCACCACGCCGGCTCCGGTGAGCGGCAGGTTGCAGCGCGTGAGCAGCTTCGGCTCGTTCTTGGCCGAGTGCTCCATCACCACCACGACCTTCTTGACGCCGGCAACGAGGTCCATGGCCCCTCCCATGCCCTTGACCATCTTGCCGGGGATCATCCAGTTGGCCAAGTCGCCGTTCTCGGCGACCTGCATCGCCCCCAGGATGGAAAGGTCGATATGTCCGCCGCGGATCATGGCAAAGCTGTCGGCTGACGAAAAATAGCTTGTGGTAGGAATCTCCGTGACCGTCTGCTTGCCGGCGTTGATGAGATCGGGATCTTCCTCTCCCTCGTACGGGAACGGCCCGAACCCGAGCATTCCGTTCTCGCTCTGGAGCTGCACGCTCATTCCCGCCGGGATGTAGTTGGAGACCAGGGTCGGTATGCCGATCCCGAGGTTGACATAGAATCCGTCGCGCAGCTCGGCAGCCGCGCGTTCGGCCATTTGATCGCGGGTCCAGGCCATCAGATCTCCTCCCCGGTTCCGGCCGGTGCCGCGGTGCGCTTGCGCACCGTGCGCTGCTCGATGTGCTTTTCCGCATACGGGACGTGGATCATGCGCTTTACGAAAATGCCGGGCGTGACGATATGGTCCGGATTGATGTCGCCGGGCGCCATCAGGTGCTCGACCTCCGCCACCGTCACTTTGCCGGCGGTGGCCATCATCGGATTGAAGTTGCGGGCGGTCTTTCGATAGACGAGGTTGCCCTCGGTGTCGCCCGTCCACGCGTGCACGATCGAGAGGTCGGCAACGAGCCCGCGCTCCATGACGAAGCGCTCCCCGTCGAATTCGCGCTCCTCCTTGCCCTGCGCGATCATGGTCCGGGAACCGGTCCTGGTGAAGAACGCCGGAATGCCCGCGCCGCCGGCGCGGATGCGCTCGGCCAGCGTCCCCTGCGGGTTGAACTCGATCTCGAGCTCGCCGGCCAGATACTGCTGCGCGAAGGTCTTGTTCTCGCCGACGTAGGACGAGATCATCTTCTTGATCTGCTTGGTGTCGAGTAGAAGGCCGAGGCCGATGCCGTCGATGCCGGCGTTGTTGGATACGACCGTGAGGTTGCGCACGCCGGAATCCCGGATGGCCTTGATCAGGCTTTCCGGGATGCCGCACAGCCCGAAGCCCCCGGCCATGATCATCATGCCGTCCTTCAGCAGCCCGGCAAGCGCGGCGGCGGCATCGGGGTAGACCTTTTTCATGCATCCACCATTTCGGATTTCGCCTATTCTTGGCCGCGGCAGGGTCGGCCGCATGCGCAAATTTTCTATCGCGCTGCGGCGAGGGCTGCAATGTCCCCCCGGCGCGGAGACATCGCCGTCCCGGCCTGAAAGGTTTCACTCATGCTCATGACGGGCAAGGAATATCTTCAGAGCATCCGCGACGGCCGTGCTCTCTATGTCGGCAAGGAGCGCGTGCACGATCAGACCACGCACCCGGCCTTCGCCGGCGGCGCGCGTACCTATGCCGCGCTGTTCGACCTGAAAGCGGATCCGGCGCTGCGCGATATCATGTCATTCGACGATAGCGGCGAGCGCTACAGCATCTATTATCTGCAGCCGCGCTCGCAGGAGGACCTGCGCCGCCGCAGCCGCGCGCACCGCAGGATCGCGGATTTCTGCTTCGGGCTGATGGGGCGCACGCCGGACGCGTTTGCCGGCAATCTCACCGGCCTATCGATGAAGCCGGAGGTGCTCGACAGCGCGCCCGGCGGCAGCCGCAGCAATCTCATGGCGATCTATCAGCACATCCGGCGCAACGAACTGTTTGCCACCTATGCGATCGTTCCGCCGCAGGCGGCGCGCAACAGGGACTATTATCTTGCCAAGGGCCTGCCGCAGCCCGCGCTGCGGGTGACCGCCGAGGACGATCGCGGGGTCACCCTCAACGGCATGAAGATGCTGGCGAGCGGGGCGGCCTACGCGCACGAGGTGCTGGTCGGCAACGTGATGCCGCTTGCGCCCGATCAGCTCAAGGAAAGCGTTACCTGCGTCATCCCGCTCAACCTGCCCGGGCTGATGCTGTGGGCGCGCGAGCCGTTCAACCGGCCCGGCATGCACGAATTCGACCGTCCGCTCACCACCCGCTTCGATGAATCGGACTGCATGCTGGTGTTCAAGGATGCCAAGGTGCCGTGGGAGAAGGTGATCGTGCACGACAATCCCGGCTTGTCGCGCGACATCTACATCAAGACCGCGGCGCACGTCCTCTCGAACCATCAATCGAACGTGCGGTTCGGATCGAAGCTGCGTTTCATGGTCGGCGTCGCGAGCCTCATCACCCGCTTCACCGGCGCGCGCGACATCCCGTCCGTGCGCGAGACGCTCGCCCGGCTCGCCGCCATGGAGGCGGGCTACCACGCCATGATCGACGGGCAGATCGAGGCCTGTGCGCCGTTCGACAACGGCTTCGTCATCTTCAACCGGCGCTACATGTATGCCGCCATCCATTGGGCGATGGAGCATCATTCCGAGCTCATCGACATCATGCGCGAGCTCATGGGCGGCGGCCAGTTTCAGTTCCCGGCCAGCATCGAGGTGGTCGAGGATGCCGGGCTGCGCGAGCTGTTCGACACCTTCTGGACCGCCGGAGAATTTGCCGCGGTGGACCGCATGAAGCTGTTCAAGCTCGCCTGGGACCTGATCGGCTCCGACCACGCAAGCCGCGCCGCCTCCTACGAGAAGTTCTTCGTCGGCCCCGCGTTCGCGGTGCGCAACTACAATTTCATCAACGCGCCGTGGGACGAGCTGCATGCCGTGGTGGAGGAGTTCATGAGCACCTATGGGGTAGACGAGGGCGGCTTGGCAGGAAAGGAGCCGGCACGCAGACAGGCGGCAAGGTGAGGGTGGTCTAGCGGGGACAATATTTCCCGTCACAGGAGCCAGAATGCTTATTCGATGACCTCATCGGCACGCAGTGATCTAATCTGGGACTCGATGCCGCGATTTGTCGGAACAACATGAATGGTGATATTGATTGCGCGCCATGACAAGGACTGAAGCTGTGACAAAGCTCAGGAGCTGCGCGGACGCCGTTAGGCACCGCGGCGCAACCTCGCTTTATTTATTCGGCTCATCTGCCCGCGATGAGGCAACAGCGGACAGCGACCTTGACCTGTTCATTGACTACGATCCCACCAAGAAATTTTCCCTGGTCGACCTCGTCGGCATCAAGTTCCTTCTTCAAGATACGTTGGGAGTAGAGGTCGACGTGACTACCCGTGATAGCCTGCATCCGATGTTGCGCGAGGAGATCGAGCGCTCCGCGGTACGGGTATTTTGATGGAACGCAAGATCTCGCACACAATTCACGATATTCTTGAAACTATCGAGCGTATCGAGGGAAAAATTGCTGGCAAGACTTTCGCAGAATTTGAGAATGATTGGGAGTTATGTTTCATCGTTCAGCGCGCGATCGAAATCATTTCGGAGGCTACTCGGCGGCTTCCTGATGAGGTCAAGGCAAAAAGACCGGAGATCGAATGGCGCAGCGTTGCCGGCATCGGCAATGTATTGCGCATGAATACCACTCCATTTCCAACCGGGTCATCTGGGATGCCATAAAATCGGATTTTCCTGATCTCAAGAAGGCAATTGAGGCAATCAAAGAGAGCATCGGCGGGTAGCGGGTGGGGGAACTCCGCCTCCGTTCAAGTTTTCGCTTCGACACCGAAGGAGGCGGTCACACATGAATGAATACGCCAAGGGGATCGTGATCGCGCTCGGCCCCGAGGAGGGAGAGTCGCTCTGGCAGCCGCTGCCGTCCACCGGCTACGTCATCAACAAGATCAACCCTTATAATTCGCCCTACGACTCGTTCTCCACCGGTCTGCAGGTGCTCGAGCCGGGCGCGCATGTCAGACGCCATGCCCACGAGCGCAGCCATGAGCTGCTGTTCTGCTACCGCGGCAGCGGCTATGCCGAGGTGGAAGGCCGGCGCTACGATGTCCGGGCGGAGACCATGATCCTCATCGGGCGCGGGCTCCAGCACAAGGTGATGAACACCGGGGGCGAGCAGATGCGCCTGTTGTGGTTCATCGCGCCGGCGGGTCTTGAAGACTGGTTCCGTGCCATCGGCCGTCCGCGCCGCTCCGGCGAAGCGCCGCCGGCGCCGTTCGAGCGGCCGCCCGGTATCGAGCTCATCCAGGCGCAGCAGCGTTTCATCCGGCCGGACAGCGAGTAGGCTAAAGAGGGAGGAGGTGAAGAAATGCGAATCATCGACCTGAGCCGTGACCTCTATCATCGAACCCCGACCTATCCGGGACAGCCGCCGATCATTCACGGGGTCTGGAAGACCCACGAAGAGGCCTTTGCCGAATCCGGCAACGTCCACGGCAACAGCGTGATGTTCATCTCCATGCCGGATCATGGCGGCACGCACATCGATGCGCCGCGTCACTTCGGCAAGAACGGGACCCCGATCGATGAGTACCCGCTCGAATATTGCTACGTGAAGGGAATTTGCCTCGATCTGCGCCATATCGCCCCGAAGGCCGAGATCGTGCCCGCCGATCTGGAAGCAGCTGTGAGAAAATCAGGCGTGGCCATCCCCAATCGGGGTACGGTGCTCCTGTGCACCGGCCATCATGAGCGCACCTTCCCCACGTCCGCGTACGCGACCGACAATCCGGGGGTGAACGTTGCCGCGACCGAGTGGCTGGCGCGGCAGGGCATCGTTCACTTCGGCATCGATTCCATGCGCCCGGGCCCCATGGGGGTCCTCAACTCGCTCGTCCACAAGGCATGTCTCGAGCTCGACATCACCCACATCGAAAGCCTTTGCAATCTGGAGTCGCTCATCGGGCAGGGCGAGTTCCGCTTCATCGGGCTGCCGCTCAAATGGCGCGGAGGAACCGGCTCGCCGATCCGTGCGGTGGCCGTATTCGACGAGTAGATCGTTCGGTTCCCCTAGCGCGCAGCGTGAAAGGGACGCGGCATGTATGCAATCTCGGCAATCAATTTCTTGATGATCGCGCGGCCGAACGAATTGAAGTTCTCCGCGACCAGAACGAAGGCGCCGGGTCCACCGACCACATTGTCCTGATAGTATTTGTCGAGGCCGCCGGGCGGATTTGTGTGCTCTGCGTTCCAGGGCACCGGCCGATCGCTGAGAATGACGAGGCCGTTGATGACAATTCCCCTGGCGATGGTCTCATCGCGGGCGAGCTTGACGTCACGCCCCGCATTGTTGGTGCCGTCACCCGAGACATCGATGGTGTGACGGGCAGCCTCGTAGGGGGCGTGCTCCATCTGTGCGGCTGCGAACTCGATGCCGCCGCTGATCGAGGTGCGGTCGGCGAAGGAGCGCGGCAGTTCCAGCAGCTGATCGCCGAATTTGCGCGCGCCGCCGGCGGCGTCGATCAGGCTCCAGTCGATCACCAGCTTCTGCGCGCCGAAGCCCGACCATTCGACAAAGCACAGCGCGATGCGCTGGTGGGGACCGGACTTGATGGCATCGAGCACATGCGGATCGGAAATGGCCGTCGCGTAGCCTTCCCGTTGCAGCAGGAATTTTGGATGGTCGACGCTGCGCGAGACATCCGAGGCCAGCACGAGCAAAAGGTCGACCTGCTCCGCCGCCTGCGCCAAAGCGGGCGCGATCAGGACGGCGGCCGCCAGCGCCAGCGCGAAACGAATGAGGCCGATCATGGTGTCGATATCCCGAAAGGATCCTCGTCTTGACAATACTTTACGGAATTTGACCGATCCGCACCATATTTCATTCAGCTCGGAGGCTGCACTGCGGCGTTCGCCGCGGCGAAGGCGATCTCCACCAGCGTTCCCTCTTTCGGCGCGCTCGAGAGGTGGAATGTGGCGCGGTTAGCCTCCGCCATTGCCTTGGTCAGCGGCAGGCCGAGGCCGGTGCCCCCGCGCGGCGAGGTCGCCAGCTGCCGGAACGGCTCGAGCGCGGCTGCGATCTCCTTGTCGGTCATGCCCATGCCGGTGTCGCGCACGCGCAGGACCACTTCGCCGCCCTCGGTGACTGCGGTCGAGACAATCACCTGCCCGCCGGCGGGGGTAAACTTGAGCGAATTGGAAAGCACGTTGAGCACGATCTGACGCACCGAACGCGCATCCGCCACAATCTGCGGCAGCGCGGGCATCAAGGCGGTGCGAATGAGGATGCGCGCGCGGTTGGCCTGCGGCCCCATCGTTGCGACGCATTGCGCCGTGACGTCGTTGAGGGCGACGATGCTCAAGGTGAGCGGCAGCTTGCCGGCCTCGATCTTCGACAGATCGAGCAGGTCATTGATCAGCGAAAGGAGATGGGCGCCGGAACTGTGAATGTCCTTGAGGTATTCGCGGTAACGCTCGTTCCCGATGGAGCCGAACTGCTCGTTCATCATGACTTCGGAGAAGCCGATGATCGAATTGAGCGGCGTACGGATCTCGTGGCTGATTTTCGCAAGGAAATCCGACTTGGCGGAGGAAGCGCTTTCCGCCCGGCGCATGGATTCGCGAAGCTCCCGCTCGTTTTGCTTGAGCTCGGCGATCTCGCTTTGCAGGCTTTCGAGCTTGGCGCCGGGCTCGTTGTCCGGGGGCGCGGCAATAAGGGCATGGGCGGGTTCACCCTCCCAATCGACGCCGATCAGCTCGCCTTTGAGCGCAACACGGGTTCCGCAGCCCACCGCGAGCGTCAGGGATTGGTCACGCGCCGCGGCGGCGGCACTGATCGGCTCGATAAACAGCTGATCGAGTCCCCCGGCTGCGATAAGCCCATCGAGGGTGCGGTGGCCGCACCACTGCAGAAAGGTCGGATTGGCATAGAGCACCCGATCGAGGCGGTAGATGAGGATGCCGACCGGAATGCGCTCGAGCAGCGGCCGTGCCTCGGACCGGGTTTCGGCGAGATGGGCGGGAGCAAAGGCGCCCTTGTCTTCGCTCGGCGTGGGAGCCCCTGCGTCACGCTCCATGCTCAAGGCGGTAAGACCCTCGACAAGCTTGCGCGATATTTCACGGAACGCCATGTGCTCGCCCGGCGTCAAGGCAGGCGCGATGACCTCCGTGCCGCCGACGAGGTCTGCAGCGACATTTTCGTCCGGAGCATCGGTCGCGGCGGCCGGTGCCTCTTCCACCGTGGAGGCTACCTCCTGTGCCGGTCCTTGCTCGGAGATGGGAGGATCATCGAGGCAGGCCGTGCCTGCCTCGCGCGCGGCCTCCAAGGCGGCGAGCTGCGCAAGGTCGCGACATACCCCAAACCCGCGATAGCCGCGGAAAACGCGCTCCCGGTCGAATACCGGCAGCCCGGACAGCTCAATCGCCAGTCTGCCTGCGCCTTCGCCGACCGGCCAGGAAACGGTGAGCCCGCTCCAGGTATCGCGGGTGGCGATCGCCCGTGCGATGCCTCCGTCTGGATCGAGAGATAGCTCGGCCGCGATATCGACCCATGGCTTTCCCATCATGCTGGCCGTGCGGGCTCCCGCGAGCGCGATGAATTCGTCCGATCCGACAGTAAAGCGGCTGTCTTCGTCCAGTTGCCAGACGATGCGCAGGGGATGACTTCGCTCAGCGTTCATTGCGCGGTCGCACCCTCCCGTTGCCCCATGCCGGGACCGCCTCCAACCTCATTGAATTCCTAATCCGGGCGTGCGCGAACGTCCATGTCGCGGGTGCGGGGGGCCGCCGAAAGCATGGACAACGTTAATCTGAGACCGCACCTCATTACAGCAGCCGATTCCGTCAGGCGGCAAGCTCGCGCATGATGGAATAGAGCGCCGACTGCCCCTCGAACCCAATACCGGGACGCTCGGACAGTTTCAGAAAGCCGTTTTCCAATTGCGCGTCGTCCGCAAATCCCCCGAACGGTCCGAATACTCCAGGATAAGCTTCGGCCCCGCCCAACCCAAATCCGCCTGCAATGGCGAGCGACATCTGGTTACCGCCGTGGGGAAACAAGGCAGAGCGCGTCCATCCGGCGCGTTCGAGCATGGCGACGGTCCGCGCGTACTGCACGATTCCATAGGCATGCGGCGGATCGACCTGAATGACATCATTGCGATCGGGGGAGAGGCCGCCATAGCGCACCAGATTCTGCACCTCTTGCGTGGAGAACAGATTTTCTCCGGTCGAGAGCGGGGGGCCGTAGATGCCGGCGATCTCCGCGAGCAAAGCAAAGTCGAGCGGATCGCAGGGCTCCTCGAACCATCGCAGCTGCAACGGCGCGAGCGCCCTGGCATAGGCGAGCGCCTGGTCGCGGTCGAACTTGGAGTTGGCATCCACTGCGAGCACGGCATTCGCCGGCAAGATTGCGTGCACGGCTTCAACTCGGCGCATGTCCTCCGTGAGCTTGAGACCGCCGATCTTCATCTTCACCATTGTATAGCCGGCATCGAGATGGCGGCGCATCTCGTCCTGCAGGTCCGCGACGGTCTGCCCGGGGAAATACCAGCCTGCGCCCACATAACAGAACACCTCGCGAGAGACCTTGCCCCTGCTGTAGCGCTCCGCGAGCAGACGATGCAGCGGCTTGCCGGCGATCTTGGCGACCGCGTCCCAAATTGCGACCTCGATCGTGCCGATCGCAATTGAGCGCTCACTGTGACCGCCCGATTTCTCCCGCTGCATCATGGCGGCGAGAATTTTGGATGGGTCGAAATTTTCCTGCGTCTCGTCCAGCAGGGATCGCGGATCGGCCGCGAGAATGCGCGGGATGAAGCGCGCTCGCATCGCTCCCCCGCAGGCATAGCGGCCGGTGGAGTTGAAAGCGAAGCCGATGACCGGCTGTCCCTCGTGCCGCACATCGGTACGGACCGCTACCACCGATGTGGTCATCTCGGAGAAATCGAAGCTTGAGTTGCGCATGCTCGATTTGAGCGGAATCGCGCATTCGCGGATTTCCAGGATTCTCATGCCGGGTCTATTCCTGAAGGTAAGCTGCTGGAGTATGGTTCGCTCGGGCGCAGGTTCGGTACCGGAGCCGAGTGCCACCCCAACGTCGGGGTTCCCGCAGGTCGCACGAGCTCAAAGCCACACCAGCCGATTCGAGGCCAAGCAGGAGGTACATCATGGCTGCCCCCAATCATTTTGAAATTCCTCACGACATGCGGGCTTTTGCTGAAAAAAGCGTCGAGCAGGCAAAGCAGGCTTTTGACGGGTTCATTTCCGCTACCCACCAGGCTGTGAGTGCATTCGAGGGCCAAGCCGAGACTGCCCGTCAAGGCGCCAGGCATGTGGCTGAAAAGGCAATGAATTTCGCGGAGCGCAACGTTGCCAGCTCCTTCGAGTTTGCGCAAAAGCTGGTGCGTGCGAAGGACATTCAGGAGCTGATGCGCCTGCAAACCGACTTTATCCGCAATCAGATGCAGATATTGACCGAGCAAGCCAGGGAACTGGGCGAAAGCGCCGCTGCCGCGGCCAAGGAAGCCACAACCCCAAAACGCTGACGATTTATGTGCGCTGCAGTATTTTTATTGCAATGCAATACGGACAGGACTATCTGTCCTCTGGCGGACACGAGTGGTGCGCCTATCTTCACGGGGGTTACCGTTTGCTCATGACCGAGGCATGGATTGGCAAGGGCGCCGATCCGCGCAGTATCGACCTCCGCCCTTGAAGGACAAGCACGATGTCTGAGGCCACTGAAGGATCAACCCCCACGTCTGGACAGCGATACAAGACCGCCCCCGCGGCGTCGAAGGCATCGAAGCCGGAAACGGCGAGTTCGGCCATGCCAAAAATGGAGATTCCGGCCGGGTTCCGGGAATTCGCAGAAAAGGGTGTTTCACAGGCGAAGGAGACCTACGAGAAGATGAAATCGGTAACCGACGAGGCGACCGACGTGATCGAGGATACCTTTGCCACTGCTAGCAAAGGCGCCTCTGAACTCGGCCTGAAATTGATCGAGGCCGCTCGCCAGAACACAAATGCGGCATTCGACTTTGCAACGCAGCTAATGACCGTCAAGTCGCTGTCTGAGGCAGTTGAAGTTTCGACGGCACAAGCGCGCAAGCAGTACGAAGCCCTTTCCGCTCAAAGCAAGGAACTCGCTGCGATCGCGCAGAAAGTCGCTGCCGACACTGCCGAGCCCGTGAAGGAAAGTCTGAGCAAGGTGTTCAAAGCCGCTTGATAAGGTGCAGGCGGGACCTTTGCTCAGGTGACAGGCTCTGTCGCGGGCATAACTGCGGGTCGCTGAGCAGCAGCCTCAAATCGGTTCAGGTTGCGTCCGCTTTCGAGAATGTGCAGCTGTAGCTCAGTTGGTTAGAGCGCTTGGCTGTGGACCAAGAGGTCGGTGGTTCGAGTCCACCCAGCTGTACCAAGCCGACACCCGTAGCCTCCGGCACCCTTTGGGCCGCTTAAGCTCTGCGCGTGGCAACAAACCGCGCCGCGGCTTTCAGCGTGCCGGCATTGCCGCCAAATACTGCAAGCGCCGACTGCGCCTGCGCAACCAGATGCTCAAGGCGGTGGCGTGCTGCGGCGGGTCCGAGCACGCCGACGAGCGTCGCCTTGTGTGCCGCTGCATCCTTGCCGGTGGCTTTGCCGACCATTGCCGGGTCGCCCTCGATGTCGAGAAGATCGTCGGCGATCTGGAAAGCCTCTCCCAGTGCCGAGCCGTAACGGTCGAGAGCATCCCGCCGGTGCTGATCGGCCTCGCCGAGGATGGCTCCGGCCAGGCAGCCGAAACGCAGGAGCGCGCCGGTCTTCATGGCCTGCAGCATTCTGACGTCCTGCTGTGTAAGTTGCGGCGGCTTTTCCTGGAAGCGCCCCTCCGCCGCGAGATCGAGCATTTGCCCGCCGACCATCCCGCCGAGTCCCGCCGCTCGTGCCAGTGCGCTCACCAGCTGGAGGCGAATTTCCACGTCGGGATGGGTCTCGGGCCGGGAGAGAATGTCGAAGGCGAAGGTGAGCAGCGCGTCGCCCGCGAGTATGGCGGTTGCTTCGTCGAATGCCTTGTGTGTTGTCGGACGACCTCGTCGCAGGTCGTCGTTGTCCATCGCAGGCAGATCGTCATGCGCCAGCGAGTAGCAATGCACGCATTCCAACGCCGCCCCCGCCATCAGCGAATGCGCATGCGGTACATCGAACAGCGCGGCGGTCTCGACCACGAGAAAGGGCCGCAGACGCTTGCCGCCGCCGAGGCTCGCATGGCGCATGGCGTCGATCAGCCGCGCGGGGCGCACCCGCTCGCCTTCAATCGGCGCCGACGCCAGCAGGCGATCGAGCAGGGCCTGCGTATCATGGGCGATCTGCCCAAGCCGCCGTTGGAAGGCTGCCTCGCTATCTACGTCGTCCAAGGGGAACGATCCCTCTCCGCAACCATCCCTAAACCAGTTCCTTGAATAAGTTGATGTGTTTTTAAGCGTACGGTTACGGGACGCCGTTCCAGGCAGGCCGGATTGCCCGATCTTGCAATTGACGTACCCTATCTTGGGAAACTCCGGGTTTGCTTGCCTGGAACCCTGAACATTTCAGAGGCTTGCTGACGTGTGACAGCTCTCCTGCTCGCCACGGCCGCGCTCGCGGCCTGGCTCTATCTCATTTTCGCCCGCGGCGGCTTTTGGCGCTGCAACGAGCGCGACGACTGGCCGTCGGCCGCGCTTGCGGATTGGCCATCGGTCGCGGTGGTGGTTCCGGCGCGAAACGAGGCGGAGCAGATCGGCGCCAGCATCGCCTCGCTTGCCGGGCAGGAATACGCGGGCCCGTGGACTGTCATTCTCGTCGACGATGACAGCAGCGACGGTACCGCCGACATCGCGCGCCGCTTGCTGGCCAACCACGGCGAGGAGCGGCTGCGGGTGGTACGCGGCCGCGCGTTGCCCGAAGGATGGACCGGAAAGCTCTGGGCCATCGCGCAGGGCATCGCGCTGGCGCGGGCTCTCCCGCGTCCGCCGGACTACCTGCTGCTGACCGACGCCGACATCGTGCACCCTTCCGACTCGCTCAGCGGGCTGGTCGCGCATGCCCATTCGAACGGGCTCGTCCTTACGTCTCTGATGGTGAAATTGCGCTGCCGGAGCTTCGCTGAGCGCGTCAGCATTCCTGCCTTCATCTTTTTCTTTCAGATGCTGTACCCGTTCGCCTGGGTCAACCAGCCGCGTCGCGCCATCGCCGCGGCAGCCGGAGGCTGCATGCTCGTTCGCGCCGATGCACTTGCGCAGGCGGGGGGCATCGAGGTCATCCGCGGCGCGCTGATCGATGACTGCGCTCTGGCGAGGGTGCTCAAGCTGCACGGCCCGATCTGGCTCGGGCTGACGACGCGGGTGACGAGCAAGCGTCACTATGAGTCGCTTGCGGATATACGGGCCTTGGTGGTGCGCTCAGCCTATGCGCAGTTGAGCTATTCGCCCCTGCTTCTGGCCGGCACGGTGGCCGCGCTGGCAGCGACCTATCTGCTTCCCCCCGTTTTTGCGCTCCTTGGAGCAGACCTCCCGCGCCTGCTGGGAGCAGTGACCTGGGGCTTGATGGCGCTTGCCTTTGCGCCGACCTTGCGGTTCTACCGGCGCTCTCCTCTATGGGGCCTGGCGCTCCCGGTGATCGCGCTCATGTACCTCATCTTCACGGTTGATTCCGCGTACCAATATGCGCGCGGGCGGGGCGGGACCTGGAAGGGGCGCGCGCAGGCCAGCATGCAATCCGACCTCTCCGAATTGCCGTGATCACCACCACTCTCGCAGCACGCTCCGGCAAGGGACACCGGGACGAGAATTTTCCGGTGGCGTCCGGGCTCATTCATCCACGCCATCGTCCCGCGATTCTTGCGTTTTATGAGTTCGTGCGCACGGCGGACGATATCGCCGATCATGCATCCCTGGCGCCGGGCGACAAGCTTGCGCTCATGGATCGGCTCGAAGCAACGTTGCTGGGCAAGGATGATGAGGAGGCGACCGCCGTTGCATTGCGGTCACAGCTCGCGGCGCGCCAGCTCGCGCCGCGCCATGCCCTCGACTTGCTGACCGCATTCAGGATGGACGTGACAAAGCTGCGCTATCGCGACTGGGATGACCTGATCGGCTATTGCAGCTACTCGGCAATGCCGGTCGGCCGCTTCGTGCTCGACGTGCACGGCGAAAGCCACGCCACCTGGCCCGCAAACGATGCGCTCTGTGCCGCGCTGCAGATCATCAATCACCTCCAGGACTGCGGCGAGGACTATCGCAACCTCAACCGGGTCTACATTCCGCTCGACGTGCTGGCCGCGGCCGGTACCGGAGTGGAAGCGCTGCGCGGCGATTGCGCCTCGCCGGCGCTGCGCGATTGCATTCATGGTCTTGCGCGCCGCACCGGCGAGCTCCTGCGCGAGAGCAGGCCGTTTTCAGCGCGCATCAGCGACACGCGTCTGGCGTTGGAGGTCGCCGTCATTCAGCGCCTTGCCGAGCGCCTCGTGGTCCTGTTGCGCCGGCGTGATCCGTTATGCGCGCGCGTCCATCTCGGCGCGGCGGGGGTCGCAGGCTTTGGCCTTCTCGGCGTAGTATCGGCGGCGATCGGCCGCGCCGGCCGCCTCTTTTCCGGCGGGCCGTGAAGCGTAAGGGCGCGTTGGCGTTGGCAGAAGCCTCCAGCACGGCTGCCGCCGAGCGGGCGTCGGGCAGCTCGTTCTATAACGCGATGCGCATTTTGCCGCGCGCGCAGCGCGCGGCCATGTTCGAAATCTATTCTTTCTGCCGTCAGGTCGATGATATCGCGGACGCGAGCGGGCCTCGCGATGCGCGGCGCGAGCAGCTTGAGCGATGGCGCGCAGACATCGACGCGCTCTATGGCGGGAGCCCCTCGGCCTCCGCGCAGGGTCTGGTCTTGCCGGTGCGCGAATTCGGGCTGCGCAGGGAGGATTTCCACGCCATCATCGACGGCATGGAAATGGATGTGGTTGCCGACGTTCGCGCGCCCGACGAGGCCACCCTCGATCTCTACTGCGATCGCGTGGCGAGCGCGGTGGGACGGCTTTCGGTCCGCGTATTCGGGATGGAGGAACGCAGCGGGCTCGAGCTCGCGCACCATCTGGGACGGGCGTTGCAGCTGACCAATATCCTGCGCGACCTCGACGAGGATGCCGCGGTCGGGCGACTTTATCTGCCCGCGCAGGCTTTGCGCGCGGCAGGCATCTGCGCAACCGATCCGCTCCCGGTATTGGCAAGCCCGGCTGTTGGCGGCGTCTGCGCAGATATTGTCGGGCGCGCGCGCGGGCATTTCGTGCTCGCGGATGCCATCATGACGCGCAGCCCGCGTCGGACGGTGCGCGCTCCGCGTATCATGGCCGAGGCCTATCTTGCCATTCTTGATCGCCTCGTCGAGCGCGGCTGGTCCTGTCCGCGTTCTCCGATTCGCCTTCCGCGCGCGCGGCTGTTGTGGATCATCATGCGGCACGCTTTCATCTGATGACAGGCCTGGTGCACGTGATCGGCGCCGGCCTTGCCGGGCTTGCCGCTGCGGTTCGTCTTTGCGAACGCGGAG
>Ga0306923_10001754_pt1 | contig 19383 bp, 20 predicted proteins | sample sta12Can44000108_FD_203841 | JGI IMG/M metagenome (GOLD analysis project Ga0306923, IMG submission 203841) | Lab enrichment of tropical soil microbial communities from Luquillo Experimental Forest, Puerto Rico - statanox.12C.anox.44.000.108 (v2)... | ecosystem: Environmental > Terrestrial >... | reverse complement strand
CACATCCGCCGCTTCCCCACTCGCGCTTTGCCAGCAGGAACGGCCGCGCGATGGTTGCCATCCACGACCAGCAGTGCGACGAGAGGCGGAAATGGTCGCCGATCGGGCGGGTCGCCGGGCCAGCGACAACAAAATCGCGCTTGCCGCGGAGCGCGTCGGCAGCGAGCGGACCGCGCACGACCTCAAACGACCACGTCACCTCGTGCCGGTTGGCTGCCGCGCCGAGCTCGCGCCGTGCTCGCTCGGCGAAGGCGCGGAAGTAGTCCTCGATGTGGTCTTTGGTCAGCGCCTCGAGCCCGGCACCGAGGGTCACCTGACGCGCGAACGGCAGCCCGGCTAAATCGATCAGTTCCTCGTCCTCGATGAAGACGCCGTGCAACGGAACCCGCCAGCGCGCCGCCAGGTGCGCCGCCGTGTCGATTGCTGTGCCGGTTTCCGACGCCGCGTCGAGCGGTACAATGATGCGCTTGATCTCATCTGTCATGCGCGGGCCTGGGGGGTGGCGGTATTGCGAGCCAGCTCGGCGGCTTTGGCGGCGAAGGCGTCGAGCCGCGCGGAAATGCGATGGTTGATGGTGCCGGCCGGATAATCGCCCTCCGCGTCCGGCTCGCCCGCCGCAAGACCGGTCAGCAACGCCAAACCCTGATCGACGGTGTCGATCGGAATGATGCGAAATCGCTCCTCGGCCGCCGCGGCAACCACGTCCTGTCGCAGCATCAGGTGCTTGACGTTGCTCGCGGGGATGATGACGCCCTGGCGCCCGGTAAAGCCGGTAATCCCGCACGCGTCGAAGAAACCTTCGATCTTCTCGTTGACCCCGCCGATCGCCTGGATCCGGCCGAGCTGGTCGACCGAACCGGTCACAGCGAAGGACTGGCTTATCGGCACCTCGGCAAGCGCCGACAGCAGGGCGAAAAGCTCGGCGGCAGAGGCGCTGTCGTTACGCGAGCTGGTTGAACAGCTGGCCTGTGACGTTCTGATTATCCGTTGAGGGGAAGGCGCCGACGAACCGAGCTTCGACCCAGACCCTCGGCGTCAGGCTCACGCTCGAGTGAGGTGTCCGGCGATGAAGGGTTTGCACCCGGCGTCGCGTACTACGCAGGCTCCCGCCAATCGGATGTCACGACCCGGACGTAAATTCGTGCGGCAAGCGTGATGCACTCCTCCACGTCGATCTGCCCCTTGCCGCTGACCTTGCCATTGTCCCGAGCGGCGATCAGCGTGGCTGCGGCCTGCACGCAGGCGGCTTTCATAGCGGGTTTCTCTTCGGGGGTCATGAGGCAGATCTCCAATATCGTCTCAACAAGAAACCGAGCGCGCGAGTTCCCTCGTGATACGGAAGAGGGGTTGCTTAATGATTAAGAGGGCTACACCGATCACGCCCAGACCGGCACGCCGGTGTCGTCACCGACCGCAGGGCTGCTTGGCGCTTTCCGCCTCGGCCTTGTTCCCGTAGCGTGTGAGCATCAGGCGATTGCTGGAATTGGGCCAATGTCTTACGCGACCGGTAACGCGTCGTACCTAGGAGGCCTGCCTGCACTCGGCCTCTCGGCGTTGGGGGTGGTCTTCGGCGATATCGGGACGAGCCCGCTCTACACGCTCAAGACGGTTCTGAACCTCGGCGGCCGAACTCCAGATGCTGGGGTTACGCTCGGCGTGCTATCGCTGGTGATCTGGACCTTGATCGTCGTGACGACGATCAAATACGTGTTGGTTGCGATGCGCATCGACAATGACGGCGAGGGCGGCATCATCGCACTGATGTCGTTGCTTGGCGTGAAGCGACAGCATCGCCCCGCGATCATCGCGGTCGGTCTTTTCGGCGCGGCGCTAATCTATGGCGACGGGGCGATCACGCCGGCGATTTCCGTGCTTTCGGCGTTGGAGGGGCTGGAAATCCCGTTTCCTGCCTTCGCATCCTATGTCCTCCCGGTCGCTGTTCTGATCCTCGTTGCCCTGTTCGCCATCCAGCCCCAAGGAACCTCACGGATCGGCCAGATGTTTGGTCCGATCATGGCGCTCTGGTTCGCGGTAATTGCGCTGCTCGGGCTCTGGGGCATTTTCCGACACCCCGCTGTCCTCATGGCGATCAATCCCTGGAACGGGCTCAGCTATCTCCTCTCTGGCGGGGGCAAGGGATTTCTCGTCCTCGGCGGGGTCTTCCTGTGTGTTACCGGTGCCGAGGCACTGTACGCCGACATGGGCCATTTCGGACGCGGTCCGATCAAGCTCGCCTGGTCCGCGGTCGTCTTCCCGAGCCTCGTTTTGAATTACGCGGGCCAGGCGGCTTTGGTTCTCGAGGGCGCGCCGATCTCGGACAACATCTTCTACCGCCTGTGCCCCTCCTTCTTGCTCCTGCCGCTCATCGTGCTCGCTACGATCGCGACGATCATCGCTAGCCAGTCGATCATAACCGGCGCCTTTTCGATGACGCGTCAAGCGATACAGCTCGGCTGGCTGCCGCGGGTGCACATCACCCAGACTTCGGCCGAGGGCTACGGTCAGATTTACGTGGGTATGGTCAATTGGCTGCTGATGCTGGTCACCCTCGGACTGACGGTCGGCTTCGGCAAATCCGACAATCTCGCCTCGGCTTACGGGATCGCCGTCTCGGCCACGATGCTGATGACTTCGGCACTGCTGTTCATCGCGATGCGCGAGATCTGGGAGTGGAGCGTGATCGCGGCAGGCGCGGTGGCAGGCGCCTTCTTTCTGGTTGATGCAGGGTTCTTCGCCGCGAACCTCGCCAAGGTGGCGCAGGGCGGATACGTGCCGCTGATCCTGGCTGCGCTCGTCTACGCCGTCATGCTGATCTGGCATTTGGGAGCGACCGCGGTCACTGCCCGCCTCCAGGATGAAGTCACGCCTGTCGAAGCCTTCATGGCAAAAATCGTGCAGCAAGGCATCCCGCGGGTTCCCGGCACCGCGGTATTCTTGACGCGGGCGCAGCGGGACGTGCCGCCGGTCATGGTGTGGCATGTCAAGCACAACCGTGCATTGCACGAGAAATTGCTGGTTCTGACGGTCACCACTGAATCGATCCCCTGGGTCAAAGACACAGAGCGGCTCAGTTTCGGAGAGATCGCACCCCGTTTCTGGCGCGCGGCCGCGCGCTACGGTTTTATGGAGCGGCCGGATATTCCGGCGCTGCTGCAACATGCGCACGGGCTCGGATGCACGATCGATCTCTCGGACGTCACCTATTATGTCGGTCACGAGACCGTCGTGCCCGACATAGATGACAAAGCCTTACCACGGGTCGCGGAGGCATTGTTCGCCTTCATGCAGCGCAACTCTGCCCACCTGACCGAATACTTCAGGCTGCCGCCGGATGCGGTTGTCGAAATCGGCCGGCAAGTCTCGGTCTGAACCCGGATCAAAGGAACTGAAACATGCAGCTGACCGGCAAGGTGGTTTTGGTCACGGGGGCGCAACAGGGGATCGGTCGCGCTATGGCATTGGGATTTGCCGCGGTCGGGGCCGACGTCGCGATCAACTGGCTGGATGAGGATGGTGCCGCCCAGCGGGTAGCCCATGAGGTCCGCGCCTGCGGACGGCGGGCGGTTCTGGTCATGGCGGATGTGGGGCAGCTGGAGCAAGTGCGGTCGATGGTGTCGGCCACCCAAGAAGGGCTCGGCCAAATCGACATCTTGGTCAACAACGCCGGGGTGTTTCCCGCGTCCCGTTCCTCGAAATGACGGAGCACGACTGGGACCATGTCTTGGACGTCAACCTGAAGGGTTCGTGCTTTTGCGCCCAATACGTTGCAAAGGCGATGGTCTCGGGCGGACGGCAGGGGGCGATCATCAACATCGCTTCGGGTGCAGCGTTGCGCGGTTCACCCAGGGGCGTGCATTAAGTGGCGAGCAAAGGAGGGATCCTGTCGCTGACCCGGGCGATGGCGCTGGAGCTCGCTCCTTACCGCATCAGGGTCAATGCGATCGCACCCGGGCTCACCGACACCGCCCAGCCGCGTTATGGCAGCAGCGAGGCGGAAATCGCCGAGATGGCACGCTCGATCCCGCTCGGCCGCATGGCGCAGCCGGACGAGATCGCCCAAGCCGCGGTGTTTCTGGCATCCGACAAGGCTGGGTTCGTCACCGGTCAGACCCTGCATGTAAACGGCGGTTCTTATCTGGCGTAAGGCGCGCGAGGCCGCGGGAAGCGCTTCAGACAGATCGTACGCAAATCTTCCTAGAAAGGCACTGGCCATGGTGATCCGCGTCGTCGTTACCGCAGCTCTCGTCAGCATCGCCGCGCCCGCGTTCGCCGAGCCTGATAATACCCACTGGCCTAACTACAAGGAGGGCGATTTCATTATTCGGGACTACAAATTCGCCGACGGTCAGACGCTGCCTGAGCTGAAGCTTCATTATCGCACCCTCGGTTCTGCCGAGCGCAACGCCGCCGGCGAGATCGTCAACGGCGCGCTGCTGTTGCAGGGCAATACTGGCACCGGCGCCAACTGGCTGCGACCGACCTTGGCCGAAGAGCTGTTCAAGGACGGACAGCCGTTGGATGCCGGACGCTACTTCATAATCATCCCCGACGCGCTCGGCCGCGGCGGTTCGAGCAAGCCCTCCGACGGGCTCAAAGGCAATTTCCCGCACTACCGTTATCACGACATGGTCGACAGCGTGCACCGGCTGGTCACCGACGGGCTCAAGGTCACCCATCTGCGGCTCGTTATCGGCAGTTCGCTAGGCTGCATGCACAGTTTCATGTGGGCCGAGATGTATCCCGATTTGATGGACGGGATCGTCGGGCTCTCCTGCCAGCCGGTCGAGATCAGCGGCCGTAACTGGATCATGCGCCGCGCTGCGGCCGAGGCGATCCGCCACGACCCGGGCTGGAACAACGGCAATTACGACAAGAACCCGACGCAGTACATTTACAGCGCGGCAGCGGGACCGTTCATGCCCGAGAGTGCGGCGCGCATCCAAGAGATGGCGCCGACCCGCGCTGCCGCCGACCGGCTTTATGACGAGAGAGTGGCACAGATTGCCAAGGGCGACGCCAACAACTCGTTGTGGGCAATCGAGTCGATCGAGGACTACAGCCCCGAACCGGATCTTCCCAAAATCAAGGCCAAAGTGCTGCTGATCAACACGGTCGAGGACGTTGCCAACCCGCCCGAGCTAGGCACGGTAGAGCGGGCGATGAAGGCGATTCACGACGGCCGCTACGTGCTGATCCCATACAGCGACAAGACGCATGGGCATTTCACCCATTACTACGCGGCTGTCTGGAAGCCCTATCTGATCAGCTTCATGGGGGCACTCCAACCGGCCACTGCGGCTCGGTAACCGGCCGTCGCACGGAAGAATGCTCCAAGGTCGATCGATCAGCCGGCGGACCGCAGAGCCCCCGCATGATGAAAGCGGCTGAGGAAGGCCCGGGTCCGCGGGTTCGCCGGGCGCACCAAGATCTCGTCGGCCGGCCCGTGCTCGGCGATCATTCCGGCGTCCATGAACAGCACGTGGTCGGCGATGTCGCGGGCGAAGGCGATCTCGTGCGTCACGACGATCATCGTAGTGCCGTCTTCGCCGAGCTGCCGCATGACCGCGAGCACCTCGCCGACCAGCTCGGGATCGAGTGCGGAGGTGACTTCGTCGAACAACATCACCTCGGGCGCCATGGCGAGTGCCCGGGCGATGGCGACGCGTTGCGCCTGCCCGCCCGAGAGCTGGGCCGGGTAGCTCTGTTCCTTACCGGCGAGACCGACTTTGGCGAGGAGGCCGCGCGCCAGTTCTGCGGCGGCGCGGCGGTCGATGCATTTGACCGTGACCGGACCCTCCATGGCGTTCTGCAACGCCGTCATGTGCGGAAACAGCTCGAAATGCTGGAATACCGTGCCGATGCGCGAGCGGTACGCGGCAAGCTTGCGGCCGGCCAGCGGCTTTCCGCCGCCGCCAAAGCTGATCTCTTGCGCACCGACGCGAATGGTTCCGGAGGTCGGCTCCTCGAGCATGTGGACGCAGCGCAGCAAGGTCGACTTGCCGCACCCGCTCGGCCCGATCAGCACCACCACCTCGCCCTTGGCGATGCCGAGCGAGACGCCGCGCAACGCTGGCACCGGGCCGTAGTTCTTGACGAGGTTAGCGACCTCGATCATGGGGCGACGCCGGTCGTCGTCACCGGTCAACCCGCGTCTCCAGCCTTTTCGCAAACAATGTCAGCGGATACAGCAGTATGAAATAGATGGCCGCCGCGGTCGTGTAGACCTCGAGGGGGCGATAGGTCTCGGCGGTGATGATCGAGCTCGTATACATCAGGTCGGGCACCGCGACGACATAGAGCAGTGCAGTGTTCTTCAGCTGGGTGATCGATTGGTTGACGAGTGGCAGGACCATCCGGCGCACGGCCTGCGGCAATACGATCCGACGCATCAGCTGGGCATAGGTCATGCCGAGCGCGCGGCCCGCCTGCCACTGCCCGCGGCCGATCGACATCACACCGGCACGGAAGATCTCGGTGCAAAAGGCACCCATGTAGAGCGTCAGGCCCAGCCCCGCTGCCGCCCACGCCGGCAATGAGAAATTCAGCAGGATCGGCAGAGCGTAGTAAAACCAGACGATCTGGATCAGCAGCGGCGTGCACCGAAAGATCTCGACATAGCCCTCGAGCGGCAGGGTGATCCAGCGCTTTTGGCCGAGTAATGCCAGGCCGCAGAAGACGCCGATCAGGATGCCGCCCGCGACCGTCGCCACCGAATAGAGCAGCGTTATGCCGATCCCGTGCCACCACCGATCGGTATCGGCGAGGACCATCGCCAGGTCCCAGTGATAATGCATATAGGGTGTCCTTCGGCGCAGCCCGTGTACCGACCCCTCCCCCGCTTGCGGAGGAATGGGAGGGGTACGAGCGCAGCGGAGGCGGTGAGAGCTCAGAACCTGACGTTTTCCGGGATGTTCGTGGCACCCGCGCTCTCGAGATACTTCTTGATGCGGGCCTCGGTGTAACCGAGCAGATTGTTCCACTCGGCCCAGGCCTGCAGAAACTTTTGGAAAGTGTTGTTGTCTTCGCGCCGCAAGCCGACGTACGAGGGAAGATAGACGGTCGGCGTCGGCAACACGAAGTCACCGAGATCCGGGTTCTTGTTTTTCGCGACGAGCGCCCCGAACACAGCGGTGACCATCGCATCGGCGCGTCCCGAGCTGACGGCAAGCGCGATCGAAGCGACGTCGTTCAGCTCGACGCGGGTCGCCTTTGGCGCTACCTTCTGCAGGATCACGACATCCGCCGAGCCGAGCATCGCTGCGACCTTGACTTCCGGCTTGTTATAATCCTCCCAGGCGCTGGCCTTGAACCCTTTGCGGTTGACCGCATACCAGTAAAGATTGTAAGCCGGGCCGGCGAAGTCGATCACCAATGCTCGTTTCGGTGTTGCTTGCAATCCGAACTGCAGGTTAGTCTTGTTTGACTGCAGGTCCAGGACGCACGTCGCCCAGGTCGTCTCTACTGGAACGGCTTCGACACCCATCTCCTTGCGATGTCTTCGACCATCTCAACCGGGAACCCCGTCCATTTGCCGCTCGTCTTGTCGCGATACCAATTGGGTGGGTAATCGATCGCCCCGTAGCGGAGCTTGCCGGTGCGCTTGATCTGATCCCAGGTCGATTCTGCGATGGCGGGTACCGCCGCCAGCATCACGGTGGCAGCGATCGCCGCGAAGATCGACACCGCCGACAATTTGGCTCGCATACACCCCTCCCGTCCCTGATTGATTGGCTTCTTTCGAACCCGTGCCTCCGTAAGGAACATCGTATCCCTCGGCGCGAACGCCGCAAGATTCCTGCCGTAGACACTCTCGCCGGCGCGGAGGATCATCGCGGCCGGCGCCGGTGCCGAAAATCCGTGAGCGGGCAGGAGGTCGACTTGAGCGCGGGCATCACGATTCGCCCTTTTGCCGAGAAGGATGCCGCCGCGGTTCGGGAGCTGTTCATCACGGTCAATCGGCTCCTCAGTCCGCCGAACCTCCACGATGCGTTCGAGGCCTATATCGCACGTGCACTAACCCAAGAAATTGATCGGATCACGGCCTATTACGGCGAGAGAAGAGGTGGCTTCTGGGTAGCCGCCAGCGGCGATGATGTCGTCGGCACGTTTGGCTTAGAGCCGGCCTCGGAAGGTGCAATGGAGTTGCGGCGAATGTACGTCGATCCCTCGGCACGACGTAAAGGCATTGCTCGACAGATGCTCCTGTTCGCTGAAGATGAGTGTCGCCGTCGTAACATTTTTCGGCTCGAGCTCAGCACGGCTGAAATTCAAAGTACCGCCCTCGCCCTTTACAGGAACGCCGGGTACCAGTTGGTACGCGAGGAAACCGCCGATATATCGACCAACAAAACGGTGGGTGCCGGCATTCGCCGCTATTATTTCGAGAAGGCTCTTCGTTAGCGTCCGACCGGAAATGAATCTCGAAATATCAGCCGCTTATTCCTCATTCCTGCTAAACCGCAGGCCCGTCACAGCTCGTAGTCCGAGCGGCCAGGGTCCGACGGGCGGCGCGGCGAATACGGGCGAGACTCCCGCGTCGATCGCCTATAAGGTCGCGGAGCTTAAATTCACCGAGAGACTGCGAACAGGAGGGCTCACACCATGAGACGAATGGCGATTGCCGCGGTACTTGTCGCATTGTTTGCAATCCCGGCGCCGGCGCAAAATCCGCCGGAGGGGACGCCGACGCGGGTGCGCGGGGTGGTCGATAAGCTCGATGGGCAGACACTTACGGTGAAGTCGCGCGCGGGGGACGTTGCAACGATTGCGCTCGCGCCGGATGTCGCGATCCAGACCCTGGTCAAGAAATCCCTCGCCGACATCAAACCGGGCGACTTCGTGGCTTCGACCGGGATCAAAGACAAGGACGGCAAGATTCACGCGATCGAGGTCCGCATTTTTCCCGCAGCGACGCCCGACGGCGGTAGGCAATTTGCGTGGGATCTGGGGCCGGACAGCGTGATGACCAACGCCACCGTCGGCACCGTGACCAAGGCCCCGGAGGGCACGGTCTTGCATGTTACCTTCAAAGGCGGTGAATCGGAGTATAGCGTTGGTCCGGACGTTCCGGTGCTGGCCAACGCGCCCGGCGATACTAGCCTGTTGAAGCCAGGCGTGGCTGTCTTCGTCCTCGCGCTGAAAAAGCCGGATGGTAGCTTGACGTCATCTCGGCTCTACGCCGAGAAGGACGGGATCAAGCCGCCGATGTGAGGCGATGGCCGATATGCGCGATGAAATGGACGGCTTGAGATGCCTGACCATGGATCCGTTTCAGCAGGTCGCACCGTTATTTGCTCGCGGAGGTCTCGAGGAATTCCAGCACCGCCTCGTCTTCAAACGCCGGCGAATTGGCCACGGCCTGGGTGTACTGACCAGCTGTTCAGTGATTGCAAAACGATAACTCACGAAAGAAGAGTTCGGATTCGGTGGAGGGCGACCCGGTCTGATAGGTGCCTCACCATCTCTCGACCCACGGTCGGAGCACGACTTCGAACGCCCAGGTCGACCGATGCTGGCGATGCAGTTGCAAGTAAGTCTCTGCGATGCGGTCCGGGTCGGCCATATTGTCGTCTACGGTCGCTCCAGCCCGTCGGTGCGCGCGGGTACCGTCTTCCCGCGTCCAGCCGATCGCGGCGTCAATCGGCACATTTGCAATGTGGATGCCCTGCGGCATCAGTTCCCTTGCCATGCTCTGTGCGAGCCCGGACTTGGCATGACATGCCATTGCAAAAGCGCCGCTCGATGGGAATCCTTTGAGCGCCGCGCTCGCGTTGGTGAAGATAATCGTTCCCTTTGTGCCGTCGGCGCTCATTTTGTTTTCGCGCATAAGCTGAGCTGCCCGCTGACCTACCAAAAAAGCGCTGAATGGCGAGTTCCGAAGTGTCTCGAGCACCATGCCTGGGTCGGCTTCGGTAATCGCCTTGCCAAAAATGCCGGGAACCCGGCCGTCGATGTTGTGCACGACAAGCGTAGGAGCCCCAAGGTCTCGAACGACATTCTGGAACAGCGACTGCACGGAAGCTGGTTCGCTTGCGTCGCACGCGTATCGACGAACGCCATGAGTCTTCTCCAGGTCCTGCAGGACCGGCTTGTCCGGGTTCCTGGCTGCTATGCCAACGCGCATGCCGCATTTTGCGAACAGCCTCGCGCAACTCGAACTGATCCCGGGGCCACCTCCGACGATCAGTGCGACGTCTTGTATGGAAGGGTGCGCGCCACGGCTGTCGGATTGGGTCATCTTCGTGCTCCCATTTGTCGTCATAAAATAAGCGAGGACGCCAGACGTGGCTAACGTGACGGCAATCGCGTCCGCGTGGCGGCCAGAATTCGGTCCAACAATTCAGGATCGTCGACCGCGCGCCAGGATCAGTGCGCCGGCCATCGTCGCGACAATGGCCAGCGCGTCGTCCTCGGACTTGCGACGGCCCGGTATCAGACTGGCGATCCGTTTCATGACCACCCTCACGGCGTCCGTGAAGCCGTGCCGGATTGCGGAGCTTTGGCGCGGAATTTCAGCCCCCAGAGCCGCGATCACGGGGGGCCCCATCGGAAGATCAGAACACCCTCCGGGCCGCGCGCCGCGCGCGCGACAGAATGACACAGGACAAGCCGCGGACCCTTTCGAACTGCGGAACCCGCGGACCCGGACCTCGCCCAGTGCGTCAAATTCCACTACGTCAATAGCCGTAATTCACTGGGCAAAAATTTCCAATACACTGCAAATTTGAAATGAAGGCTGGCGCCCGCTGTGCTGCCTCGACCACGTCCGGCGAGCGCGAGGCTACTGATCGGCTCGATCGCCACGGAGCCTCTGCCGGCGACCGCGGAGCGGCCTCGACCACGCCCGGCGAGCGAGCCTCGGGACTGGCTCGATCGCCTCGGCAGGCCGTCGCCGGCGACCGCATGAGGGCGATCGGCCGCGGCTGCGCTGCCTTAACCAGACCGAAATGTTAACCAGACCGAAATGTTCTCGCGCGAGGGTGGCGCGGGGGTGTTCTCCGCGAGACAGCCTAAATGCCGAAAGCAATCATCCTTCTCGTCGTACCGGTGCTCGCCACGCTTGCCGGCTGTGCCGCTCCGGTTAATACCCGCGCCGCCGACCCCCAACTCGCCGCACGCTGCAAGCTGATGGCCTACAAGGAAGACCGCGGGCATTTTGCCTGGGGGCTCACCGCGATGCTGATCACCGAAGCCAACGCGGATGCCCGGCGACAAGAGATTTACGACGCGTGCCTTGCGGCTGGCGGGACCCGTGAGCAGCCTGCCGAAATGCCATAAGACCAGTTCGCCCCTCTAGTCCGTCGCAGTGACGCTGAAACGCGAGGGCTGGCGACTGTCCACGGTTCTATGTCTGCTTATGTGCTGTGGCGGATGCGAACGCCCGGCCCCGGCATGGGTGCAGTTTGCATGCGCCGCCATGGTGCAGCAGCACAAATATCCTGATCAAACTTCCTGTATAGCGGCGGCTAAGAGAGGTGGAGCCTACTGATGCTGCAAAAACCATGAAACTTTTCGCGGCGGAGGTCGGCGTTGGAGCGCGATCGCGGCTCGCGTACGGCCTCCGGCGAGGCTGAGGCTGCCCTCCGGCGATTCTCGACCGTTTGCTCATCCGCGTTCTTCGATAATGATTGTCAACGAGGCCACTATCTCTAAGTATAAAAGCTAACTTTCCCAATGGAAAATCTGTATGTCCGCTGCAACTTCTTCATCGATGACCCCGAAGCGGCCGATCCTGAATCTTTCTCTGTGCCACTCTTTGTACCGCCTTGTAAACCACAACGCGCCGTCAGGGCCGGCCGTTATCCCCCAGGGTCCGCATTCCCAAGAATCGCTATTCGGCGTCTGCAGGGGGAACTCGCTGATCGTACCTGCGGTCGTGATCCGGCCGATTTTGTTCCCGTAGCGCTCGGTGAACCACAACGCGCCGTCGGGGCCGGCCGTTATTCCTACGGGGAAGCTATTCGGCGTCGGTAAGGGGAACTCGCTGATCGTTCCTGCGGTCGTGATCCGGCCGATTTTGTTCGCGGCACCCTCGACAAACCACAACGCGCCGTCGGGGCCGGCGGTTATTGGGATACCACTTATGGGGTCGCTCTGCGGTAGCAAGAACTCGCTGAATTCTCCAGTGGTCGTCATTCGCCCAATGCCCGTTGAGGCGAATGGCGCCCGGCGATTGCCCCTGTCTTTGGCGAGGCCAAACCATAGCGCGCCGTCGGGGCCGGCAGCAATGTTGGTGGCAACGATGACTCCCGCCGGTGCGGGTATGGAGAACTCCGTGACCGCCCCGGCGGTCGTGATCCGGCGAATTTCGTTCGCGCCGCCCCCGGTGAACCACAACGCACCGTCGGGGCCGGCGGTTATCCCGTATGGGATACCATTTATGGGGTCGCCCTGCGGTAGCAAGAACTCGCTGAATTCTCCGGTGGTCGTCATTCGCCCAATGCCCCTTGAGGCCCACAAGGCCCTGATATTTCCTGTGTCTTTGGCGAGGCCAAACCATAGTGCGCCATCGGGGCCGGCAGCTATGTTGGTGTAGACGATGAACTTTGCCCGTACGGGTATGGAGAATTCGGTGATCACCCCGGTGGTCGTGATCCGGCCGATGTCATTCGGGCCATCCCCGGTGAACCACAACGCGCCATCGGGGCCGGCGACGATGCTGTCCGCGCGGATTGATGTGGGGAACTCTGTGATTCTCTGTGCCGCGGCGGTTCCGGTCACGTCAACGACCGAGGGAACCCGCTTGGCATGGTCCTGACCGATCACGCAGTCGTCGAGCACCTTGCATACGTCGCGAGGTCCACTAAGCTCATCCTCTGACTTGACGAGCGTTGTCTCGTGCTCGGTGATATCCATGCAGAGTTCGACACATTCGTCGCAGATGAAGACGGTCGGTCCAGCGATCAGCTTTCTAACCTCGTGCTGGCTCTTGCCACAAAACGAGCAGTAGCGGGCGTTCTTCGAGTCGGTACCGCTGGATTTGGTCATCGCCACTCATTCTCCGATTGTAATATCAGCGGCAGCCATTTATTGCCCTTTTGGGTGTGTATGGCAACAATTTTCGCCGAAAACGGGTGCCGGGGGAGGACGAAGGCGAATGGTCGGCATCCGGTCGTGCAGGACCTTGCCGGCGACGGGCGCAGGGCGCGACGCTTGCCGAACTCGCGCGCAGCTTCGGCGTAGGGAAAAGCACGATTTCACGGCTCTTAGCCTAGATTTTGTGTCCGCACGAGCCAAGTAACGCGCGCGACCGCCAAGTATTTTGCAGCGCTAGGCGACACCGCAAGGCTAAACGCGCTTCGGCCGGTGTTTCACCTCGGGCCGTATATAAGCATTTAAGGCTCTTTTGAATTTTGAGTGAGTGAATTTCGCACGCCGAAACGGTCGATTTCGACCCGACGGCCAGGGGTTGAGCAGGGGCACGGGTTCGGCCCCCGCCTGCGGCGGCTTCGGCCTTGAAAAGGGTATAGCTCCCAGCATCGTTGCTCACCATTCGGTCAATGAACAGGAGCGGGCCAAAATTTGAAGCGCGCCCATTCGTTTTTCAAAAGAGGCGCATTTAAACATCTGGTATGCCGCCCGCTTGGTTTGCAACTCGGCGAAAGCCGCATAACACTCAGTAGGGATGGCTTGGTAAAGTAGAGATCTTTGAAAGGCCCGTGCCCGAATGCCGCGACGTTTTTAGGCAAAAGATAAGGCTTGCCGCTCTAGTCTTCCCCCGCGATGCCTCTTCCCTCGATCCCGCTTGCACCCGACCGGGGCTATGCGCCCCCAAACGCTGACCTTCCCGATAATTATCTTGTCCGCTTTACGTGGCTTGAACTCTGGCCGTGGTGGCACCCGGGCATCTTGATAGGATCGATCCTTATTCTGGGGCTTCCCGGCTGGCTCGCGTTGGATGTTGCTCTCGCAGGGGACGCTCTGGTCACGACCATCGCGCTCATACTGTACTTGAGTTTTGCGGGATGGATGCTAGGCCGCCATCACCGGCGCGAGCGCGAACGCCGCCACATTCTGGAGGTGCTGTCCAGTGAGGAATGGCGGCAGCGCGTCGCACACTACGTAGCCACGGGCGAACATCTCCCAGCGAAAACTATCAATTACCCGACGATGGGATCGCGGCGCGGTTCTTGTTTTTGAAGTTGTGTTTGCCAATATGCGCGCGTGCATTTTTGCTGGCCTTTATTATCTCGATAATCATGGACATCTTGTTCTTTGCATTCATGATATTAGTTGTTTGGGGCGTAGCTGCTGCAACGGGCGCGCATTTTCGATATGACACGCCGTCGAAAATGTTGAACTGGTTATTTTCGTTTCCAATCATCGTGCAAGTCATCGTTGTAGGCGATTTTTTGTTCCTAATGCTTCCGAAAGCTCTTGGTCACGTAGACTTCCGCTATTTGAAGCTCACGGCCCAAGAAATGGCTGCAACGGAAATTCAAAAAGGGTCGGCAATTACCTCGGACGATTGGATGAGGTGGTGGCTGCAACACCCGGTGCAACACCAGTTCTTCCGCATATTCAAGTTCAGCCGATCTTTGGCATGGTTTGGAGTAGCCCTCGGATTGCTGGCTATCTTCACCTATATAGTACTCTATGTTGGCAGTTTGTGCGCCGCTTACTTGCTTGTTACGTGGTTGTTATGGCACGTATACGCTCACATCTATGCCATGCCGGTGATCCAAGCTCAGAAACTGATTCGAGCGCGCCCTGATCTTCTGGCTTGAGGCGCTCCAGTCCCCGGCGAAAGACCCTACCAGTTCCCCCGGCCCTATGTTGCGCTAATAACCGGTCGTAAGTGTTTGTCAAATGTGTATAGAAAGACGCAAAATCGTTTTCACTTTCCCAACTACGTGCTCCCGTACGGCGGAACGCAGACTGCGCTCCCAACTATCGACATATTTGACTAAGGTAACAAAGTAGCAGTGAGTGTCTGGGTCGGCGCAGCCTCGAAGCGGGTCGCAATCTTGCGGGGGACGGCTTCGAGGGTTGGGTGAAGCGTTTGTAGGGAATTTACTGCAACTTCACTGCGACGAGCGTTCCAGTGCATTGGAAAGTTCTGGCGGTGGAATTATCGATACTAGGCCGGCGAAAATTGCTGCCCGGTGTATTGAGAAAATTGCGCGCCAGTGGAATTAACCCAGCGCCATCACACTTCAATTCCTATGGAAATATGTGCTGGGCGCAAACCGAAACCCGTTGGCGCGGCGAGGTCCGGCAGCCTGCGTCATTCTGTCGCGCGCCCGGCGCACGGCCCAGAGGGTGTCCTGATCTTCCGATGGGGGTCCCCCAGAGCCGCGATCACGCAGCCATCGCCGCGACGTTCCCGATGGTCGGCGGACAGGTCTCACGCGTGCGAAACTCGTACTCAGGGCGTGACTTAACGCCTCGGCGGCCAGGCGCTCCTTGGAGCCGAACTGGCTGTACAGGCTGCCATGGGTCAGTCCCGCGGCGTCGATGAGGGCATCGACGCCAACGCCTGAAAGGCCACGCTCCGAAACAACCGGGCGGCCTCGGTCAGGATATGCGTTCCCGATTGCCGGCTGCTTTTTCCTTTGAAGCCCGCATGACTCCATCTGTTCAGTCGCGCGAAAACAGACCTTGAGATTATTAACGGTGATCGTCACGAATAATATCAATAATGACGATCGTGATCAATTAGAGAGGATCCTCAACTGGCGGAGGCCAACGATGTCCAATGCAAACACCGTGCTCCTCATTGCAGCTTCCGCCGACATTGGCGCCGTTTACGCGAATCGCTGGGGCGCCGTGGCGATCGTCGGGGAGTTCGCCGACCGCCTGCAGATAGCGGGCGACGATCTCGTTGAACGATGCTCGTTCGGAACCGGCGAGACCGCGAGCACGCAATGGCAAGTGTTGCCCCATAGCTGCTGTCCATCTTCGGCCGAGGACCGGCGCGGAGTTGCCTGGATTGCCAATCCTCGCCAATCCCGTCGCTAACGACTGCGGTCGCGGATAACATCGACGACGGTTCTCAGTTACGGAAACCAGCGAAAGTGGTCGAGAAGGCGTACCAACCACGAGACCGTCGCCGCATGACATCTGACGTCATCCGCTAGATAATCCAGGAAAATAGCATTCGCACTGATGCCCTGCGTTGTGGGCACGAATGACAACCCTCCCTGTCAAAACTAATATGTTCACCTCGTTAAACAACCTAGCATCTAAGCCGTTAGATGATGATGTGCAGGAACAATTAGGGAGAATACAAAGTTTAAGCAATTCTGTTGGCGCGAGTGAGCTTCCACCACATTACGAGGAAAGCCTCAACATTGCGATATCTTCTCTGTCGTCTAATAAACCTAACCTGCTTATTGCCCAAACTATATTGTGGGATCTTGAGTATTATCAGATGAAATTGGGTTACTTTCTAGGAAAAATATGGCTCTTCGCTGTTTCAGATGGTTAGCATTTTGTTCTCTGAACAACTTCAGGTACTTGATAGCTTCTGAACGCAATCGCTGGTATACCCGCGGCTGACAGTCCGTCTGACGCGGTGGCCGATTGTCGCTGGCGGGGCCGAGCCTTTGTAAACGCTGGCCTTCAGCCATCGCCTCTGGCGGCTGTCGGCGTTGACAAAGGCTCGCCCCGGGCCAGCGACAATCGGCCACCAAGCGTTCGACGGCAGGGTACGGCTGAGCCGCCTGCACCGACAGCACAAATCGCCCTTACCCATACCAAATAGCGAGGAGGGAAAAATATTAGCAAAACTAACAGGCGGTTGGCCGATGATCACTGCAGGCATGGGAATGATAACAACAGGAATTATCTATACAATATCATGGATATTCATCGTCAGCTCTAATCATTATCTCCCTTTCATGTGGTCGGGTGGCTCCGAATTAGCAACCGCCATTTTGTTTGGAATTTTAGGCGGATCGGTGAGCATACTAACCCGTATTAAGAGCCCTGCAGACCTTCAGAAGATCAATCCGATATCATTATTCTTAAATTTTTTCTTCAAGCCCCTAGTAGGGGCCACTTTTGCTGCGGTAATCTATTGCATGCTCGCAACTGGGATTTTAGCATCGGTGGTTACGGAAAGATTTACAGGCGATCGCGCATATCTTTTTGTATTGTTCGCAGCGATGGTGGGCCTTGTCGCAGGATTCAGTGAGCGGTTCGCGGCTGATGCGATAGGCGGAGTAGAAGCCTCGATCAGCAAGAGAAAGGAGTAAACGCGAAGCGAGTTACAAAGGCTAGAGCACAATTAACGAAATACCTGTTCTGGCTGGCAAAGGTTGCAGCGTTGCAGCTTTGGCAGACGTCGTTGCAACAAGATATGTTCGTGTCTACCACGAACACGGCGAGGAGCTTGGCCGGCTGCTTCTCGGTGGCATTGGCGCTGAAGCCGTGGCGGTCGCCGGGCAGCTCGGAAAAGCTCTCTCCAGCTTTGTAGGCAGTCACCGGTCCGTTGTTGACCTGGCTGCGGATCTCCCCTTGAGCAGGGCTCCTAAATGTAGCCGGATTTGGGATGCGCCTGGCCAGGCGAGTAGCCGCCCAGATCGTATTCGACGAGTACGCCTGGACGAGCTGCGGCACGAACGCGCCCACAGCCGACCTTGCCCAGATCAAAAGGGCCGTTAAAGGCGGAGGGCACGGGGCGCACGGTGCCGAGCATCATTCTTTCACCGGCGTAAGAATTGGAGCCCCCTTACCCTTCAGCAGCACGACGACAAACCTGGCCGGCTCGGTGTTGCTGGCGTTGCGCCCCACGACGTGAACATCGGTGGGCCCCTCGTAGAACGTCTGCCCGGCCTTGAGCGTGACGGCAGGTTGGCCTTTCAACTGCATGATCATCTGGCCTTCGAGCACGTAGACGAACGCATGGGCATCGTGCCGATGGACCACGTCTTGTGCGCCCGGCGGATACGACACCTCAATTCCGCGACCCTCCTTGCCCGGGTAGTCCGCGAGGTCAATCGCGAACAGTTCTTTCACGTCTGCGGCTTTGGCCGGAACGGCTGCGAGCATCAGAAGTGTCGCCAGGTAAGCGTGGAAGTACAAGTGAGGGTTCTTCATACGTTGTTCCTTTCAGGATCATAGTCCGGAGGCGCGATTGCAGAGCCGATGACTATCGATACTCATTCTCAGTGTTCACGCGAATGCCGAAAACCTCCCAACCAGCTCGCGCCGGCGGGTAAGATCTGTGGGTGTACCTCGGATTTCGGATTAAGCTTTTGTCTGCGAGCGGCGCAGCCATTCGTCGAGACCGATATGGGCGAGACGCGCTTCGCCCAACGGCACCAGCGAGTGCTCCTCGACCCGGCCGCCCCAGTAACGGGCCTCGGGTCGCGCACGACCTGACGCAGGTCGCCGACCGCCTTCAGATATCGGGCGACGATGTCGTTGAACGGTGCTCGCTCCGGGCCGGCGATTTCGACGATTCCGTTCTTCGGCGCCGCGAGCGCCACCTCCGCGACATTGGCGGCAACGTCGTCCGCCGCGATCGGCTGGAACATGATGGGCGGAAGCCTCACCCTGTTTCCGTCCGCACTCGAATCGGCGATGCCGCGCAGGAACTCCATGAACTGGGTCGCGCGGATGATGGTGTAGGGGATGCCGGAGGCCTCGATCAGTTTCTCTTGGGCGAGTTTCGCGCGGAAATAGCCAATGTCCGTTCGGTCGATCGCAACGATGGAGAGGGTGCCGGACACTCGCTGCGGTCTCCGCCGCGAGAAGGTTGCGCCCGGAAGTCCGGAAGAATTCCAGCACCGCCTTGTCTTCAAATGAGGGCGAATTGGCGAGGTCGATCACCACCTGCGCGCCGGCCATGGCCTCTTTGAGTCCCTCGCCGGTGATGGTGTTGACGCCGCTACTGGGCGAGGCGGCGACGACCTCGTGGCCGCCCTGGCGCAGAATGGCGACGGTCGAGCCGATCAGGCCGGTGCCGCCGATGACGACGATCTTCATGGGCTACCTCCGCTGTCGAGGACTGGCGCCGTCCCTCGGGCACCATGGCAAAATCAACGCCGCCGTCTTTCGCAGGTTCGAATGCAAGGGTAGAAAATGTAAAAGCACGCGATCCCATCCCTTCTCCGCCGGGCCCGTCGCTGGGATCCACGTGGACGAACGGGACTTTGCCCGGCCATCTGATGATCTGATTCGTGGTTAGACGATATGCGAGGCGGCTGCTCGATCGGCATCGATTTCGGCACGACCAATACCGTCATCGCACTGACCAGACCCGGCGAGAGAGTGCAGGCGGTCGCGTTCCGCGACGATGGCGAGCTTTTGCACCTCTACCGCTCAGTGCTGTGTTTTGAGCGTCTGTCGGCGAGCCGGCATGACATCCAGGCTCAGGCCGGCAGCAAGGCGATCCGCGCCTACCTGGCGTCGATCTACGAGACCCGCTTTCTCCAA
>Ga0306923_10001751_pt1 | contig 19393 bp, 11 predicted proteins | sample sta12Can44000108_FD_203841 | JGI IMG/M metagenome (GOLD analysis project Ga0306923, IMG submission 203841) | Lab enrichment of tropical soil microbial communities from Luquillo Experimental Forest, Puerto Rico - statanox.12C.anox.44.000.108 (v2)... | ecosystem: Environmental > Terrestrial >... | reverse complement strand
AAAAACCTGTTGAAAATTTTCAACAGGTTTTAAGCCTTATTCGTAAGCTTGTTTAGTTTTATGTAAAGTAACAGGCAACAGTTTTCATGGCATCGGTTGTTGTGTCACTCACTTGTACTTTTTGTTTTTATAGCAACATTAAGTTATACAATTAATATGCTATAATTGATTGAGAAATAGCATCCGATACTATTTTAGTTTAGCCAGAGCATCTTTAATTCTTGCCCAAGCTTTTTCAATATTCGCTTGGCTGTTTGCAAACGAAAAACGAACGCAGTTGGGTTCGCCAAATGCATCGCCCATAACAGAAGAAACATGAGCGGTATTTAAAATATACATACTGAAATCGGCAGAATTTTTAATCAGTTCTTCTCCATTTGATTTTCCGTAATAAAAACTTACATCCGGGAAAATATAGAAAGCGCCTTCCGGCTCAAAACATTTTAAACCGGGAATATCGCTAACCAATTTCATGGTTAAAGCCTTTCTGCGGGTAAACTCTTCCGTCATTTCGAAAGAAGGTTTCAAATCGCCTGTAAGTGCTACTACCGCTGCCTTTTGAGTAATAGAACAGGTTCCACTGGTAAATTGCCCCTGTAGTTTTTCGGCACCCTTTGCTACGTCAACATTAGCAGCAATATAACCTAAACGCCAACCGGTCATTGCAAAGCCTTTGCTTAATCCGTTTACAATAATGATTTTATCTTTTAATTCAGGAAATTGTGCAATGCTTTCATGCGTACCAACAAAATTTATGTACTCATAAATTTCATCGCTAATAATATAAATGTTTGGATGTTTTTTAAACACTTCAGCTAAAGCTGCCAATTCTTCTTTACTATAAACCGCACCGGAAGGATTGCATGGAGAAGAAAACAAAAACACTTTTGTTTTTGGTGTGATGGCTGCTTCCAATTGAGCAGGAGTAATTTTAAATTTATTTGCAACGGAGCTTCTTATTTCTACCACTTTGCCGCCTGCAATTTTTACCAACTCAGAATAAGTTACCCAATAAGGTGTTGGAATAATTACTTCTTCGCCTGCATCAACCAAAGCAAGAATTGTATTCGCTAAACTTTGTTTAGCACCGGTTGACGTAACAATATTTTCTGGCTTATAATCTAAATTATTGTCACGTTTTAATTTGGCACAAACTGCTTCCCTTAAATCTAAAAAACCTGCGACGGGAGTATAGTGACTCCAGTTATCATGAATAGCTTTTACAGCAGCATCTTTAATGTGTTGAGGAGTGTCAAAATCCGGTTCTCCTAAACTAAGGTCAATTACATCGATTCCTTGGGCACGCAACTCACGTCCGAGTTTGGCCATTTTTAAAGTTTCTGGTTCGTTGAAACGCTGAAGTAGTGAAGAAAGTTGATTGCTCATTGTTTTACTTTTAAAATGCATGCAAATGTAAGTAAATACAAGTAAGTGAGGTAAAACTGATAAACAGGATGAATAAAATGTGTAAACCAGATTAATTATGTTTTTCGATATCTAACGTTATTGAAAACAAAGCGTCTGCGGCAGATTTTGAAGGCGGTGTAAGTAAAACAACTGAATAGTATTTTCCTGCATCAAAAGTTATCCCTGTTTTTTTTACAAGATTTGCTGTATCATTAAACACATAACAATAATAGGCACTGGCAGATTGCAATGAATCGAATTTAGTATAAGAAGAAAATGTGGTATGATCTAAAAAGTTTCTGGCAGTATAATCTAATTGATCAAAGCCGGGACTGGTAAAGCGTACATTTACATAATCGAAATAAGCTTGTGTTCTGAAATCTAAAACTCTTATGCCTGCTTTCGCAGATGTCATTCTATTGGGTGCGTCATTCACAACAGATATTTTCCATTCATTGCCTACTTTGTACACGTAAACAGAATAAAAGTTATTTACGGGAGCATCCACATCCTGAGATAAAACTTTAATATTGTTGAAAATTATTTTAATGTTTGCTTTTCTTTTTGCTGTTTTGTAATAAGCTGTTGGATAATAAAGAGCAACACTGCTTAAGGTAGTATCATTCATTAAAACAGTAACATTACCATAATCCATTACATTTATAAATTTGAAGAAAGTGTAAATCCCGGCCATATAATAGTTTGTACCTACGGCAGATTGCAAAGGGTTACTTGCAGTATCGGTTGTTGTTGTACCGCCACCGCCTGATGTTCCTCCGGTGTTATCAATAATTTTGCTGCATGCATTAAGTGCAGTTATATAAAGAATAAGAACAGGTATGAGAAAGCGTTTCGGCATTTATAAATATTGGTATGTTACAAAAATAGTGTTAACTGCTTCAATTTTTGCTCCTGCATTTTCTTTTTCGTTATTTTTTAAGGAATACGCAATTTTAGATTAGAAAAAAACTAAATCATCATTAGAATGGTTCTGAATATTTCGTTTATGCTTGTAGATTTGTTATAAAGATTTTTATGCCGCACGAATCTATTTCAGTTTTTGATATGTTTAAAATAGGCGTAGGGCCTTCCAGTTCGCATACATTAGGTCCTTGGCGGGCTGCAATGCGGTGCATTGATGATATAAAAATAAAGCATGCTTTAACCGAAGTGGTATCAATTACGGTACTGCTCTACGGTTCGTTGGCAAAAACAGGCAAAGGTCACGGTACAGATATTGCCGTTTTATTAGGTTTATGTAACGAAGATCCGGTTACTATTGATGTAAATTCTATCAATCCTAAAATAAATTCCATTATCGCAAATAAGAAGCTGAATATAGGTGGGGAAGAATGGATTGATTTTGATATAAACCAACACCTTCAATTTTTGCATTCTGAATTATTACCTTTTCATCCCAATGGATTATCTTTTTTAATTCAGTTAACTAATGGCAATCATTTCAGCGAAACTTTTTATTCGATTGGCGGAGGTTTTGTAGTAAAGGAAGGAGAGCCGCCTCAAAAAGATAATTGTATCGACCTGCCTTTTCCTGTAAATACAGCAGATGATTTATTGCATTGGTGTATGAAAACAGGAATGAATATTAATGAAGTAGTGATTGAAAACGAAAATGCATGGAGGCCTGAAACCGAAACCCGAAAAGGTGTTTGGAAGATTTGGGAAGCTATGCGTGATTGCATTTACAGAGGCTGTCATGCAACTGGTGAACTGCCGGGTGGGTTACATGTGAGAAGAAGAGCCAACGCATTAAATAAAAAGCTGCTTGGTGAAAATAATATATATTCTAATTATAACGATTGGCTGAAACTTATCAGAAAAAAAGGAAATCAATTTCAATATATCTTAGATTGGGTCAGTTGTTTTGCATTAGCTGTGAATGAAGAAAATGCCAGCTTTGGCAGGGTTGTTACCGCACCTACCAATGGTGCTGCAGGTGTTATACCTGCAGTGCTTAATTATTTTGTTGTTTTTTGTGATGGTTACGAAGAAGATAAGATTATCCGGTTTTTACTGACTGCTTCAGAAATTGGCAGCATTTTTAAAAAAGGCGCAACAATCTCTGCTGCGATGGGAGGGTGCCAGGCAGAAATTGGCGTATCTTCTGCTATGGCTGCTGCTGCATTAACCGAAAGCTTAGGCGGTACGCAACGTCAGGTTTTAATGGCCGCTGAAATTGCAATGGAACATCATTTGGGTTTAACATGCGACCCTGTTGGAGGACTGGTACAGGTACCTTGTATTGAACGTAATACAATGGGGGCAATTAAAGCAATCACCGCTTCTCAACTGGCATTGCAAAGCACCCCTGATTTTGCAAAAGTAAGTTTGGATAAAGTGATAAAAACCATGTGGGAAACGGCTTTGGATATGAACAGTAAATATAAGGAAACTGCCGATGGCGGATTGGCTTATAATATTCCGCTTAGTTTACCGGAATGTTAGTTAAAATTGTAGCAATTAGGCAACTTGATAAAATTACAATTAGTAATACTTTGTATAAATAGTTATTTAGTAATTCTAAATAGCTATTTTCTTATTGCGGTGAAGTGTTAAGGCATAATAAATTCATTTGGTTGAGTTGCATTTTAAATTAGCAGGTAACGAGTATCCGTTATTTTCAAAAAGGAGATACAGGACAACATGTGTTGATATTACATGAAACTATTTAGAATTTGTTTCAATCAATTTAATAATTCCACTATTGTTTTTATATCTCAAAAAACAGATGATCATTCTTTAATAACTACAATCTAAGCAACCCCGCTTTGTATAAAGTATTTACAGGTTTATTATCCCAGAATAATTCAAAATCTTCCAAGCCGGCACTTTCATAGTCAGTTTTAACAGCTTGCAACGAAAGTTGTGTAGGGTTGTACACGCTTAGTTTGGGTAAAATATTAATCAGCCATTTTCCTTTGTCGGGTTCAACACTTATAGCGTGCACCGCTTTTTTGGTTTGAAAACTAATAGACATTACTTCCCATTTGCTTCCTTTTTTCGATTTTTGAATTATTTCAGCTTTGGGTATTTTGCCTAACCAAACAACCTTGTTGTTCATATTGGTTGCAAGTTCTGGTTCTTCAATTGCTTTTTTTATTAAATCCGGAGCAATGGTTGTTTTAGGTACTTTAAAGTCGAACCATTTATGTAATGGAAAATCAAAGCATGCCGCATGCATATAATTGAGTAATGCTTTTTTCAATCCATAACTAAAATTTTCGTGATCCGCACCTGTTGGATCAATATGCTGGATATCGTTGTTGGCAAAACTGCCAATGGCTTCTGTTATTTTTTTTACGGAAAATTTTTCAGGGTTTAAGCCAATCGGGCTATGCGCAGTCATGGTAAATAAATGCCAGAAAGCAGATTGTACAATTCCTGCTTCAAAAAGTTGGCGTACAATTTCTAATGAATCAATTGTTTCCTGTGCAGTTTGCGTAGGAAATCCATACATCAAATATGCATGAACCATTATGCCTGCATCTGTAAAGTTTTTACTTACTCTTGCTACCTGTGCTACTGTAATTCCTTTTTGAATCAGTTGTAATAATCTGTCGGATGCAACTTCCAATCCGCCGCTTACAGCAATACAGCCCGAAGCTCTGAGCAACCTGCAAAGGTCCATCGTAAAACTTTTTTCAAACCGCACATTCGTCCACCAGGTAACTATTAATTTTCTTCTAATAATTTCTATTGCCAATGCCCTCATCATAGAAGGCGGAGCCGCTTCGTCTACAAAGTGAAAACCGTTCTGCCCTGTTTGTGTAATCATAGCTTCCATACGGTCTGCTAACAGAGATGCAGTTATCGGCTCATAATTTTTAATATAATCTAACGATATATCGCAAAAAGTGCATTTGCCCCAATAACAACCATGTGCAATGGTTAATTTGTTCCAGCGACCATCGTTCCATAAGCTGTGCATAGGGTTTATAATTTCTATGGCAGAAATATATTTATCCAGCAAAAAATCACTGTAATCAGGCGTGCCAACCTGGTTTTGTTTATAATCTGCACAAGCTGTATTATTAATATAACTAACCTTACCGTTTATTAATGTAAATGTTCTTTTCAGTTCGTTGATTGATTTTTTTTCATCCAGGTACTCCAACAAAATTTCTATTGGTGCTTCTCCATCATCCAAAGTAATAAAATCGTAAAACTCAAAGACTCTTGCATCGCTGATTGAACGCAGCTCTGTATTGGCAAACCCGCCACCCATCACTATTTTAACGGTGGGATAATTTTGCTTTATCCATTGCCCGCAACGAAGCGATGTATATAAATTACCCGGGAATGGAACCGATAATGCAACTATTTTCGGCTGAACGGTTTCTATTTTTTGTTGAAGAAGTTTTATTAAAATACAATCCAGATAAGTATACGGCTGCTGTAATGCAGTATACAAATGATCAAAAGAATTTGCCGATCTTCCTAAGCTTTCTGCATACCTGCTAAAGCCAAAATGCGGATCTGTCGTTTCTTTAATTAAATCACTCAAATCTTCCAAATACATGGTAGAAAGATGTTTGGCCATATCTTGTATTCCCATGCTTCCGAATGCCCATTTTAAATCGTTTATTTGTTCAAATCTGCCAGCTTCGGGCAAAAATTCTCTCTTACAAATCAGGTTGGCCAAAGTACTACGTTTGCCCTGCAGAAAAAGTATTACATCGTCAATTGTATTAATATAATCATCTTTTAATGCAATAATTCTTTCACTATTGGGCAAGTGGGGTTGCTTGCGTTTTTCTATATCTGCAAAAAGTTGTAATAGACCATTTTTACTAAATAAGGCAAGTATAACTTCAATTCCCAAATCTGTCTGATAAGATGAAATATTTTTCGTGTTTAAAAAACCTTTCAGATATGCAGTTGCAGGATAAGGTGTATTAAGTTGCGTAAAAGGCGGCGTTATTAATAAAATGTTTGCTTTCAAAACAACTGGTTTAGCTTTCAAAAGTAATATTAAGAAACGGGAAGATGCCGGTTGATTTTTTTTTGAACTGAGCATTTGTACTTTATGGCAACACCCGTTGTGTCACTCACTTATACGCTTTGTTCTTTTCTCATCATTCTATGACTCGTTTTCTGCTTTTACAAACAATTGAATTAAATAAAAAATTGTAATTCGTTTTAGGTTTAAAATGGCTCAGACCCGGGCAATAAAATGTAAGGTAATTTATTTTAATATTTTTGTTGTTATCCAAACAAAAAGCCACCATTTTTAGAGGTAGCTTTTATTTAATTAATTGCAAACGAGCAAGTGCAGTTTATACCTCGGTTAATTCTACATTGCTATAATCTGTAATAATATTATATAAAGTATCGCGTTCTACAGGTTCTCTTTTTACTTGTTTAATAAGCGCTACCAATTGGGCAGTACTTAAAGCAGGGTTTTGTTCTTCACTGCCTGCCATGCTGTAGATTTTAGTGGTATCATCAATAGTTCCGTCTAAATCGTCTACACCAAAATTTAAGGTAAGTTGTGCATTTTTTCTGCCAAGCATTGGCCAATACGCTTTAATATGCGGAAAGTTATCCATATACAATCTGGATACAGCATACATTTTCATATCCTCAATAATAGAAACTTCATCCACATTACTCATTTCATTATCCTGGTTGCGGAATTTTAATGGAATAAATGTATTGAACCCGCCGGTTTCGTCCTGTAATTGCCGTAACCTTTCCATGTGGTCAATACGATGTTTGTATGCTTCAATATGCCCGTATAATAATGTGGCATTGCTATGCATTCCTAATTGATGTGCAGCTCTGTGAATGGCGAGCCATCCTTCGGCATCAACCTTATCGGCGCAAATTTTACTTCTTACCTCCGGATGAAAAATTTCGGCACCGCCTCCGGGTAAAGAATCGTGCCCGGCTTCGTGTAAAATTTTCATTCCTTCTTCAATACTAACATTGGCTTTTCTGAAAATATAATCCAGTTCAACAGGTGTAAATGCTTTGATGTGTAAATCCGGACGGTGTGCTTTTATTGCTTTAAATAAATCAATAAAAAACTGCAAATTCATTTTAGGATGAACGCCGCCTACAATATGCACTTCGGTAACGGGCTGCCCATCGTATTTTTTTACAATGTTCAGCATCTGATCTATAGTTAATTCCCACCCGTCTTCTTTATGGGCATACAATCTGGAGTACGAACAAAATTTGCAGCTAAACACACAAACATTGGTTGGTTCTATATGAAAGTTTCTGTTGAAATAGGTTTTGTTACCATGCTTTTCTTCTCTAACCCAATTAGCTAAAGCGCCTAACAAAGCTAATGAGCCCTTCTCGAAAAGCAGAACACCATCATCAAAAGAAATACGTTCTTTATTTAAAATTTTGTTACCTATTTTTCTTAAATCCTGATTTGTGGTTAATGCCACTACGTCTGTGGGATGTATGTGAGAATAATTCATGTTGAATTGCCTGCTTTTAATGGCGCAAAATTAGAGATACTGTATCATAACAATTGTACAAAAATAATGTTGTGCTTATGATTTTTATCAGAAAATAATTATTTAATGTTGCGCAACCGTTAAATTCTCTGTGTTCACATGTTTATGTTTAAATAACACGGCAAACAGAATAGCTATCGTTAAGGCATAACCTGCAAAAGAAAGCCAGATATTATGCCAGTCTTTTGTGGCATTCTGCGTAAAATAAGTGTCAATCACATATCCGCTTACTTTACTGCCTAAAAAGGCGCCAATTCCGTTTGTCATCATCATAAATAATCCTTGTGCACTGGAACGTATGACAGAATCTGTATTGGTTTCAACAAATAAAGATCCGGAAATATTAAAGAAATCGAAAGCCATGCCATATACAATGCAGGATAGAATAATCATCCATAAACCATCTGAAGGGTTTCCGTAAGAAAATAATCCAAAACGTAAAACCCATGCCAACATTGAGAATAATATCACTTTTTTTATGCCGAATTTTTTTAAGAAAAAAGGAATAGTTAAAATAAACGCTGTTTCGGAAATTTGAGAAATAGACATGATGATGGTAGAATATCTTACTACAAACGAATTGGCATATTGAGGTATATTTCTAAAATCGTCTAAAAATGAGTCTCCGTACATATTAGTTAACTGCAATGCTGCTCCCAAACTCATGGAGAAAATAAAAAACATTGCCATTTTGTAATTAGAGAACAGTTTAAAAGCATTTAACCCTAATTGTTCTATAATACTGGCATCTTTTGAAATGATTCTCTGTGGCGGGCATTTAGGTAATGTAAATGAATATACTCCTAAAACAATTGCAACAATTGCTGCTATGTAAAATTGATTGGCATTGGCTTTACTGCCCGAAAGATTGGTAATCCACATGGCAAAAATAAAACCGATAGTTCCCCAAACGCGTATTGGCGGAAATACTTTTACTACATCAAATTCATTTCTTTTTAAAATATTATAAGCAATGGAGTTTGATAAGGAAATTGTAGGCATGTAACAAATCATCGCCCCAAAAATTACATAATACAAAGTATTGGGATCATTAACTCTTGGAACAATCAATAATATTAACCCGTACAAAATATGTAAAATACCATATAGCTTTTCGGCATTCATCCATTTATCAGCAATAATTCCGGTAAGTGCCGGCATAAATAAAGAAGCAAGGCCTAAAGTAGAAAATATAGCACCAAACTGAGCCCCTGTCCATCCTTTTGCATTAAAACAGTAAGTACCAATTGTAAGTAACCATGCCCCCCATACAAAAAATTGAAGAAAACTCATCAACGTTAAGCGAGTTCTAATACTCATAATACAGTATTTAAGTTAAGGTGTTGAAGATAAAGCTTTTCGGATATTGAATGACTGGTTTTAGAAATTAGATTTTAGCATTTCTTTAATTTTCTTGAGTAAACGTAATTAGGTGTTTTGGTATCATAGAGCAGTAAACACATTGATTGACGCTAAAGCTGTATAATGATATCTAATCTAATTCAGGTAAAAAAGCCTAATACGTTAGAAGGAGAACGTATTTTTTCAATTTTAATCCCAAGCTGGAACAATCTTAAATATTTGCAAAACTGTATTTACAGTATAAGGAAAAATTCTTTTTTTCGGCACCAGATCATTGTTCATGTAAATGAAGGTAACGATGGCACATTGGAATGGATTGATAAACAACCTGACGTGGATTATACTTTCAGCTCTGTAAATATCGGAATATGTTTTGCTTTAAATGCATGCAGAAAATTGGTAGACACTTCTTATATAGCTTACATGAATGATGATATGTATGTTTGTCCGGATTGGGATAAATATTTGTATGAAGAAATACAAACCATCGGGCATCCGTATTTTTTCCTTTCGGCTACAGCAATAGAACCTTTTTCCGGAAATAATTGTTGCATTTACAGGAGTTTTGGAGAGGATTTGAATTGTTTTGATGAAGAAAAATTGTTAAGAGAATTTGAAAAATTAGATGGTAACGATTGGATGGGAGCCACCTGGCCGCCCAATGTTTTGCATACTTCATTATGGGATTTGGTAGGAGGCTACAGTGTAGAGTTTTCTCCGGGATTTTATTCAGATCCGGATTTTTCAATGAAACTTTGGCAAGCAGGAGTACGTTTATTTAAAGGTGTGCATAAAAGCAGGGTATATCATTTTGGCAGTAAATCTACCAAGCGTATCGATAAAGGTACGGGCTACCAAAAATTTATCCTTAAATGGGGCATAACATCCGGTTCATTTACTAAATATTTTTTGCAAAGAGGAGAACTGTTTAATGGCATGTTACCTCAAAATGTTTCATTATCGCGTTCTATTGTTGCAAAAAATTTTATGAAACGATTTGTGGCAAGTTATAGAATGTAAACAGCAATGTTTAATTGCAAACAAAAAGGCTGACTCAATATCTTTTTGAGTCAGCCTTTTACATAAGCTAATTTGCCAATTACAAATGAGCCTGAATTTTTTTATCCAAAACGGTTTTTGCTACTGCGCCAACTTGTTTGTCTACAATTTTACCGCCTTTAATAAATAAGATAGAAGGAATGGATGTAATACCGTAAGTCATACTAACATTGGGGTTATGGTCAACATTTAATTTGCCAATATTTACTTTACCCGCATATTGTGAAGATAATTCTTCAATTACCGGCCCAATTGCACGGCAAGGGCCACACCATTCTGCCCAAAAATCTATTACTGTCAGTTTATCACTTTCCAAAACATTTGTCTGAAAGTTTGCATCTGTAAATTCTAATGCCATAATTATATTTTTTGGTTTTAAATTCTGTTGTAGAATGTCAAATATAAATCCAAAGCGGCATTTATGCTTTTTTGACTTATCCACGATTGTTATTAATGACGCTGTAATGACGGAACCCTGACAGCAGGGCAGAAGCAGCTGGAAATTTGACAAAAACAAAAAGCATCAAACCTGTTTTCATTAAACTTGCGTTTAATTATTCAGATCCGATGCTCTTGTGTTAATCAGCCTTCCTCATTATTACATAATTCCGGCTGTATAACTGCACCGCGTTTTTTCAGCAGATACCTTTCGGTTTCCACTTCTTACTAACCCGATGCTTTTAATTGAAAGGCAAATTTTCTTTTCAGAATTTCTGCGGTTCAATTAACATCAAGTTCTTTTAATTCAGCGGGAGCTTCCTTACAGATGCTTGATGTTTGACCTGAGTAGTTTTCCTTTTACAGAAATTTTCTCGTGGTCTTCTCTTTTGAATGATTCATCCTTCTGTCGAAACTTCCAGATTTTTTTCAGAAGAGATGGAAACTGAAACCGATTTTCTTTTTACAGAATTTCCTGCTTTTTGTTTCCGCTCTAATCTTTTTCAATAAAGGCTTTCGCCTCATCTACTCTTTATTAGAGGCTTTTTACTTTGATGTTTTCTTTTGCAAGAATCCTATCGTTTCAATTGCAGAATAAAGATACTTTTGTGTAACAACTATTTCCAAATTTTTGTACTCTTTGTTACACACTTGTTTTGTACTGTAAAAGCAGGCTAATGCACAGGTTTTTGCACAGAAAATAGTAAGGTTATGAACAGTTTCACCGAAAAAATAAAAATAGAAACTAAAACTAAAACATAAAAAAAGAGAAAGAAGAAACTGAAACTTCAAATCACAATAAATTGTTCATGTAATTCGTAAATATTCGTGTAATACAATATCAGTTTGTTAACCCAACTTTCACTTCCAAATCAGGATTATTCAATAAGAAATCAGCCATTTCTTCATTCATTTCAAACCCTTTTTCATAAGTAAGCAGTGTTACTTTCAGGTTTTCAACAGGCTCGTAAATATTTAGTTTTAATCCTGCTTTTCCGGGATGTTTTTTCAAATTTTTTTCGAAGAATTGAACCATATTTTGATTGATGGAAGAAGGGTTTAAGTTGATCTCTACATTTTTGGTTAATGTTTGTTTAACTGTTTCCAGCAAAGACATTGCTGTGATTTTAAATTCAAATTCATCTGTTCTGTTATAACGTGAACGGAAAAATCCATTCAATAAAATATTTTGTCCTTTCTCTAAATAATTTTGAAAGCGAACATAATCTTCGCTCCATAAAATAAAATCTGTTTTTCCGGTAAAATCCTCAATCACAAAGGAGCCGAAATTTTTTCCTGTTTTGGTAACCCGATGTTGCACATCAATCACTAAACCTGCAATACGAAAGTTTTTGTTTTGATTGGATGCTGCTAATGTTACAGACTCTTTAAACTCATTAAAATCATTCAACGGCATAATACCGTAATGCGTTAATTCGAATTTAAAATGGTCTAAAGGATGACCGCTTAAAAACATTCCGGTAACATCTTTTTCGTGTTCTAGTTGCTCCGTTAAAGTCCATGGCTCGCAGTTGGGAATTTTTGGTTGAGGAACCTCCAATGCACTTTGCAAATCTCCAAAAAGCGTATTGGTATTAGATGTTGCGGCATGTGATTGGGCCTGACCAAAGTTGATAATCTTTTCAATTCCTGTTGTTTTATCGCCATCCGGCAAATAAAAATATTGTGCTCGGTGAAATTGTGTAAAGCAATCAAAAGCTCCGCTATATGCTAAACTTTCTAATGATTTTTTATTAACGGCACGTTGGTTTACACGGTTGATGAAACTGAAAATATCAGCATAGATGCCTTTGTGTTTTCTTTCCTCGATAATATTTTCAACTGCATTTTCGCCAACACCTTTTAAGCCGCCTAACCCGAAACGTATTTCTCCTTTACTGTTAACAGCAAAACCTTTGTGCGACTCGTTGATATCAGGCCCAAGCACTTTAATACCCATTCTTTTACATTCTTCCATAAAGAATGTTATTTTATCAATATCGCTGGCATGATTTAAAACTGCTGCCATATATTCACTCGGGTAATGGGCTTTTAAATAAGCTGTTTCATAGGCTACATACGCATAACAAGTACTGTGAGATTTATTAAAAGCGTATTGGGCAAATGCTTCCCAATCGGTCCATATTTTTTCAAGCACATCTTCCGGATGGCCTTTTGCAAGAGCCCCTTTAATAAACTGGGCTTTCATTTTATCCAGTACCGATTTTTGTTTTTTACCCATTGCTTTGCGTAACACATCTGCATCGCCTTTACTAAAACCTCCAATACTTTGAGATAATAACATCACCTGTTCCTGATACACGGTAATGCCATAAGTATCTCCCAAATATTCTTCCATTTCTGCAAGATCATATACCACTTGCTCCTTGCCGTGTTTACGTGCAATGAATTTAGGGATGTAAGCAATAGGCCCGGGACGATATAAAGCATTCATCGCAATAAGGTCATCAAACTTATCGGGCTTTAATTCACGCAAATACTTTTGCATGCCTACACTTTCAAACTGAAATGTGCCGTTGGTTTCGCCACGTTGATATAATGAAAAAGTTTTTTCATCATCCAAGGGAATGGTGTCTAAATTAATTTCTACTCCGTGATTTTGCTTAACTAATTCTAGTGCGGTTTTAAGAATAGATAAAGTTTTCAATCCCAAAAAATCCATCTTAATAACACCTGCTTCTTCAATCGTACTTCCTTCAATTTGTGTGATCCATAAAGAGGAGTCTTTTGATGTAGCTACGGGAATGAGCTCCGTCAGGTCTCTTGGTGCAATGATGATACCTGCTGCATGAACACCTGTATTACGCACACTTCCTTCTAAACGTTTTGCTTCGTGCAAAACCTGAGAACGAATATCAGTACCTGCAAAAACATCTCTTAATCGTTTGATGTTTTCAATATCGTCGGGTTGAAAGCCTTCTTTTTCTTCCAAACTTTTTTCACCGTCTTTTGCTTCTTTTGCGGTAATCGGAGCAGAGAGCACACGACCTAAATTTGTACCCGGTTTATCAGGAACCATTTTAGCCAAAGCATTACTTTCTGCCAATGGCAAATCCAATACACGAGCCACATCTTTAATACTCATTTTAGCAGCCATTGTACCATAAGTAATAATTTGTGCTACTTGGTTTTTACCATATTTATCAACAACATAATCAATTACTTTTTGTCGGCCTTCATCATCAAAGTCCGTATCAATATCTGGCATTGACTTACGATCGGGATTTAAAAATCTTTCGAAAAGCAAATTGTATTTAATGGGATCGATATTTGTAATTCCAATACAATATGCTACCACGGAACCTGCTGCAGAACCACGCCCCGGGCCTACAAATACACCTAAGTCTCTACCGGCTTTAATAAAGTCTGATACTATTAAAAAGTATCCGGCAAACCCCATTGTTCTAATCGTAAACAATTCAAATTCGATGCGTTCTTGCGTAGATACATCCATATCTCCGTAACGTTGTTTGGCACCATCGTATGTTAAATGTTTTAAATATTCCCACTGATTCATGTTTTCATCTGTGTGAATTTTAAATTCTTGCGGATAAGGAAATGCAGGAAGTAAAATATCTTTTTTAAGATTGAGCGTTTCAATTTTATCTACAATCAAATTGGTATTGTCAATTGCTTGGGGAATATCGTTGAAGAGTGCAGACATCTCTTCAGGTGTTTTAAAATAAAATTGATCGTTTGGAAATTTGAAACGGCGGTTTTTTACGTGTAATTCATCATTTACAAAATCATCAAAACCTGGTGTAGCTTGTTTTTCACCTGTGTTGATACAAAGCAAAATATCATGTGCATTATAATCGTCACGATCGGTATAATGACTATCGTTTGTTGCAATTACCGGAACATTATATTTCTTGGAAAATTTTAATAAAGTTTGATTGATGATTTCCTGTTCCTTAATATTATGGCGTTGTAATTCTATAAAATAATCATCACCAAACATATCCAACCACCACTTAAATTCCTGCTCTGCTTTTGTTTCGCCATCATGCAAAATTGTTTGCGGCACATACGCACCAATGCAACAGGTTGTAGCAATTAATCCTTCATGATATTTTTCAATCAGTTCTTTATCAATTCTCGGATATTTACTGTACATGCCTTCAATAAACCCGAGTGACGTAAGCTTTATTAAATTTTGATAACCTGTTTTATTTTTTGCCAACAACACCTGATGGTAACGTTCATCTTTTTGATCTTTTGTAAAAGACTTTGCATGTCTGTCTTTCACTACATAAAATTCGCAACCTACAATAGGTTTAATCACCGGTTCCAGAATATCTTTTCCATTTTCTGTTTTGCCAACAACCTTTGTGTTTTTCCAAGCCTGACTTACAAATTCAAATGCCCCAAACATATTGCCATGATCTGTAATGGCAACTGCAGGCATATTATTTTTTGCAGCTTTTTTATATAAACCGGCAATAGATGCGGCGCCATCTAATAAAGAATACTGCGTATGAACGTGTAAATGCGAAAATTGTGACATATAAATCTGTTGCGAACGTAAAATGGTTTCTAAATTCAAATATCGCTGGAATGGTAATAAGAAAGATGGATCAATTTTCCACAATCTTTCTAAAGGTTTATCGTTTGTTAAAAAGTTATAAAGGGATTTGGAAAGAATATCCGAACCAAATTACTTTGCAGCCGTAATTATGCAGATGAAAAACGGAATATTAAGTTTGGTGTTGATAGCTTTATTGGCAAGTTGTAATGTATTTAAAAAAACTACAATTACTGCTAAACCTGTTACGAAAACTTCAAGAAAGAATCCTCGATTTATTGATGGGATTGAAGTAACGCCGGGTTCAGTTGTAACATCCAAACATAAAACGGCCACCAATAAACACCAATCTCAGGAAGATGATGTTACAGTGAGTAAAGTGAATACTGATTTTGTGAATGTGAATATTGAAAAGATGGATTGGTTGCAACTGAAATATGCCGTAATGCTGGATGCAACCGCCGAATTACTTACAAATGTTGATCTTCTGAAAAAAATGGAAGAATGGTGGGGAACGAAATATTGTATGGGAGGAAGTACTAAAAATTGTATTGACTGTTCTGCATTTACACAAATTGTGATGCAGGAAGTTTATAAAATAGGATTACCAAGAACAGCAAGTGAGCAATATCATTTAAGCGATAAAATTGATGATAGTGAATTAAAAGAAGGCGATCTTGTTTTTTTTCATACGGGAGGTAAAAGAAGCAGAGAAATTTCGCATGTAGGTATTTATATTACCAATAATAAGTTTGTAAATGCTTCAACAAGCAATGGTGTTACCATTAGTGATTTAAATGATCCTTATTGGAAAGCGAGATATAAAGGCGGTGGCAGAGTGATTGGGAGTGAGAGGTGAAATGTAAAGAGTGAAATGTGATTTATCTTATCCATTTCTATTTTAATCCTTCATAAACCTGGATTGCATCAGGGGTTAATTTCAAATAAAATATTCCACCTAACATTATTCCTGAAAATAAAATGGTGCGAAGCATAATGCCCATCCAACCTTGCATTTCATATAATAAAAAATAGCAAATAAAATATCCAGCAACAGCCAAAATGAGAGAGTACACTGTTTTTATATTGAAAGGCTGCATTCCAAATTTTCTTCTGATAAATTCGAAACGCACAGTATTGTAAACAGTTAAACTAATCAGTTCGGCAAAAGCTGCCCCCAGCATGCCGTAATTCTTAGTAAGAAAAAATGACAAAGGCAATCTTAAGGCTAATAAAATAACACCGCTGATAAAATCGAAAGTCCAGAAGGTTGATGTACCGATTACAAAACCATTTACACCAGTACCTACATCTATAATTCTGGATAAACCTATAATCAGAATTACGGTTAACCCGGTTTTGTATGCAGATTGTAAGTGTAACAAATCAATTCCATGACTAACATTTAACCATATGTTTCCGAATATAAATAATCCGAGTAATAATAAATTAATGCAGGAACGAGAATAGATACGGCTGATTTCTGCATAATTTTTATCTTTCCATGCTTGTGATAAATAACTTACAGAAACATTTTGAATACTTCTCTGCGGAACCGCAATTAAATTGGCAACATATTGCGATAACGTGTATACTCCGGTAACGCTTAAACTTTGAAAGCCTGCTAACAATATACCGTCAATAACGGCAGATACGGAGTTGATTATATTTCCGCTCAAAAGTAAAGCCTGCATTTTAAACATTTTCCGTTTAAATTTTTTAGTAACACGGCTGATTGTGAACGAAAAATAAAGTTTATGAATGCTTTTTAAATAAATGAAAAGAATGACGAAAATGATGATGAACAAAGTAGAGAATAAATAGATAAAATGATGGAAAGAGATAACTTTGAAGTAGTATAATAAAATGAAACAAGTGGTAAAAACCCTCAATACGGTTTCTTTTAAAAAATTAGTAACTACTGCTTTTTTTACAGCCCAACTAAATCCTTCCAAAACAGAAAATAATAACATGCCCAAGGCAAACGGGAACATTAGGTGATAATAATCTACAATTAGTTTTGAACGTGCTGTAAATTTCCTAATTATGATAGGTTCAAATGCAAAACCTGCTGTTAAGGCAAGCAGAAATCCTATTAATGAAATTGTCATTGCCCATGTCATTAAATCAATTTCATGCTCTTCTAAATTGTCTTTATAATACGGATAGAATTTATAAATTACAGGAATGATACCCAAACTGGAAAAAATATAAATAATGGTTCCAAAGTCGAAAAAAATTCGGGTTAATCCAAATTGCTCAGGAGTAAAAGATCCATTTTTTGTGTATAGATAAATATTCAATGCTCCTATCGTAAAACCGAGATATACCAAGAGGCTCGACAGGATTGTTTGTTTGCGGATGCTTCCCATATAACCAATAACTTATTGCAATTGCGGTTGTAAAACTTTTATGTAATATAACCTTTCGATCAGGTTTGAATTAAGCAAACCTAACTGTTCTTTAGATACTGTTGTTGTTTTTTCAGTTGTTTGGGGAAACAATTTTATTAACTGGTTATCTTTATAAATACTTAGTGGTAAGTTAAATCCATCCACGCAATTTGTCCATTTATATTTGATGGAATTATTGATGCTGTCAACCGATAATTCTAAAACAGGAATTTTAGTGTTTCGTAAATATTGATCGAATACTTTTTGATAATTGAACCCTGCATTATCGCTAATAAATTTTTCTATTTGCTGAGTGGTTACTGTTTGATGGTAAAATGTTTTGCCTAATCCTCGTAATATTTGCCTGAATAAAGAATCGTTGTTGATGGAATGACGAATCGTATGCATCATATTGGCACCTTTTGGGTACATATCGCCGCTGCCTTCTTTATTTACGTCATAAAAACCAATAACCGGCGCATCATTTCTAATGCTTCTGCGTTGTCCGAAATTATAATCGTTGCCGGCTTCTTTACCATAGTAATATTCTGTAAATAAGGTTTCACTGTAATCGGTAATGCCTTCATGCACCCACATATCTGCAATGTCTTTCGATGTAATATTATTGGCAAACCATTCGTGGCCACTTTCGTGTACGATAATATAATCCCATTTTAAGCCCCAGCCGCTTCCACTTAAATCTCTTCCTAAATATCCATTCTTAAATTGATTGCCATAAGCTGTTGCACTCTGATGTTCCATACCCAGATGCGGAGATTCTACTAATTTATAACTGTCTTCATAAAAAGGATAGGGGCCAAACCAGTATTCAAATGCACGCAACATTAATTTGGCTTGTTTAAATTGTTCTTTGGCTTTATCTAAGTTATAATCCAAAACCCAATAACTTAAATCGAGTTTGCCTTTTTCGCCCATTAATGTATCGGTAAAGTTTACATATTTACCAATTGATGGAATGATTAAATAATTATTGATTGGATTTTTTACTTCCCATGTGTAAGATGTTTGATGTAAGGCGTTTGATGTCTGCTTTCTAAGCATTAACTTTTCGCCATTCACTTTAGTTAATCTTCCATTTGCAATTGCTACCAATGTATCTGGAACAATTATAGTTAATGATGCGCCGTTATCGGGTTCATCACTTTGATGATCTTTACAAGGATACCATGCACTTGCCCCCAAACCCTGGCAGGCAACGCTCATCCACGGATTGCCGTTTTTGTCTTTTCTCCAAATCCAACCGCCATCCCATGGCGGACGAATAGCTTCACGAGGTTTACCGTGATAATATATTATGATAGTTTCGTCTGGTATTATTAGTGAATGCCCATTGTTTTGAACTTTTTCTTTTTTAAAGGTATTCACATTCACTATCCAAATATCTTTATCTTCTTTTTGAAATCTAAGGTTTTTGCCATTAAGCTGAACGCTGTCAATAATTAAAGGAGATTGTAAATCAATTTGCATTGTTTTTCCGTTTTCATTCATCCTTTTTTTATTGCTGAATGTGATGGAAGTTTTTCCCTCAATCGTTTTGTTCTCATAATCCGGCTTCACGATAATATCATATCGCAATACATCCCACCAATTTCTGTTTTCATTTAAACTTCCGCGTAATGTATCTGCATGTGTAAATGTTGTTTTCTTTTCCATCAATTGGGCAAAAGAAAAGC
>Ga0306923_10001750_pt1 | contig 19394 bp, 17 predicted proteins | sample sta12Can44000108_FD_203841 | JGI IMG/M metagenome (GOLD analysis project Ga0306923, IMG submission 203841) | Lab enrichment of tropical soil microbial communities from Luquillo Experimental Forest, Puerto Rico - statanox.12C.anox.44.000.108 (v2)... | ecosystem: Environmental > Terrestrial >... | reverse complement strand
GCATGACCACCGGCACGCACGGCTCGACCTTCGGCGGCAACCCGCTCGCCATGGCGGCCGCCGGCGCCCTGCTCGACGTGGTGCTCGCCGACGGCTTTCTCGACCGCGTGCGCCGGGTTTCCCTTCTGCTCAAGCAAAAGCTGGCGCAGATCAAGGACCGCTATCCCACGGTCATCGCCGAGGTGCGCGGGGAAGGACTCCTCGTCGGCCTGCGCGCCGTCGTGCCCAGCGCCGAGCTCGTCGACGAGCTGCGGGCGGAGAAGATGATCACGGCCGCGGCCGGCGACAACGTGGTGCGGCTTTTGCCGCCGCTGATCGTGAGCGATGAGGAGATAGCGGAAGGCGTGAGGCGCCTCGAGCGCGCTTGTGCCCGCATCGCCAAGGCGCAGGAAAAACCGCAGAAGCTGGGAGCGGCCAGATGAAGGGCCGCGACTTTCTCGATCTCATCGATATCCCTGCGCAGGAGCTGCGCGGGATCATCGACGCGAGCCGCGCTATCAAAGGGCAGCGCGAGCGCGCTCAGCGCCCGCTCGAGGGGCGGACGCTCGCCATGATTTTCGACAAGCCCTCGACCCGCACGCGGGTCTCCTTCGATGTCGCGATGCGTCAACTGGGGGGCGCGGCCATCCTGCTGACCGGCCAGGAGATGCAACTCGGCCGGGGTGAAACCATCGCCGATACGGCGCGGGTTCTCTCGCGCTACGTCAACATCATCGTGATCCGCACGCTCGATCACGGCATGCTCACCGAGCTCGCGCGGCATGCCACCGTGCCGGTGATCAACGGGCTCACCCGCCGCTCGCATCCCTGCCAGGTGCTCGCCGACGTCATGACCTTCGAGGAGCACCGCGGGCCGATCCGCGGCAAGACCGTGGCCTGGACCGGCGACGCCAATAACGTGCTTACGTCCTGGATGCATGCCGCCGAGCGGTTCGATTTCCGCCTGCGGGTGGCGACCCCGCCCGAGCTCGCGCCCAAGAAGTGGCTGCTCGACTGGATGAAGACCTCACGCGCCGCCATCCGCATCGGCAGCGTACCGGAGGAGGCCGTGAAGGGCTGCGATTGCGTGGTCACGGATACCTGGGTTTCGATGGGCGACAGGGGCGGCCAACGCCGCCACAACCTGCTGAAGCGCTATCAAGTCAATGCCCGGCTGATGGCGCTGGCGAATCCGGGCGCGGTGTTCATGCATTGCCTGCCTGCGCACCGCGGCGAGGAGGTCACTGACGAGGTGATCGACGGGCCGCAATCGATCGTGTTCGACGAGGCCGAGAACCGCCTGCATGCGCAAAAAGGCATTCTGGCCTGGTGCTTGGACGCGCGCTGACTGGCGGCGAGCCCGCGGCATCTGACGCAATAGAGCTATACGGAAAATCAAGGCACGCGAATTTTTCGCCGCTCGACACTATATAGAGTCATCATGTCCGATCCCCACATCGAAATCCCGGCACGCGCGCCGGCGGCGACCTCCGCCGACGATACGATCTTGCCCTTCAAGGTGGCGGCGCTGGACCTGCGCGGCAGGGTCGTGCGCTTCGGCCCGGCGATCGATACCATCCTTTCGCGTCATCGTTATCCCGCGCCGGTGGCGAAGCTTCTCGGCGAGGCGATCGTGCTTACCGTGCTGCTCGGCTCGACGCTGAAATTCGAAGGCCGGTTCATCCTGCAGACCCAAAGCGACGGCCCGGTGCGCATGCTGGTCATCGATTACACCACGCCCGGCCAGGTGCGCGGCTGCGCGCGCTTCGACGCCGCGCGCGTGGCGGCCGCCATCGCCGCGGGCGCGGCCGATGGTGGCGCGCTGCTCGGGCGCGGGCATCTGGCCATGACCATCGACCAGGGACCGGATACCGCCCGCTACCAGGGAATCGTGGCGCTCGACGGCAAGGGGCTCGAGCACGCCGCGCACGAATATTTTCTGCGCTCGGAGCAGATCCCCACGCGGGTGCGTTTGGCGGTGGCCGAGGAGTTGCGCGCCGGAGCCGGCGGCGCCCGCCACCGCTGGCGCGCGGGCGGATTGCTGTTGCAGTTTTTGCCGCAGTCGCCGGAGCGGGCGCGGCGGGGAGACCTCGACCCCGGCGACGTGCCCGCGGGCATCGAGGTGCCGGCGCCGCCCGAGGACGATGCCTGGGTGGAAGGCCGCGCGCTGGTGGCGAGCGTGGAGGATATCGAATTGCTCGACCCCGACACGTCGGCGGAACAGCTGCTCTATCGGCTATTCAACGAACGTGGCGTGCGGGTCTTCCGCAGCCGCGATTTGGCGGCGCATTGCTCGTGTTCGCGCGAGCGGGTCGAGAGCATGCTGCGCAGCTTCTCCCAGGACGATCGCGACCACATGGTCGAGAACGGCAAGATCACGGTCACCTGCGAGTTCTGCAACTCGACCTACGTGTTCGCGCCCGTGGACGTGCGCGAGCCTTCGCCGTCGTCGTGATGGCGGCGCACGAAAGGATTCGCCGCAGCCCTAAAGCACATCCCGTTGGTCTGGACGCATAGGTGCCGCGGACTCGGTCTGCTCCCCTCCCCCTTTGTGGGGAGGGGCTGGGGGTGGGGGTCGTTGTTATTGTGCTGAGAATGTCCTCGAGCACGCCGTCGATATTCGACAACACATCGTTGTTCCAATATCGCAATACGCGATAGCCGTTCGCTTCAAGAGCCTTCGTGCGCTTCACATCAACTGCCGTTCTAGCGTGCTGGCCTCCATCGACTTCGATGACGATACGTCTCGCGTGACAGGCAAAATCGGCGATGTAGCGGCCGATTCTAACTTGGCGACGGAAATGAGTGCCTGGCGTAGGAATTCGGCGCCGAAGATGCCACCACAGCTTGCGCTCGGCTTCCGTCGGAGCAGCGCGCATCGCGCGGGCGAGGCGACGCTGCGGTGGCACGATCGCACGATCCCGCTTGGCCCAGGGTCGCGGCTCATCGCCTTTGGACATGTCTTCGTCTCGTTACTACGACCCCCACCCCCAACCCCTCCCCACAAGGGGGAGGGGAGTCGACCGAGTTTGCCGCTTGCTCCGATTCCATTTCAACGGGACGCGCGCTAATTGATCGTGCGCTCCCGCTGCGGGGTGTCGAGCGAGAAGGCCGGAATATCGATGTCGAATTCCTCGCCCGCCGCGGTCACCATGCCGTAAGTTCCCGTCATGAAACCCGACGGCGTGGGCAGCGGCACCCCGCTGGTGTATTCGAAATTCTCGCCCGGCTTGAGCACCGGCTCCTCCCCCACCACGCCCGCCCCGCGCACCTCCTGCAGGCGGCCTTGCGCGTCGGTGATGCGCCAATGGCGCGTCTTGAGCTGGACGGTCTCGCCGCCGAGATTGGTGAGCGTGATGGTATAGGCCCAAAAGAAGTAGCCGTTCTCGGGCGAGGAGCGCTCCGGCAGGAACCGGGGGCTCGCCGTGACCTCGATCTGGCGGGTCACGGCGCGATACGCGGTTTTGGGGTCGTCCATCGTCAAGTCTCTAAGCGGCAATCGGATGTTTTCTATTAGCAAACTTCAGCGGACAGCGTAGAGCATGTTCGTGCAGAGTGGAATCAGCGGCGGGTTCCGCCGGGCCCTTTCCCGCTGGCGCGGGAGGGCTGGCGACGCTCCAAGCGCCCGTCCTGCAACCACGGCCTGACTCCCAAGCCGGGGCAAGGCCCTAGATTCGAATGCAGAAGTCACCGGCGGAAAGATCGCCTGCAATGCACGCCCCCGTGGTCACCACTGGACGCGATCTGCGGCTGGATTTGTTTCGCGGCATCGCGCTGTGGCTGATCTTTCTCGACCACATCCCCTCCAACCTGGTGGCGTGGGGCACGATCCGCAATTACGGCTTCAGCGACGCCACTGAAATCTTCGTCTTCGTCTCCGGCTACACCGCCGCCTTCGTCTACGGCAAGGAAATGCGCGAACGCGGCTTCTTCATCTCCAGCGCGCACATTTTGCGGCGCGCCTGGCAGATCTACGTCGCGCATGTGTTCCTGTTCGCAATCTATCTCGCCGAGATTTCCTACGTCGCCACCAGTTTCGAGAACCCGCTCTATGCCGAAGAGATGAACATTCTCGATTTTCTCAAGCAGCCGGACGTGACCATCGTCGAGGCGCTGCTGCTCAAGTTCAAGCCCGCCAATATGGACGTATTGCCGCTCTACATCATTCTGCTGCTGTTGTTTCCGCCCATCCTCTGGCTGCTGCGCTATCGATCCGCGCTCGCGCTCGGCGCCTCGGTGCTGCTTTACGTGCTCACTTGGGTGTTCAATTGGAACCTGCCGAGCTATCCCAGCGGGCATTGGTACTTCAATCCATTCGCCTGGCAATTGCTGTTCGTATTCGGCGCCTGGTGCGCGCTGGGGGGAGCGCAACGGCTCTCGACGGTGCTGCAATCACGCGTGACCTTGGCGATCGCGGTCGCGTACCTGCTGTTCGCCTTCGTCATCACGCTGACCTGGTACCTGCCCGGCGTGGGCCAATACGTTCCGCATTGGCTGGAAGAGCTGATCTATCCCATCGACAAGGTTAATCTGGACGTCCTGCGCTTCGCGCATTTTCTCGCGCTTGCGGTGGTGACGGTGTGGTTCGTGCCGCGCGATTGGCCCGCGCTCAAATCGCGCTGGGCGTGGCCGCCGATCGTCTGCGGGCAGCACTCGCTGGAAATCTTCTGTCTCGGCATATTTCTGTCCTTTGCCGCGCATTTTGCCATGGTCGAGGTATCCGGCGCCGTGTGGATGCAATTCCTGGTCAGCGGCCTGGGCATCGTCATCATGGTTGGGGTTGCCGCCCTGCTAACCTGGTATAAGAGGGCGGAAGAACGCAGTGCCGGCTCGCGCCGCAAGAAGGGGCCGGACGCGGACCTCGCGGGAGGCGAGGCATGAAAATACCCATTGCAGCAGCTTTGGCTGCCCTCTGTGCGGCGCTCGGCGCGCTGCCCGGCGCGGCGTTTGCCGCGGAGCGTGAGGCTTGCGAGGTCCCGGGCTATTTGCTGTTTGGCAACAATGAGTTGAAGCACGTCTCCGAGGCGGTTCAGAAGGACAAGCGGCTGACCGTGGCGGTGGTCGGCACCGGCTCCTCCCTCCTCGCCGGTCCCGACGGCCCGCGCTCGGCCTATCCGGCGCGGCTCGAGGCGGCGCTCAAACGGCGGCTTCCTTCGGTCGACGTCAAGGTCGTCAGCCTCGCCAGAAGCCGGATGACCGCCGAGGACTTGGCCCGCGGGATGGAGAAGGTGCTCGCCGACGAGAAGCCCGACCTGGTGATATGGCAAACGGGCACGCTCGACGCCATCCGCCGAATCGACCCCGACGCGTTCCGGGCGGCGCTCGAAGAGGGGGTCGAGACGCTGCACAGAGGCGGCGCCGACGTCATTTTGATGAACATGCAGTACAGCCCCCGGACCGAGATCATGGTGTCGCCCGGCCCCTATGCCGACACTATGCGGGTGGTGGCGCAGCAGCATGAGATTCCGCTGTTCGACCGGCTCGCCATCATGCGGCATTGGTCCGATACCGGCGCTTTCGACCTTTACGCCGCCGGAAAGGATAATGTGCTGGCCCAGCGCGTGCACGATTGCATCGGCCGCGGCATTGCCTCTATGATCATCGATGCCGCCCATTTGCGTTCCGTCGATACCAAGGCGGGTCAATAAACAGGCGTCAAAGGAAAGACCTCCGGAGGACGAACGCGCAGCATGCATTGGCGGGCATTTTTGCGTCGTGAGGCCCTGCTCGGGGTCGTTACGACGGCAGCTTTAGCTGCGTTGCTTTCGGCGCAGGGGCAGGCCGGCGAGCCGAACCCGGCTCTCGCCGCGCCGGCGTCCCCGGCGACGCCCGCCTGCGCGGTGTCGGCGGTGCAGGCGCGCCTCGATCAGCCGCTGCCCCGCCTGGCGCGACGGCTTGCCAGCGGCAAGCCGATCAAGATCGTGGCGCTCGGCTCGTCCTCGACCTTCGGCGCGGGCGCAAGCACCTCTGTCGCCTCGTATCCGAGCCGGCTGGCGGAAGAGCTCGTCCGCCGCTTCCCGGGCCACGACATCACGGTGCTCAACCGCGGCGTCAACGGCGACGATGCCGTTGCCATGCTCGCGCGTCTCGATAGCGCCGTTATCGCCGAAAGGCCGCATCTGGTGCTGTGGCAGCTGGGCACGAATTCCGTGCTGCGGGACAAGGTGCTGCCCCCGCACGCCTCGATGATCCACGAGGGTCTCGCGCGCATCAAGGCAACCGGCGCCGAGGTCGTGCTGATCGATCCGCAATACGCGCCGCGGGTGATCGCCAAGCCGAACGTCGAGGAGATGGTCTCGCTGATTGCCAAGGCCGCCAAGGCCGAACATGTGCCGCTCTTTCACCGCTTCGAGCTGATGCGGCATTGGTACGAGATCGAGCATCTGCCGTTCGAGGCGTTCGTGTCGCCGGACGGGCTGCACATGAACGACTGGAGCTACGCCTGCTGGGCGAAGGGCCTCGCCCTGGCGATTGCCGAGGCGGCAACGCGGCCCATGGCGACGGCAGGCGGCCCGCAGGCGGGTCGGTAGCAAGACATACCAACGGCACGGTCTGTTGCCCGTCATGCCCGCGCATAGCGCGTCGGAAGACGCGCGTAAACGCGCTTATGGCGCGGGCATCCACGTCTTTAGAGGCGCGCACCAACAAAAGCCTGAGTTCTTTTCACCGCGGCTACAGACAAAATCTGTCGCCGCGTAAAAGGTTCGTAAAAGACAAGATCCTTTGATTTGCATCAATGCATCTGCACTCGCAGATGGTCTAATCATTACAATAACGACCGAGGCGTGCAGTAGTCGGCTCGTCCATCTCCATGCGGTTATGCAAGCCGCGTCGCTCGGCAGAAGCCGTCGCGACGCGAAGGGGGAGGTTTCACGCGCGAGCTAGGGCCAACGGGTCGACAACTGCGACTCGATCAGGACGCAAGCTTCGCAATACGTCGGTAATGGCAAGGGGGATCGGTGCGATGAGCGGCTCGGTGTCTTTGAGCGATGTGCCGGAGCGCTTCCTGGATCGCAACTCGTGGACTGCAATCCTCACGTTCGCCGGCCGGCGGCAGACCGCGCTCGAATTGTTGTTGGATGCGCCACATCCGGATGCGTCGCCGGAGTTCTGGGAGTCCACCGTTCCTGGAACGCCCTTGCAGGAGCGGCACAAGGTTTTCCAGAAAGGGCAGATCCTGTCGTTTGCGTTCCGCGAACACCTGTTCAACGGAACGCACGTTGCTCTTGGCTTTCTGTGCGGACAATCGACTCGCATCCCCGTCCCGCGCGAGGGCGCCCTCCATTTATGCCCGCAATTCGCGACCGAACGGCTCGTGGGCCAAGACGTCGAGTTCGCCGGTGTCACCGTTATCGAAGCCGCAAAATTGAACACGCCGGCGGCGGACCTGTTACGGCGCCTGATGGATTGGATGCAGCTGCAGCGCGCCGTCGGCCGCCGGGCGAAAAAGATCCTCCAGCACGAGGCGGGGACGGAGTTCGGGGCGCGGCTCACCACACGAATGTTCGATACTGTTTACAAGGCGATTTTTGATAGCCCGCGCGGCCATCCTTCCGCTAACGGATTGTGACTACTTGTAGCAATCGGTGACCTCGCCGAGCGTCACGGCGCCGTCGGCGCCATTTGGACCGGTGATAGGGCCGCCCCGGCACCGGCGTGGCGGACCGCTTCCGTTCGTGCCCAGCGATCGTGCCAGGGCAGGGTGCGACGCGAAGTCGTCACGATGAAGTTCAGGAAGAATACGATGATCAATACTACGCCCGTCCCGCTTACGATCATCGATCCAATCAGGTAATGGACCATCGGCTGTCCCAGGGATGAAGGCGGGGCAATCGCCATCGCAAAAGCCATGCTGGGAAGGATCGGAATCATGCGAACCAGGATGCGCCTGCCCGCCGTGGCGGCGTCGATCGGCGTTCGATCGAGCGCGCGTACGCGAATGTCGAGGATGCGCTTGCCCACTGTCGCGCCGAAGCGCCATTCGCAGAGCAAAAAATACGCCGCGAGCAAAACTACGGTGAGGGAATCTAGATAGAACACGTTCGTCAGTCCGCCGGTAGAATCCACGGGAACCGTGCGGTGAAACGTGACACCCTGCGTTGGCGGGCCGACGGTCGGCGGCGGGCCGCCTATGGTCACCATGCGCGCGACGTCTGGTCTTTTCTGATCGCTGACGGTCAGGGTCCAGTCATACGGGATGCCGAAGATCGAGCGTGTGCAGCGCTGCACGCTGACCACGTTTAAGGCGACGGGAAGCTGAAGCTCAGCTGGCGTGGCCCCCCAGTCGTGCAATCCGCAACTGTCACAAGTGTACTGCTGACGCGCACCTTGCCGCCGGTCACGCCGGCAAGCCAAACGCCGGTCATCTCAAGGGCCACCACAATGAGAAGGACATCGAACAGGAATGCAGTGAGACGTCGCCAGAAACCTGCTCGACGTAAATCCGATGGGTCCATTATTCGTCTTTCTTATGGTCGGAGGCGATTGCCTGGAGCTTAGCCGTGGTGTTGGCGTGATGCGTGCGCGACAGCCTTAGACTCCATTGCAGCTCCTTCGCTGCTATCCCTTAGACCGTACTCCGGGCCGCCGCATTGATTGAGATCAAAACTCCGCGCCCGCCGGTCTTGATCATTTTCAAAATTAGCTTCCGGGGTCCCGTAGTCGGCAGTCGATTATCTGCGCCAGCGGACAGAATTTCAGGCTTCGCAAACATGGTTTTAATGGATGGCCGAGGGCGAGGTTATGACTGAGCTTTTGACGAGGCAAAACGAGGGTTTGTAGCCCTCGCAGTCTCCGCTAAGTGATTGTGACGGCCCGATTTATTAAATCGACGATTTGCAACTGTGGCCGGGCGGCAAACATATGCTCATAATGGAGATGAGCATTCGCACGGAAGTGCAAACGCGGCGTGGTGGGATGAGCGCTCGCTTCGTGTTATGGCTGGCTTGCTATTTTTACTCACACTGGTTTTTTTTCGGCGCGTCAGCAGGTTTTTATTACGCTGCGCTTGAGCAAGTCAGACCCTTCTTCCCGCCAGAATTCAAAGATCCTTATAGAGTGCGTGTTGCGTTGGATTTTCTCATATGGGAGCGATCATTTCCTGCAGAGGCCCGCCGCAAGTATTTGCTGTCCACGGGACTAGCGGCCGCGGCGTTCTTGTGCGCGGCGCTCGTTCTTTACCTGGACGGTCAGGTTATTGCTGCCGCGTTTTTTGGCTGCCTGTTTCTAGCCACGGCCGGATACGGCTTTATCACATGGGCGAAATACAACAATCGTCTCTGACAAGGTTAGCGGCTGTTCCGTCCGAGCGGTAGCGACTGGGACACGGCGTTCGACGCCGCCTCGGCCGAGCTCATGGGGTTCGCCAAAATGCAGTTGGCTCAATCACTGCCCCATCCGTCATGCCCGCGCTTGTCGCGGGCATCTACGTCTTTTTGCGGCTCCAAATGAAAACGTGGATGGCCGGGACGAGCCCGGTCATGACGCAGTTTGTCTGACGGACATTGTTACGCTCCGCGTGAGGGACAGCGGGCATGAAAAACTGGCTTCAATCTGTATTTTTCTATTGACTACGATCTGAAGCGATGCTAGAAGATTCCCATCCTCGCTCATTGAGGGGCGTCTCCGGAGACGATGCTGAAGGCGGAGCGGGGAGTGGCGTCCTGCGGCGACGGCTCGTGACCGTTCGCCTCGGGAGGCAGGGAAGTCGCCCTCCAGGCACTACGACCTGGGTGCGAGGAGCTCGCTGTGACCGACCCGGATGCCGGCCGAAGCGCAAGCGGAGGCGGTGCCGGTGAGAGAAGCGCGGCCCCGAGCCCAAAACCGCCACGGTGGAGCGCCGAGAGGCGAGCGTCCCGCGTCATGGGACGCAAGGCGCCTCGCAAGCGCCTGGCACGCTGCGTCATAAGCGCGTTCACGCGCGTCTTTGACGCAATACGGCGTGCCCAACGGGTGTCTCGCAAACACCCGAACGTCTCTCGGCGCTCCGCCCACCCCTCGATCGGGGTGAGCGAAGCAATGATGCAAACCCCCGGCGCAGAAAATGCGTCTCGGGAACGAGGTGGGCTGTTTGAAATGGTGAATAAGGTAATGAGGAAACGGTTCGGTGACGAGCCGCGACGCGGCACGTGCATCCGTCCTCATCCTGAGGAGCGCGCGCGCAGCGGCGGTTCGACAAAATCGAACGTGCGTGCGCGCGTCTCGAAGGGTGAGGACGGGCCATGGCGTGCCCTTCCATGCTTCGAGACGCCGCGCTTGCGCGCGGCTCCTCAGCATGAGGGCAGGAGAGGGCACGGTTTTGGCGAAACGAAGCCAATGGCGAACGGCACGTGTTGACGATCCCTCAGGCCGGTGAACAACCAACCTGCACGTGCGGTCGGCAGCGGCCCGTTGCTGATCGATTGTTCTTTACAATGAAAAAGCCTACTTGCGCGTGTGCGCCGTCGGCGAGCGCTGTCGAAGGGAGTGCCCTGTTTCCGCCTGTTCTTTACAGGGACCTATGCCACTCGAACGTGTGAGCCGCCAGCTGGGCTCACGCCGCCTTGAGCGCGGTGAGCACATCCTCGACCAAGTCGTCCGGATGCTCGAGCCCGCATGAGAGCCGCACCAACCCGTCGCTGATGCCGAGCTGGGCGCGCGCCGCCGGCGTCAGGCGCTGGTGCGTCGTCGTCGCCGGGTGCGTGATCAAGCTCTTGGCGTCGCCGAGATTGTTGCTGATGCGGATGAGCTTGAGCGCGTCCTGGAAGCGGAAGGCGGCGGCCTTTCCGCCCTTGATCTCGAAGGCGACGAGCGTCGAGCCGCCATGCATCTGCCGGTGCACGATCTCGGCCTGCGGATGGTCCGGCCGCCCGGGATAGATCAGGCGCGAGATTTTCGCATGCTCCGCCAGCGCGACGGCGATGGTCGCCGCGGTGTCGGTCTGCCGGCGCACGCGCACAGGCAGCGTCTCCAGGCCCTTGAGCAGCACCCAGGCATTGAACGGAGAGAGCGATGGGCCGGTCTGGCGGATCAGCGCCGCGACGTGGTCCTGAATGAATTTTTCCGAACCGAGAATGACGCCGCCGAGGCAGCGCCCCTGGCCGTCGATATGCTTGGTGGCGGAATAGACCACACAATCGGCGCCGAGCTCGAGCGGCCGCTGGAAGAGCGGCGTCGAGAACACGTTGTCGACGACGAGCGTGGCGCCCGCGGCGTGGGCGATCTCGGCGATGGCCTTGATATCGAGCACCTCGAGCGCGGGATTGGTGGGGGTTTCCAGGAAAAAGGTTTTGGTGTTCGGCCGCACCGCCTTGCGCCACTGATCGAGATCTCTGCCGTCGACGAGCGTCGAGGCGACGCCGTAGCGGGGCAGGTGCTCCTCGACCACGTAGAGGCAGGAGCCGAACACCGCCTTCGACGACACGATGTGATCGCCCGCCTTGACTTGTCCCATCAGCGCCGTGGTGACCGCCGCCATGCCGGTCGCGGTCGCGCGCGCCGCCTGCGCCCGCTCGAGCGCGGCCATGCGCTGCTCGAACATGGTCACGGTAGGATTGGCGAAGCGCGAATACTGATAGCCCGGCTCTTCGTTCTTGAAGCGCTTCTCCGCGCTCACGGAGGTCTCGTAGACGTAGCCTTGGGTGAGAAACAGCGCCTCCGACGTTTCGCCGAATTGCGAGCGCAGGATTCCGGCCTGCACGAGCTCGGTCTCGGGGCGGTAGTTTCGCTTGGCGGACGCGGACATCAGGCTCTCCTCTGCCCAACAAAAATCCCGGCCGGAAAAGCTCCGCCGGGTCCTACGCGTCCCCGGCCTTTTAGCGAGTTGTTTTACGTGGCTGCAAGCCGGCCGGCTCAAATGACCACGGGATAACGATGCTCTAGCGCGGGGGATGTCTTTCCGTCAAGCGGGCCTTCGGGTAGGAACTTCGAGCCCAGCATTAAGCCCGTTTCGATGAAGTCGAGCCCCCGCCCAAGCCGCTCGTCCCCGCGAAAGCGGGGACCCAGAGTTCAAGCTCCTCCTGGATCCCCGCTTACGCGGGAATGAGCGGAGGTTTGTGAAGGGCTCACCGGGGAGTTTGCGGACTTGTCGCTCGCCTTGCCAGTCGACGAAAAAGGCATTCTGCCCGACCATCTGATCGCGACGCTGGTGCGCGAGGGTGCCATCCTGCGCGCCTATGATCTCGTCCCCGACCAGATCCAGCCCGCAAGTCTCGATCTGCGCCTCGGCGAAGTGGCGTATCGCGTGCGCGCCAGTTTTTTGCCCGGTCCTGACACCACCGTCGCCCAGCGCATCGACGAATTGACGCTGCACGAGATCGCGTTGAGCGAGGGCGCGGTGCTCGAAACCGGCTGCGTCTACATCGTGCCGCTGATCGAAAGTCTCGCGCTTCCCGACAACATCGCCGCCGCCGCCAATCCCAAAAGCTCGACCGGACGGCTCGATGTTTTCACCCGCGTGATTGCCGACGAGACGCGCGGCTTCGATCATATTTCCGCGGGCTATCATGGCCCGCTTTACGCCGAGATCAGCCCACGCACGTTTCCGGTCCTGGTGCGCGAGGGCACGCGTCTGTCGCAAATCCGCTTCCGCCGCGGCAATGCGCTGCTCGACGGCGAAACATTGCGCGCGCTGCATGCACGCGAAGGCTTGGTCGATGACGAGGACGCCGACGTGAGCGAAGGCATCGCGGTCGGCGTCGACCTTTCCGGGCTGGGTCCCGATGGCATGGTCGGCTACCGCGCCAAACGTCACACCGGTCTCATCGACGTCGAGCGCCACGCGGGCTACGACGTTGCTGATTTCTGGGAGCCGATGCATTCCCGCAAGGAGCGTAACCTTATCCTCGATCCCGGCGAGTTCTACATTCTCGCCTCGAAAGAGGCGGTGCAGGTGCCGCCCGATTACGCCGCCGAGATGGTGCCGTTCGATCCACTGGTGGGGGAGTTTCGCGTGCACTATGCCGGCTTCTTCGACCCCGGCTTCGGCTATGCGGGCGCCGGCGGGCGCGGCGCGCGCGCGGTGCTGGAGGTGCGCTCGCGCGAAGTGCCGTTCATCCTCGAGCACGGGCAGATCGTCGGCCGGCTCGTTTACGAGAAAATGCTGGCGCGGCCGCACGCGCTCTACGGCGAGCGCATCGGCTCGAACTACCAGGCGCAGGGGCTGAAGCTATCGAAGCATTTCCGCACGTAACTCGTGCTGAAGCCCGCATGACGTGGCACCACGCTTTAACCGCGCAGCGAGCCAGCGCGGTGTGCCAATAAGCGACATCGCTTCCTGGCAGACGAGCCAATAAAATCGCTGCGGTAATCTGGGAGAGCCGGAGACACGGCGGGTGCGGCAACCGTCCGTCGAACAACAACAAGCCGCGCGCAAGGGAGGACTGCCATGCGACGGACTGGCGTATTGGGATTGATCCTGGCGCTTGCTGCGCTTGTCGCCGTGCCGCACGCGCGCGCGGGCGATTTTCCGTCGCAGCCGCTGCGACTGATCATCGGCTTCCCGCCCGGTTCGGCAGCCGACATCACGGCGCGGCTGGTCGGCGCGCACATGAGCGAGACGCTCGGGCAGCAGGTGGTGGTCGAAAGCCGCACCGGCGCCGGCAGCAACATCGCCGCGGAGTTCGTCGCCCGCGCGGGCGCCGACGGCTACACGCTGTACATCGGCACGTCATCGAACCTGACGAGCCTGGCCATCAATTCCAATCTGCGCCTCGACTTCGCCAAGGATTTCGCGCCGGTGACGCCGCTCACGCTCCTGCCGCTCATCCTTGCCGTTAATCCCTCGCTGGGCGTGTCGAACATGCAAGAGTTCGTCGCGTTGGCGAAATCGAAGCCGGGCGAACTCACCTACGCGTCGGTCGGGGTAGGCACCGTGCCGCATCTTTCGACCGAGCTGTTCAGCAAACGCACCGGCATCAAACTCGTGCACGTGCCCTACCAGGGTAGCCCGCCGGCGGTGACCGATCTTTTGGCCGGGCGCGTGTCCATGATGCTGGGCGTTGCTTCGACCATCCTGCCGCACGTCGAAGCGGGGCGGCTCAAGGCGCTGGCCCAGAGTTCATCCAAGCGCGCGCACGCCGCGCCGAGCGTGCCGACCATGGTCGAGGCCGGGCTCCCCGATTTCGAGGCCGGCGTCTGGTTCGGGCTGGTGGCGCCCGCCGGCACGCCGCGCGCGGTGATCGACAAACTCAGTGCCGCCGCCAACAAGGCGCTCGCTTCGGACGACGTCGCCGCCAAGCTGCGCGCGCAAGGCTTCGAGCCGATGGGCGGGCCGCCCGACGAATTCGCGCAATTCATCGCGCGCGAGACCGTCAAATGGACTCTTGCCGCGGAGGCCGCCGGGCTGAGGAAATAGCGCGTGTTTGCGTAACTGCAATCACGGCAAGCCGCGGACTCGCTCGGCTCCCCTCCGCATTCGAACTCGGGCTTGCCCGAGTTCGAGCGCGTTTAGACTGGTCGAAGTCGGGTAAACCCGACTTCGACTGGGGACGGGTTGGGGTCTCTCCGCCGCTTCGCAACTATTGCGGCTGATAGCGTCCGCCGAAGGCCGGTTGGCTCTGGCCCAATCCGGGCAGCTCCCAGACGCCCGCGCCGCCCGGATTCTTGTCGGCGCCGATATTGGCATTGATCAAGTAAGGCCGGCGCGAAGCGAGGGCAGTTCGCAACGCATCGGAGAGGTCAGCCGCGCGGTCGACGTTCACGCCCTCGATGCCAGCCGAGCGCGCCATTGCGGCGAAGTCGGGATTATAGGGCGTGCCGGTGTCGGGATGACGGAAGTCGGTGGCGAGCTCGCGTCCGCCGAGATAGCCGCGCTGCAATCCGCGGATCGAGGCATAGGCGAAATTGTTCCACACCACCCAGATCACCGGCAGATCGTATTCGACCGCGGTCCCCAACACGCTCGCATGCATGAAAAAGGCGCCGTCGCCGCACACCGACACGCAAGGCCGCTCGGGTGCGGCGAACTGCGCGCCCAACACGCCGGCGACGCCGAACCCCATCGGCCCGAAGCCCATCGATCCGATGAGCGAGTCAGGCCGCCTGGGCGTGCAGAACTGGATCAGCCAGTTGTGGTGGACGCCGATATCGCTCACCAGGATGGCGTCCTCGGGCAAGGCCTTGTCGATCTCGTGCGCGGCGCGCTGCGGATGGATCGGCGAGGCGTCCTCGACAAAGCCCGGGGCGATGAATGCATTCCACTCGCGGCGATAGCCGTCGATGGTGTCGAGCCATTTCGCGCGCGCCGCGGCCGCATCGCCGATGCCGTCGCGGGCTTCGAGCTCTGCCAGCACTTGCTGCAGAAAGGTGCGCACGTCCGCCATCAGCCCGAGTTCGACCGGATAGTTGCGGGCGATCTCGTCGGGATCGATGTCGACATGGATGAGCTTGGTCGGCGGGATGGTGAACGAGTAGCCTGGCAGCCAGGAACTCGACGTGCGGTCGTCGAAGCGCACGCCGAGCGCAAGCAGTAGATCGGCGGTGCGCGCGGCGTGGTTGGCTTGGTAGGGGCCGTTGCGGGCGATGAGGCCGAGCGCCAGCGGATGCCGCGTATCGATGGCCCCTGTGCCGCTCGCCGACCACGCGACCGGGATGCGCAGCCGCTCCGCCAGCCGCACTAGGTCGGCTGCGGCGCCGCCGTATTTGACGCCCTGGCCGACCAGAATGACGGGCCGCTTGGCGGCAAGCAGCATGTCGACGGCTTTCGTTACTCCTTCGGGATCGGCGCCGCAGCGGCAGGAGATGTTGGCGTTCCATTCTTCCGGTTTCGGGGTTTCTTCGGCGGCGGCTTCCTTGAAGATGTCGAAAGGAACGTCGAGCACGACCGGTCCCGGCCGCCCGGTCACCATGGTCTTCCACGCTTGCCGGATTGCGAGCGGAACCATGTCGCCGCGCGTGGGCTGAAACACGCGCTTGCAATAGGCGCGCACCGTGGAGGGGAAGTCCGCCTGGTAATGGCGATAGAGCTCCTGGAACGCGCCGCGGTTGAATTGGCCGGTCGGCACGTTGCCGGTCACCGCCAGGAACGGAACGGAATCGAGAAAGGAGTTGGCGAGCGCGATCGGCAGATTGGCCGAGCCCGGACCGCAGGAGGTGAACGTCGCCGTCGGCTTGCCGCAGACGCGGTAATACACGTCCGCCATGAAGCCGGCGACGCTCTCGTGATGAACGGAGATCGTCTTGATATCGTTGGCGCGCTCGTAGAGCGCATCGAGAAAGCCGATATTGCCGTGGCCACAGAGGCCGAAAACGTACGGCACCTTTTCGCGTACAAGGTAGTCGACGATCACCTGACCGCCGTCGAGCATGTTCTTGGACATCGGGTTCGTCTTCGCTGCTATTCCGGCTTGATGTTGGCGTCCCGGAGGATCTTGGTATAGCGCGCCAGCTCGGTCTTCAGATAGGCGTCCCACTGCGCGGGCGCGCCTTGGCCACCTCGTCCCGCAAGCGCTTCGGCGGCTGCCGGCGGCCGATATTTGCTGTCCGAAACAGGAGATGTCGATAGTTTCGATCGTCGCCAGAAACGGGCACTGCTGCAAATGACAGTCTAGGGACAGCGAAGGTCTATTCGGCCATCCCGCTCACGCTGCCCTGACGCTCGCTCGCCCGACGCTTGGCCTCAAAACATCCCTCCGGCATGCGATAAACAGCGTCCGGAGGCGCCAGCCTTCGCCGCGCCGCCTTGCGACGTTGATACTCCAATTCCTGCTGGTCCGCCTCGTAACATTCGAGAAGCTTGCGCCGCTCGAAGTCCGGACCGCCTATGGTCTCCTCAGAAAGTGGGGGACTGTTGAACCGCATCGGCACCACCATGCGGAACCCTGCATCCGGAACTTTCAACTGGTCCGGCGGGGGAAAAGGCTGCGATTGCTGAAGGAGGAGGAGCGCCAACCTGCCGAGCTCATCGTCAAGGGTGACAATGCGAGTGCCCGGAAGCACCCAGCCGGCGCGGTTCATTTTCAGTTCGAATCTTACAACACCAAACCTGCCGCGAATTCTGGCACCGGGCAGATAGCGCTGTGTTCAAGATCCGCCAGGATTTGGTTTTTCCATTCTTCGGACAGGGAGAATTCATTGCCGGGGGCATCTCGAGCGACCGCGCTGACGGCGCCCATGGACATCAGCGCCACGACGCCAAGACAAATGCTGAGCACCCGCGACTTCAGCATCTCCACCCTTTAAAGCTTAGGAGGGGAACCGTTTCGCCCGCCCGACGCCCCTAGCTATGAGTCATGTGTTGCACGAAAATATGTTGGAAATAGTGACACATCCAGGGTCAGATTGCGAAACTTGGCTCCAAACAAAACCCAAGGCGGCCGAACGAGGCCGCTCGCGGGCAGCGCCGGAATCGCGCAAAATGTGATGCCCATCACAGCATGGCGCTGCGCCGTGTGAAATCGTCCTCACCAAGGCGAGCCGGACGCCCCGAACGACTCCCCCGTCCCCCAGGGTGATCCGAATACGCTGAAAGAGGTCTATCTAGCCCCGCTTCGGCGGGGCTCTTTGCTTTCGGGGCGAGCCAAATCGCCCAATCATCCCAGGGGAAAGCCGTTTCGAAGAGATGGGCGGCTCGACTCGGTGCTTGGGCTGAGACTGGGGCTTGAGCGCCCTCAATCGATCACCGAAGCCGAGCCACGCGAATTCTCTCGCTTTCGAGCGAGGCGCGCGAGTCGTTTTGCCCAAAGGCGTAAACAGGACGTTAAGCGGGGCTCATTCCGGCCTAATTCCGTGCGCGTCGATGAACTTGGTCCAATTTGCGATCTCGTTTTCCAGCTTCAGTTTGAGGTCGTTGCCTGGCGCATAGGCTGGCTCGATATCGAGATTTGCCAGCCGTTCCCGCACCTGCGGATTCGACAGCGTGGCCGAAATCGCCTTCTCCAACTTCGCCTTGATGACATCGGGAATGCCGCTGGGAGCGAAGATCCCGAACCAGAAGCGCAAATCCACGTCCGCGGTCTTGACGCCCGCTTCTTGCAGCGTCGGGACGTTGGGCAGCACCGGTGAACGCTCCAGGCTCGTCACCGCGAGCCCCTTGATCTTGCCCGTTTCGACCAGACCCTTCGCGACCTGGATCGATGCCATGTTGAGGGCGACATGCCCGGCGATCACATCGTTCATGGCCGGTCCGCCGCCCTTGTAGGGAACGTGAACCGCTTCCATTCCCGTGGCCGCCTTTACCACTTCAAATGTCAGATGCGAGACGCTGCCGATGCCGGCGGAGGCATAATTCATTTTCTGCGGCAGCGTGCGCGAATAGGCGACGAGTTCTGCCACCGAGTTGGCTTTCACGTTGTTGGCAACTGCCAGGACTAGCGGCGAGGTGGCAGCCGTCGCAATCGCGTCGTATTGCTTGACCGGATCGAAGGATGACGAAGTCTTTTTGTAGAGGGCCTGGCTGATGCCGATGGCGTTCTCCGCCATCAGCAGCGTGTAGCCATCCGGGTCCGAAGCCGCCACGTGGTTCCATGCGATATAGCCGCCGGCGCCCGGCTTGTTCTCGATGACGACCGATTGGCCCAACGCTTCTCCCAGTTCCGGCGTGATCTGGCGGGCAAAGGTGTCCGTTGCGCCGCCGGGCGGAAATGCCACAACCAGCCGGATCGGCCGATCGGGATAGGAGGACTGAGCCTGTGCCGTGACCGCGGCGCCGAGTACCGCAGCCACAAGGGACAACGAGCGAAAGAGATTGGCCATAATCTACGCTCCTTCGGCGTGCGGAGAGCAAGCTCTATTGGATCACGCGCAAGCAGCTGCGTCGACTGCGCCGCGGTTCACAGCAGTGTCGTTATCGTCGCAGGCGCTTACATATTCGCGAGCAGCCAGTCGCCGATGTAATCGATGCCGAGCTGGCGATGATCGACCTGGCAGTGCTCGGCGCCGCCTTCCTCGGCGGTAAAAATCTTGATGTGCTTGCGTTTCGAGCCGACCCGCTCGTAGAGCTTCTTGGCTTCCGCGAGCGGGACAATGCGGTCGTTCTCGCCGTGCAGCACGAGAAACGCGCATTCGATTCGCTGCGCGATGCCTTCGAGCGTGAACTTCTTCGCCCACTCGAGCGCGGTCTCGTTGTCGGGCGCGCCCACGGCCCAGCGGAATTGGAAGATCGAGGTGGAGCTTCGGCGCGGGTCGGCTGCGAGCTTGGCCTTGTTGCCGGCGACCCAATCATAGATGTTCCAGTGCATGGCGCCGAACGCGACTGCGGCCGCGTAGCGCTTCTCGAAGGCAACAATGCGCGGCGCGTGATAGCCGCCGAAACTGTAGCCCATGACCGCGACGCGCTTGGGATCGACCTCAGCGCGCGAGGCGACGTAGTCGTAGGCCGCGGTGCCTGCCACCTCGTAGTCGTGCCGGCTATGGATGTTACGCAGCCGCAGGGCCTCGGCTTGGCCCGGCCCATCGATGGCGGGCGTGTTGATCCCGCGCTTGGCAAAATCCAGGCCCGC
>Ga0306923_10001749_pt1 | contig 19396 bp, 19 predicted proteins | sample sta12Can44000108_FD_203841 | JGI IMG/M metagenome (GOLD analysis project Ga0306923, IMG submission 203841) | Lab enrichment of tropical soil microbial communities from Luquillo Experimental Forest, Puerto Rico - statanox.12C.anox.44.000.108 (v2)... | ecosystem: Environmental > Terrestrial >... | reverse complement strand
CTACCATTTGGCGTCTTGACCGTGGCTTAGCCATTCTTATCACAGTTTGGTCAAGGGTTTGCGCGATTGTGTCGACAATACAATGATTCGCGCCGATTGCACAAAAGCACCGCATGGATGTTGCCATTTTCGATCGACGATGACTTTAACTGATTTTGTCACACTTGGCAGGCCGCCTGGATTTACAAAGAATGACTTTATGCTCATACTGATCACACGCGATCAGGAGCCCGCACTCGCACATATCGCGCTGCGCGACATTCGTTGAGCATCTTCCTACTAATACCCGCCTTCCAACGTTCGCCTCCGGACGCCGCATTGGACTTCCACGTGCCCCAGTCGAGTTATTTGCTCTAACGAGTCGGTTCTCCTTTCATCCCTCGTCACGCACAGTCCTGGTATCATGCCACCTTACCTCACCAGACCTATACCCTCGCCAGATACTCTCTGTCGTGTCCGAGTGACACCTACTCAGACTCACACGCAGGCTTTCCGATCCACACCAGTGCAAGAGACTTAAGATTCGCCTTATAGGTACGGCTTACGGTATATTCCTTTCCGTTGCTAACCACAAGTACATATTCTCCGGTTAGCAACGGCTTAATTTCTATGACCTCAGCGGAATTAACCAATACGGATCGGTGAATTCTTATAAAGCCATAGGGAGTCAGTTTTTCTTCCACAATTGCGAGCGACTCTCGTAGCATATAAGAGCAGGATCTGTGGCGGAGTGTGACATAGTTACCAGCAGCCTCGATGGCGAGGACGTCGGCCGCTTCGGTAAAGCGAATCCGGCCTTTCACCTTAATCGCGATCCTGATCGTCAGGCGGCGCGACGGCCTATCGAATTCAGATTCGGGTTGCTTCGACTCTGTCTTAAGCTTGGCCGCCGCCTGTGGAAGTCCCGCATCCTGTTCTGCGCCACGAAAGGGAGCGTGGATGGCACCATAGCGTACAGAGCAATCCGCCTCGCGGTTCATGGCTGTACTCCAGGGCGCTGGCGCTCCTCTGTGTGGGTGCGGCGATCCCATCTGATCTCTTGCCGACCAATGTGCTGGAAAAAGCGCGGTCGCTGCGGGACTCGGCTACGCTGCAAGCCCAGGAAGGCGTTTGGTGATTTCCGTGCTTGTTTTGTCGGGTCGCATGTCAGAATCAAAGTTGCACAGAAATGCTGCGCTCCGCAGTCCACCAAGGAATCCCCGGCGCTTTCTGGACACGTCGAGACTGCATGTCCGACTGGACTCATTTTCAGGGTCTTGATCATCGTTCCCTAGGGTTTGGTGAATCCGGACATACAAACTAGTTGGTATTTCAATTGCCGCAACACCACCCACCTTGCGATCGATGCGATCAGCCGCGCCTTCCGTTGCCCGGCATGCGCAGCGACTTGAGCCACGCCACAATGTTTCTGATTCCCACACTCCATACCTTCGCATCTTGCGCATTCTTTGCCAACACTTGGTAGCCTTCGACCATCGCGATGAGAAAGCTCGCAGTCTCTTCTGGAACCAAGTCGCGGCGGATTGTTCCCTGAGATTGCCCCCTCCGCAGCGCCGTGGCAACTCCTTCTTGCCAGGCATGGAAGATCTTCTCCAATCGCTTGCGAAATTGTTCGTCGAGCTGAGACATCTCTTGCGTCAAGTTGACCAGAGGACAACCGCCTTTTACGTCTCGGGGCCGAACTGGTATCGCCTGCACAATGCCGATCAACGCATCGACAGGGTCCTTGTCCTCGCTCCGTCGCAGAGGAAGCAACCACCTCTCACGAGTGAGTTTTGCGACGATCTCCTCGACAATGGCATATCCTAGGGCTTCCTTACTTTCGAAATGGTAGTAAAGCGCTCCCTTGGTGACTCCGGTGGCAGCCAAAATGCTATCGAGGCCGGCTCCCTGGAAGCCCGAGCGGTACACCTCCCGATACGCCGCTTGCAGCAGGCGTTGCCGCGTGCGCAGTGGATCGCGCATCCTTCGCTTCCCGCCATGCGGTTTTAACATACCAACCAGTATGTATGTTCGCCATCCCAGTGTCAAGAGAGAAAGAGCTTTTCGACCTTCTCGAGCTGCTCCCAAAACCCTTCGCCACCCGTAGCGCGCACCGCGATGGATCGTGGTTGGCACGGCGGTCTTCCTTGCATCGGATCGCGCTGGCTGGTGCCGGAAAAACGAACTCGCACTCAACAAAACACGCACGCACAACAGACGGTGTCTTGGTGTTTTGCGCTCGTCAGCTTCTTCGGGCACGCCCACGCCGAGTCCCTTATCCCGTTTGATCTGCATCGCGAGCCAGCTGGGTGCGGCAATCGAGTCGGTCCGAGGAAGTACGGTCACACCGCGGAGATCAAACCGATGTTCGGGTCGCTCTGGCCGTTGTCGTTGGGAAACGCCCCTTCAGCCGCTCTGTTGGAGCTCGCCCTTATCGTTTTCACCAGAGCCGCTGATTCAAAAGTAGAGGGGGAGGACAAGAGCCTCCCCCGACAGTAGCGACTACCTAGAATTCATAGCGCACACTAAACCGGGCATTGAATGGCCGCAGATAGCCCGGATTGGTGTTGCCAGTGACAGCGGACGGCCCGATGCCCGTGGGCTTCAGGAAGTCCGCGTCTGGCACCCCGATCGTGCGCTGCGCCGTCTGGGTAACGCGGAGCAGGGTGCGGTTGTTGGTGATGTTGAACAGGTCGACGCCAATCTTCAGCCGGCCATTCTCGGTGACCTTGAATGGATAGTCGAGATGGGCATCCACCGAGCCAAAGTCTTTCTCGCGGCCGAGGGCGCCACGAGCCGAGGGGCAATTGGTGGTGTTATCTGCGCAGAACGGAATTTCGCCAGAGTTGGCGTAAACCGGGTGCGCAAACAGATTGTTGATAGGGACACCCGTTTGGAAGTGCACCGAGGTACCCATCGTCAGACCCTTGGCGCGATTCCCGTTAAGTGTGTAGCTAACGTATCCGTTCACCAGGTGACGAACGTCGGTGTTCAACACGCCGGGCACGAATTGCTGTCCAAGGAGGTTGAAGTCACCGCGTGTGAAATCGAACAGCGAGCTGACGTTGGGATCGTTCTGCGCATTGTCGTTCCGGAAGGAGCCTTCGTAGTTCCCGGTCAGCTTGGCGATCCGGTAGTTGGCGCGCATCTGCCAGCCCTTCGACATCGCCTTGTTGACTTCGAACTCGACCGCCCTGTAAATGCGGGTGGGATCAACGAAACCGTCCGGGATGCCGTCCGCGCCCGGAATGCCAACGAGCTGTTGGCGGTTCCCACTCGCATCGGGAGGGCCATAGGCATTCGGGACGCAAAATGCGTTATCGCCGTTGGGCAGCGCGGCAATGTTGCCGTTGCTGTCGGTTGCCTGAGCATCGAGGATGCTCGCATTGTTCCCCGAGGGATTGCAACCGGCGGGATGCGGCAGAGTGGGATTGCCCTTGGCGTCAAACACCTGGACGTAATCGATCTGCGGCACATTGACAAACAAATCCTGCTTCTTGTTCACGTTGCTGATGAAGTAGATTTGGTTCAAGCCGGCCTGGGCTGCTTCCGGGGAGAGTGCAGCATTGTCTTCGACGATGCGCTTCATGCGCCGGTCCACATAACGACTGCTAAAGACCACTCCGGAGTTGCTGAACTCATGCTCGAAGCCGACCACGTACTCGTCCAGATACTCGCTCCTCGTTCCGGGGCCAAACGCTTCACCAGCGTTCAGCGAAGCACCTGTATTGAAGCTCCGGATGAATCCGCCGGCGGCCCGAGGTGTGGTTGTTCCCACCAGGGTACTGGCGGAAAGCGGCAGCGTGCCGTCAGGGTTGATCAGGGCATGCCCTGCCCCGTCGGTCGGTGGTACCCAGTTGGTATCCGAGAAATCGAACTCAGAGCTGAGGTTCCGAATCGCTATGTCAAGCGGCAGGGTTTCGGTATAGCGCCCGAAATTGGCATAGACTTTGCTCTTGCGGTTACCCCAGGGATCTACGCTTACACCCACGCGCGGTGACCAGTTGTCGGTGAGGGTGTATTTGGAGTTCATACCCTCGACGTGTTGCTGTTCCCAACGCAAGCCAGCGCTCAACGATACGTACCTGCTCGGCGACCAGTTATCCTGCAGGAACACCGTGTGACCAAGTGAAGTGGTCTTGAAGACCGGGGTGCCAAATTCTCCGCGCACCTGGCGCAGATTCACGCCAATGCCGCCATCTGGGCAGGTGTCGTTCACCTGGTGACCGCTAACCGGATCGATCAACGGCGGCGCTGACTGACCAGGGACGTAAATTTCTGCCGCGAACTGGCCTGGAGCGTTCGTCAGCGGGTTCGTAATGCATGAACTTCCGCCCCTCGGTCGCAACTGGAATTGTGCGTTGGTCCCACGTGCCACAAGTAGTGCCTGCAAAGCTGGGTCTCCGGTAACCTCCGCCGCGAGAGCCTGGTCGACAGGGACGTAGCCTCCACTGCGCGCCTTGGTTCCATCATAGTGACCTCGGTCATAGCGGTAGCCGAACGTCAGGTTGTGCTCACCCCAAGCTGTGAACGTCTTGGTGGTGTCGAAGTTGGCACCATAATTGTCACCGGTGGTGTTCTCGTAGTAACCGAGACCTTGCCGGACGAACTGTCCACGTAACACGTTGGTCGTTGCCGTGCAATCCGGATTGAACAACGGGGCGCCGCAGGGCGTGCGTTGCGTGTAGTCGGTCACTCCAAATGTGCTTGGAGCCATCGCTGTGTCGTTGAGGTTGTTGTGCCCCCACGACCAGGAGGCATTCAAAAGCCAGGTTGGGCTGAACGTGCCGTTGTAACGGATCGCTACGTTGCGGGTGCCGTATTGCAGCTTGTCGAAGGTTGACGGCGAGGCTGTATTGTAAGTGGCGTTGTTCTCAGTGAATTGACCGTAGGAGGGATCGCCGAACACCGAGCCTTCGAATTGATGGCGATCATTGAGGCGGAAGGTCAGTTTGCCTGCGTAAGAATACACTTTCACAGGCGCCGTGAAGTTCCCGAGAGACGTCTGGGTCCCTCCTGGAACGGAGCCAGCCGTACCCAGGTCGGAGGGATTCCGAAACTGAGCGAAACGATCGTAGTCGGTATTCCACTGTGGATTGAACGATCCGAAGAAGAAAAGGTGATTCCTGAAACGAGGCAGGTAGCCACCAACTTCAGCATCGATGTCGTACTGACCCTGGTGGAGGATGTTGCCGATGAGGTTGAAGCGCTCCTGTGTGCCACCCCGCGCATAATCGTCGGGAAGCAAGCGCTGCCTTTCAAGGGACTGGGGTGCGAAGAAGCCCGCCACTTGGCCGTGAAATTGGTTGCCGCCCGACTTGGTGACGAACTGCACGATGCCACCAGTCGATTTCCCATACTGCGCTTCGAAACCGCTCGTCTTAACCTGCACCTCCTTCACGAACGAAAGATTGATGCCGGTCGACAACGAACCCATGTTGCGCGAATAGACGCCGATGCCACCAAAGCCGCCATCGGTAATGTTCACGCCGTCCGCAACGTAGCTGTTTTCGAGTCCCGTTCCGCCCGCGATCGACGGATTCGCGGTACCAGTGCCTAAACCCGAAGCAACGCCTGGCGCTGCATAAAAGAGACCAGTCACACTACGCGCAACTGGAACCGCCTCATAGAAGGTATCGGTCAGGTTGGAAGCGCCCGCCGTTGAAGTTGTATCCACCGCGATAGAGGAAGCACTCACTTCGACAGTTGTTGCCGACGTACCAAGTTCCATCTTGATCGTCAGGATGGAGGTCCGGCCGATTTGTACTTCCACGGAATTGGCTTCACTTGTTTTGAAGCCCTCTCTGGAAATCTTAGCGGAGTAGACGCCTGGAATCAGCACTTGGAAGAGGAAACGGCCTTCTGCATCGGTCGTGGCAGTCCGGGTGCCGGTGGGACCGACCAGTTCAACCTTTGCCCCCTGTATCACGGCGCCGGACGGATCACTGACTGCGCCAGCAATGCTTCCTTTAACTGAAGCTTCAGCGCCTTGACCGAAGCTTAAGGAGTTGAGGCTAAAGACCAGCGCTACAAGCGTCAACACTTGAAGAAGCTTCTTTGCCATAGAATCACATCCTCCTGGCCATTCACCTGCACCCATCGCAACTCGATGCAGGAATAGCAACGCGAGTGGCTGATTGCATTCACTCTGCCGCGAGCAGTTTCTGATCAAGTCATTTAGTGAAAATGTGATGAAACGACGCGATATGGATTTGTACTTCCCGTTCTGTAGGTTGAGGAACTCGCAGGCTATCGGCCTTGAAGGGCGCGCCGCAGTCTTGGAGGGCGCAAATCTACTAGGAATGGAATCTGCAGGACACCGATGTTATGAAAATGGGGATTGTGTAACTGCGAGGATCGTTGTCGAGATCGCCGATCACCACATTCGGCTCTTGACTCTGAGCGGAATTTACTCATACATACTAGCCAGTATGTTAGTTCGCAAACGCACATAAGAAAGAGGAGGTCGGGCGATCCAGAGCACACGATGAAACTGCTGCTGGATACGGCATCCCGGGAAGTTTACAAATCAACGGCCCTTTTACCTGATCTTATGGGGAGAGATGAACTCACAGTTATTCGCGGCGGTTGCGGTTGAGAAAGTGCATCTTGTGTTTTCAGGCCTACATTTGAGGAATGTTATGTCAGCTCCAGATGTCATAAACCCGAGTCACCTCCCGCTTGGCACCCCCGGACAAAACTACCCACCGAATAAGGTGCGGGAACTTTTGGCCTTGTTGCGACATTAAAGAAGCATGCACGAGGTGAAAAACGCAGCAGAAGGATTGCACGGTTTGAGCGGGCGCACCGACCATGATTAGCGACGAAGCCTTGATGCTGGAATTCCAGTGCGGATCACGCTCAGCATTCGAGGAGCTGTTTGCCCGCTATCACAAGCCACTGTACGGCTTCTTCGGGCGCCGGCTGAACAACCCCGAGCGGGCAGAGGATCTCGCCCAGGAAACTTTCCTCGCGGTCATCCGCGCAGCCTCCCGTTATGAGCCACGAGCCCTGGTTCGAACATACCTATATGGCATTGCTCTGAAGCTGCTGGCTGCGGAACGGCGCAAGTTCTTGACGACTAGCGCCTCAGGGCAGTCCGTTCTGCAGCCTACGACGAACAGAACTTCCGATTGCGTGCTTTGGGTGCGGCAAGCCATGGAAAAGCTGGACGCGCCGGACCGCGAAATCTTGATGCTGCGGGAATACGAACAGCTGAGTTACTTCGACATAGCGGAGCTGTTGCGAATTCCCGTAAATACCGTCCGTTCCAGACTTTTTCGAGCACGTCTCGCATTGAAGAGCTACCTAGAATCGGAGGCAAAAACCAATCCCGCGCTGAGAGCGAGTACCGGGCAGCAGCACCCGGGAAGACGAGGCATGCAATGAGTACGAGCAGACATCCGATCGAACAGGAAGAGCTCATGGCCTATCTCGACGGCGAACTGCCCCCGGACCAAGCCGCCGAGGCCTTGTCGCACCTCGAACTGTGCCCGGAGTGCCAGGGCCTTGCTGCCGATTTCCGGGGCGTTTCCCAAGCACTAGTGGCATGGGAAGTTGAGTCACCAGAAGTAGACATCCCCTCGGAGATCAACGCGGCACTTGAGGAGCGCCTGCAGAAGCGAAAAGCGGGAACGGTCAGCTCGCTGGGATTGAAAAACAGAGTGATGACGAGCCGCTGGGTCTGGGCCGGAGCCTTGGCTATCGTCTGCGTGGCTGTGGGACTGAAGTTGACGCTTACCAGCCGTAATTGGCATGAGGGTCGCCCGACAGCGTATCCCAGCATGGCTTCGATCGAGCAATACCTCATGTCGGACCGCGATGCCGAGATCGCCTTGGCGCGAAGCGCTGCCCCAGAAGCTATATCCGCCGACGCAAAGATCCTGGTCCTCGGGTGGCGGGGCTATGAGATGGCTATCGAAGGAAGGAACGGTTTTGTTTGTATGGTGGAACGATCGTGGATGTCCCCATTCAACTCCGCGGAGTTCTGGAACCCCAGGACGCGTGCGCCGATGTGTTTCAATCCCGCAGCCGCGCGATCCATTCTGCCTCTCACGTTCAAGCGGACGGAAATGGTATTAGCCGGCATGTCGAAAGCTCAGATGATCGACAGCATCAAGGCCGGATTCGACCATAAAGAGCTACCGAGGCCGGAGCCGGACGCGATGTGTTACATGATGTCGCGGGCAGGCTACCTTAATGACGCCCTTGGGCACCATGTACCTCATCTGATGTTCTATTTTCCACTGACAGACAACTCCTCCTGGGGTGCGGATCTGCCCGACTCGCCGGTCACCCTGAATCCGCAGTTTCGGGACGGCCCGGAGCCCATCACCGAGTTCGTGATTCCGGTGGGCAAATGGTCGGATGGAACGGCTGCCCCGGTTATGTAGGAACCTCTCAATGGGAAAGAGCGCGACAGCGGTTTTACTCCAGCCAGCAACGAGTGGAAATCAGGAAACCATATCGAAGAGGAAAATCGATGAGCCGAAAGAGGGTCAGAACAATCACCTTAGGAACCTTCGCTTTGGTTGCGGTACTCTGCGCGGCGCGGCCAGGACGCGCACAAGACGCCAGAACTCCGTATCCCCGCATGGCTCCGCTGGATCAGTACCTGGTGGCGGATCGCAACGATGAGATTGCTCTGGCTCGAGGCGCGGCCCCGCCATCCATTTCCAAGGTCGCCACAGTCATGCTGCTCGGAAGGCATGGCTTGGCCCAACCGCAGAAGTGGGTCGCCACTTGGGCATCCAGCCCGGCGCCGGCAGACCCTGATCCGGATCGGCCAATCCTCAACCTTCAGAATCAAACCGTGCGCGAGCGGGTTCGCATATCCGTCGGGGGCTCTCAGTTTCGCATTCGTCTGACAAACGAATACGGCTCCTTACCTCTTCTTGTCGGTTCGGTCACAGCAGCTGTGCCGACGGATCCAGCGGGAGTCCAGTCAGGTTCCATCCAAACTGTCACTTTTGGCGGAAAGAACTCGATCACAATTCCGGCGGGCGCGCCCGCGATCAGTGATCCAGTTTCCTTGTCTGTAGCTTATGGGGCAGAAATAAGCATCAGTCTGTACCTTCCTGAGCGTGTCACAACTCCGACTGGGCATGAGTTTGCACTCAAGCGGGCCATCGTTTCGCCACCCGGCGACCATACCCACGACGAAAAGATTCAGGGTGGCACGGAAGATTCAAGGTCCGTGTTCGTCAGTGCAGTACTCGTTCCTGCGCAGCCATCGCAGCGCTTGGTGGTGGCGTTCGGCGACTCCATTACCGAGGGCTATAGGTCCACTATCGATGCGAACCGGAGCTATCCAGCCGATCTGGTCAGCCGACTGGCAAAGATGCCGGACAACTCAAAGCTCGCGGTGGTCAACGAAGGGATAGGCGGCAACCGGTTGTTAGGAGACTGGGTCATACCGTGGATGGGATCGAGTGCGCTGGCGCGGTTCGACCGGGACGCATTGGCATTGCCGGGCGTCACTCATATCGTGCTGCTACAAGGCGCTAATGATCTTGGATTTCCTGGCGTTAAGATGGGGCAACTTTTGTTCGCCGACCCGGCCCACATCCCTACCGCTGACGACCTTATCGGCGCTTATCGGCAATTGATCGCGCGTGCCCATGCCCGCGGAATCAAGGTGATCGGTGCCACCATGCTACCCCTTGAAGGCTTCGATGTCCCGGGTTTTTGGTCGGACGCGAAGGACGCCGTCCGGCAAGAGGTTAATAAGTGGATCAGACACAGCGGCGAATTTGACGGGGTAATCGATTTTGACGCAGTTTTGCGCGATCCTGACCACCCCAGCAAAGTTTTGGACCGCTTCGCTTCAAAAGATCAGGGCCATCCGAACGATGCTGGCTATCAAGCAATGGCCGACGCGATCAATCTCGCTCTTTTCGATACAAACTAGTTGGTTATGTTCCTAGAACGCAGGAATTGATGAAGATGGCATATCAAAATCCGTATTTATCAGGAGGACGTTAATGAATCAAAAAACAATCCAAGCCTTCGCATTGGCGACCATCACGTTGGTCGCCGTACTGTGCGCGGTGCGGCCAGGACGCGCACAAGACGCCAAAAATCCGTTTCCCACCAGCATGGTGCCGGTCGATCAGTACCTGATGGAACGCAATGCCGAGATCGACTTGGCACGAAGCGCGGCTCCGCCATCCATTGCCAAGGACGCCACAGTCATGGTCCTCGGAAAAGATGGCTATGAAACTGCCATCGAAGGCTCGAACGGCTTTGTCTGCAACGTAGACCGCCCGTGGATGGACCAATTCGAAAACAGTCCAGAGTTTTGGAACCCTAAGAGGCATGGTCCGGTTTGCTACAACTCGCAGGCTGCGAGGACGTTGCTGCCGATCCTTTTGATTAGGACAAGATTGGCATTGGCTGGAAAATCGAAAGCTGAAATGAAAGAGGGTATGAAGGCCGCGATTGAGAAAGGGGAACTGCCGCCCCTCGAGCCTAGCGCGATGGCCTATATGCTGTCGAAGCAGGGATTCCTTAACAGCAAATGCGGGAACTGCGTTCCCCATCTCATGTTCTATGTTCCCGTGAAAGACGCTCACACCTGGGGTGCAGGCGCGCTGAGCGCTGACCTCCCGGTTCTGCTGGCTCCGCACTTTAATGGTGCTCCGGAGCCAGTGACCGAGTTCATCGTTCCGGTGCCCGAGTGGTCGGACGGAACGCCGGCGAACATGGATGGTCACTGACGATCTCAACATGAATTCAGGTCGCGAACATCCGAACAAGTATCCGAAGAAGGCCGGCGAAAGCGTTCGGGCCCCGGTCTGCTGCGGTCAGCCAGGACGTTCTGCCTGGTGAAACAGGGCTGAATGGTGAATGGAAGCGATACGAGTGCTGCTCGTGGATGATGATGAGCGCTTGGACACGGCTTTGGCGAATGCCCCGTCAGCTCCGAATATCATAAACCCATCCCCCACCCGGGATGTCGCGACAGGCCCCCTTCCTCCAGTGTGCGATCAGAATCTGCAACTGGTTGTGGAGCAGGTCGGAGATCAGTTGCGACAACTTACGCTGCAGCGCCAAGGGATCGATCTTAGAATCGCCATCTTGAAGCGCACGATTAAGGGTCTTGCACTCTTATATGGCGACGGGTTGCTCCGTACGTCAAAGGAAGGGGCAGCCGCCGAGCCTAGATTAGGAATTACGCATGCATGTCGTCTTGTCCTGGACCGGGCTGACACCCCTCTTACCGCCCGTGAAGTCTACGCGGCCCTTCAGCAAGAGTTCCCTGTTGTCTTCCGCACACCAGGAAATCATCGTGCTTCACTTTTCACTATCCTCAACAGATTGACGAAATATGGAGAAATTGACACGTTTCTTCAGAACGGAAGCAGATTCTGGCAAAGACGCCCGCAGTCTGACACCCGATAGGTTGGACTGCCTGGCACCTGAGATCGCTAGTCGCAACATCGACAACCGGGGGCGTTCGGCGATGTCGGCCAGCACCTCGTTGCTGGGGGGCGAAGTGTTTGCAAACGATGTGACTCACGGAAAGAATAACCATTTGAGCGATGTGGCCCGAATTGCAATCAAAGCAAAATGCAGAGTTCTTTTTGTGGATCCCGCCGATGTGATCGTAGCCAAGGCGCATGGAAACTATGTAGCCCTTGTGCACAAATCCGGATCTCATCTTGTAAGGGAAACGATGGCCACCGCTGAACAGAAGTTGGTCCCCATGGGATTCGTGAGAATCCATCGCTCGATTCTGGTGAATGCAACGTTGGTGAAAGACCTTCGACGTGATAACAAAGGGACGTATATTCTGCGCACAACTGATGGTAGCGAGCACCCGGTGGGCCGCAACTACAGGGAGAATCTGAAAGTGATCGCGAAGTCGTGGTTGGGAGTCGACCTCATCTGAAAACCGGGCACCTAACTGGAGATTGATCGGCTGTGGCCAACGAAATGAGCGACTTGGAAAACCTCAAGCCTTCGGGGATCATCCATATACATGCTGATCCTACTCAATCGCACAGTAGGCGATGGAATTAGAGCACGTGCTCCGAAATCCCTGCGACGTATCATGAGCCCCAAGCCTCGATCTAGTGTCGTCTTCATGCTCAGGTTCCTCGCATTGACTCTGCTGGTGCCGGTGGCCACAGTCGCGGCCTGGAGCCAGACGGAGCCGCCTTCTCCAGTTCCTCAATCTTCGCCGGCCGAAGGCAAGGCGAACGCCGCTTCCGACACTCCCAGCCTCACCATCAAGGCGCGTTCGAATCTTGTTCAGGTGCGCGTGGTAGTTCGGGACGCTAACGACAAGCCCGTGACGGGCCTGAAAGCGGAGGATTTCCAGATCTTCGACGAGAATCAATTGCAGGCGATAAGTACTTTCACGATCGAAACGTCTGAATTACATAGCGAGAAAGGAACTCAGTCACGGGGGACTCAACCCTCTGATTCAGTGGACAAGAAAGCAGTTGTGCTACCCGAACGATTTGTGGCACTCGTGTTCGATGATGCCAATCTCTCGTCGAGAGACGCTGTCCAAATCAAGAGGGCGGCTCAGCTTTTCCTGACGCAAAGCGTCCAGAGTGACAGGATCGGCATTTATTCGACCTCCGGGCAAGTTACCCAAGAATTCACGTCCGACACCGAGGCCCTTCGTCGAGCGTTGCTAAGAGTAGCACCGCGTTCCGTGGTGGTGACCAACGACCGCCAATGTCCGCACGTGACATTCAATACGGCGCGTCAAATTGAGGAGTATCGCGACTCGGCCGCGGAGGCAGCGGTGATAAACGAGACCTGGAGGTGCGCCTTCGCTGGCGATCCTCGAATGTACGATGCTGCCCGGTCCGTGGCACAGTCGGCAATCCATCAGGCTCTGCGATCAGGGCAAGCTGGCACTTACTCAGGGTTTCGTCACCTCGAAGACATTGTGCGCCGTTTGTCTCAAATGCCGGGCGAACGGCTGATGGTGTTACTCTCTCCCGGGTTCTTACACGTGGATCAACCATCTGAAGAATGGCAGATCATCGATTTTGCAAATCGAGCGAATGTCGTGGTTAACACTCTTGATGTCCGCGGACTTGATGTACCCGATAACGGGGACGACACGAAGGGTGCTACCGATCTTTTGGAAACCAGGGACCAGAGGGTTCAGGAGCGGCTAAACGCGCAGCTTGAACAAACTTCGGTCTTGGCAGGCTTTGCTTATGGAACGGGCGGAACGTTTTTTCATAATTCGAATGATTTGCTCGGGGGGCTCGGATTGGCAGCTTCTCCGCCAGTCCGTTACGTCCTCGGGTTTGCTCCGCAGAATCTGAAACAAGATGGCCGTTATCACATCCTGAAGGTAAGGCTAACCGGCGGTAACAACTACTCGATCCAGGCGAGGCGTGGTTACTATGCCCCCCAGAAATTAAACGCCAAGGAGGAAGTTGAGCGTCAGATTGAAGACGATTTGCATTCGCGGGGGGAAGTCGGGAACCTCTTTCTCGACTTGCAAGCGCATTCTTTTTCCATCGGCACGGAGCGAACTCAAATCGTGGTCACCTCCAAGGTTGCGATTAACAACATTCGCTTCAAGGAGGTTGGCGGAAAACGTTCGGACGTTTTGCGGATGATAACAGCGATTTTTGACGAGAACGGAAATGTGGTTACGGGGGGAGAAAAGCATTTGACGATGGATTTGAATGAGGAACAGTATCACCAACTGATGCAGGTTGGGTTGACGGTAAATTCCAGCTTTGATCTCAAGCCGGGGCGTTATCTCGTACGTCAATTGATCAAAGATACCGCCAGTGACGAAACATCCGCAAGAAATCGGACGCTTGATATTGCGAGGGTAGCGGGCCGCTGACTAGGGGGCACACACATCTGCCGGACGCAGGCAAGTCGATGTGCGTAATCGCCTTCGATGCGACCGCCGTCACCTTCTACATCATCTTCACGGTCTGGGACGACACGTTGCGAAGCAGCGATGTAATGGTAAATTATGTTAACTATCCTTTGAGAAGGTATTCACGCCATTTACGATTCGACCGTTCGTAGCCTCGCCGCGCTCGAACTTCCCTGGTGCATTTGAGGATTACACGATCAAGGCTGTGGCGTATGATCACTGGCATGACGAAACCCCTCATCCAGCCCGCTACCCCTCGCAAACGCGGTAATCCAAACTGGGGAAAGCCCTGCCAGGCCATTCCTTCGATTGCCACTGAGTTTGAGTTGAAGGCCAAACAGTTGGGCCTCACCAAACAGACCTACGCCGATTCTGCCCAGCTGCGAACTTGGTGTGAACACAACAAGAATCGCTGCTACATACCTGAGTGGCTGCTTGCTGAGTGGCGTATCACCGTAGATTCGAGTGGCAACACGGAGCGGAGCACTCTCGCGCCTTGGCGTCGTTGTCTGTAGAAGGCTCCGTCATGTCTCAGGCAGGTGATTTCGTTCAATGACCTTGGTCAATGTGTGAGATAGAGATTTTTCGGTCGTTGTGGATGCCGCCTAACGCCTACGTCGCGCAGTTCTGCAAGAAACTATCGTGTTATGGGAGCTCCTGTCTCATCCTGCCCCGAGTGCTAATTCTCTTCTCATGCAGGATGGGGTACCTTTTCATGCGATGAAGCCTCACTCGACGATGGTCGTCCCTGGCGCCGCGCCCTTGCGATGCTCGCGAACCTCGATGACCACTTCCCGGACCGCCGCGATCACGACGTCCGGCCGCTCGATCATCACATGATGTCCGCTGCCGCGGGCGATGACGCGACGGCTCTGCGGAGACAGGCGTTTCAGACTTTCCTGCAAGCCGTTCCAGAATGGCTCGCCGCTCCAGCCCGGGTTCGGGCGATCCGGATCTCGAGAGACAATCACCAGCGGAATGTCGTCACAGCAATGCGCTTCGGCGGCTTGCGCGGCGGAATGCCAGAACTCATCCCACTCGGCGAGCCCGGAGCGCGCGTACGCCGGACGGCACGCCTTGGCGCGTGCGAGGTCGCGCCACGCATCGAGTCCCTTCTCGACGTCGCCCGTGCACTCGCCCCGGAGCCGGGCCCATCCGCTGGACTCCTTGATCAGGTCCCACATGTTGTCGCGATGGATCCTTCGCGCTTTTTCCGGGGTCCATGCTCCGGTCGTATCGCGCACTTGGTCGGGAACGCTGCTGTCGGAGAACACCATGCCGGCGACCTGCTGCGGATAATCGGAGACGAACTGGCGCGCATAGAATCCGCCCGCAGACGCGCCCACCAGCACGATGGGGCCGTTCTCACCTGCCGTCTGCAAGAGAGCATGGAGTTGCTGGGCGATGTGCTTCGCGTCGTGCGGGTCGGGCTGGTCGTCGCTCCAGCCGAGGCCGGCACGGTCATAGGTGCAGACGCGCGTGAATTTCGCCACCTCCGGCTGAACCTTCTGCCACGTGATAAAGTCGTTGCCGAGACCGGCTTCCACGATCACCGTGGGAGCGCCAGCGCCGGTGCAGTACAGGTGCATGGCGTAACCATTCACCTTGTAGATCGTGCCCGGCGGCGGATAGCGATGCTGCAGGGCGGCGGAGACAGCGAGGTTGTACGCCGCCGGGAGCACGACCGCTCCCGCAAGCACCACGATCGCGATAAGCACCAATACGAACAGAACTCGCCTCATGGAGCGTACCCCCGCATCTCTAAGACGAACTGTGGGAATCTCAGTTATCGACCTTCTACTCTTATTTGGTGATAAATCGGCTTAGCGTAAACTCGCCGCCGCACGTGCTTGTGGAAATTCGGCTACCGCCGCACCAGTGTCCTCGGCGTCCGCGGTTGCACTGCGCCTCGTCCAGTAACTCACACACTCGCCGGTCGCCATTGCAATCTCGGCCTTTTGCGGAGTTGTCGAAGTCAGGCGTTTGCACAATCTTTGCGCCGTCTCTTCGCCTTGTTGGTATTTTTAGACAGCACATGAACGTCGAAATCGGAAGACGTGATTGCCGAAGCTGCTAAGTTGCCAAGAGCTAACTGATCAGTCTCGTGTGACGAGCTGCGGGCGTCGTGCGGGCGAGAGGGCTGCGGACCGCCCGAACGCGTTGCATGCCGTGAGAGGGGCGGGCGAACAAGCGAAGGCAGGGAGAGGCGTGCTGGGCAAGAAAAGTTAAGCCGAGAGGTGCGAGGTGACTGTTCAACTCTAAAACGCAAACCTCAGCGCCAGCTGCACGACCCGGGGGTTGACAGCGGTACTGAGCCATTCGCTCAGCGAGGCGGGGAAGAATCCCCCTCGGGGCGGCGGGCTGGTAGACGAATTGCGATGGGAAGAGCCTGACGCAATCCATCAATTCGAAGCAACTAATAATTGTCGTAGGCCTAGAATGACTCAACCCCCTTGTTGACGCCTGGAGAGACATGAAAACACACGAAGACCCGCCGACCCACAGGAACTGACTCGACGAGGTTTGGGCCGGCGGGTCCTATTCGCGTCTGTGATGAGGCTGACGCAATCAGCAATTCGAAGCAACTGCCAATTGTCATAGGTCTTGAATGACTTAACCTCTCGCGGATGCTAGAAAGGGCCGGAGGCGTGCCACTCTTGCGCGCATGTGCTCGCGATACGACCGCGCCATCGTTAGCGCCGCCTCCTCGCAGCGCCCGTCGCCCAGGCCGAGTTCACGTGATGCCAGAACGATGCTCGCTGCCAGTCGTTTGACATCCCATTCCCAGGGCGCTTGCAGCGTTTCATCGAAGTCGTTGATGTCGAACAGCAGTCGCCGCTCAGGGCTGGGCAAAACCGCCAAAATTCGCCGCGTGGCAATCACCACACGCCTGCACGCGAATCCCCGTGGCGGGAGTTCTTGAGAGATCCCGCGCCATCATCGCCGCCGAACCTCGGAAATACGCAAAGGGCGATTGCCGCATCCGGTCGTACCGGATGGGCAAGAGTCCCGGGAGACGTCCGCGGTCGGATTCCCGCAGCACTTGGATGGGGTCAGGGCGGTCGAAGGGAGCAGTCCACTTGCTATGGGAGGTTCGCGGAACCTTTTCTCGCAGTGCTTTTCCCGCACTCATGCGCTCTTGAATACTCGGCCCAATTACGCTCGCTCGTCCGCGTCCAATCTTAAGTCCCTTTCTTGGTTGGGTGCTCACCACTTAAGCCTCATCGAGAGTATGGCATGAAATGGCCCGTTCCCCGCGCTATGGTTGTCCTCTGCCGTGTTTCTGCACAACCCAGCACAAACTCTACCCCTGGCGCTGACCTGATCAAAGAGTCACTGATGGCCCATCATCACTCCGGCTAAAGTCTCCACGCCTTCCTTGTTTCTCAATTTCCATAGCCCGATAACTCCGAGGACCATCAGGTTGGGGAAGAGCAGCGGCGCCATTGGTGGCGCCCCGTAGACGAAATTGTCGAACGCGCGGACAGAAGGCCCTCGAAGATTGCCCATAGTGTGCAAGACAAATCCCCAAAGCCCTACACCGGCTTCAAGGATCAAAACGGCGGCGCTAACGTCGATAAACCATCGCGAAACCTGCGTGAGTAGTGGAACGCAAAGAAAACCAATCGCCACAGCACTCGCGGCGACGGGCACCCATTCGACAGCGAAGAAGAAACCGTTTCCGGCGTGGTCTGCCAGACTGAAGATGAAATTGCCAATGAAGCCCCCCACGGTGAACAGCAATATCCACCGCGCCCATTCGATGGATTCTGGATCGACCATGCGATTCATGACGAGAAGAAATCCCAAACCGGTATAGGCGAGAGGTGCTGCAAACGGTGCCGAGTAGGTGAGGCTTCGTATCGTGCGCTCGTAAAAGAAACTGCTTTCGAGATGGAAGATCACGCCCGTCAATCCCACCAGGATGGCCGACCAACCGACAGCGTGTCCCAAGATCTTCCAGAAAATCCGGCGACGTTTGCGCTGGGTCAAGGCCACCATCAGGACTAGCGGCGATGTCGCGGAAAACAGGAACGGAATGTACTCCGCGGGGTTGCGGAACTGGTTGACGGAGTGAGCGAGGTAGATGTCGAAGGTCAAGAACCCGATGTTCAGAATGGCGAAGACCTCCACCCACAACTCGGGCTGATTCCACCAGCGCTCATTTGGCTCGTCCATGTTGCCTCCTGAGTTCTTCTGCCATAGCTTTCAGATCGACGGTCTTTTCTAGCATCGGGTAGTTGCCGTGCCACTGGACGAAATCGGCGCCACCCATAAAGGCGCCATGCTTGCTGGTACGTCCGTCGTAATGCCACAGATTGAAGTACACAAAATCGATCGGATGCGAGAAAGGAGGACCGGTCAGCACGCCCACCTTGCGTAGCCCATTCACAATGTCTTGCGCCGTTTGAACGCGTTGATTGGTCGACTGCACCACCTGTTCCGCTTGACTGTAGACACGATCAATGAGACCAGGGGTATGACACTGCGAGCATATCTGCTTCATTTTGGCTTGAGCTACAGCATAGTTCGGTCGCTGACCCGTGATCATATTGGCGAGATAATAGGATAGGCGTTCGGAAGGGTCGTGAGTAACGCCAAGTCCGTTGATACCACTCATGTGGCAGATCGCGCAGGTCGGGACAAACATGTCGCGCGTTGTCAAGGTCTTGGGCGGTGCATCGAGGTTGAGCAACTTCTCCTGAGCCTGAAACAGGATTCCATGGCGGGACTCTTCGTAGATCTCAATCTGTGAATGATCTGGTCCCATGTGACATTGCCCACACGTTGTGGGAAGGCGAGCAATGCGGACAGAACTCGTGTGCCGAGTGTGACAGACAGTACAGGTCCCGATCGTGCCGTCGCTGTTCGGCTTTCCCACACTGTGGCACTGATCACATCCGCTGGTTTTGGCCAGGGTTCCTTCCAGTTCAGCCAGTGGATTGGCAGGACGACGAGTGCCGCCCGGCTGATACTTTTCCGAAAGACTCACCTGCTCGGGTGTGAGGCCCTTCTCGCCGTAGACCGCAGCCCAGGCGGGCGCGGCGTGGCGACTGTGGAGGAATTGCTGATAAATGTTTTCGTGGCAGCCCCGGCAGTTCCCCGCCGTCAACTTGTCGGAGATGACGAATCCGTGGTGGTCCTTCTTCTCTTGGCCCTGGGCAGGCTGATGGCAATCGAGGCAGTTCACGCCCTTGCGCGCGTGCGGGCTCATCTCGTATTCATGGACTATGGCATACTGCGTGCGCGAATGGCATTCGGCGCATTTTCCGGTTGCCCGAACCAGCTCTGCGCTCGGTTCTTCTGTCTCTACTTTTGGGCGAGCTCGGTTAATCAAAAACGCTCCCACGATCAAAGCGAAAGCAATCACCACAGCGATGAATACAGAGCGAAAAGACATTGGAAGCCCCCACGCAAGTCGGAAGATGGATTCCGTTCCCTAGCCGATCAACTGGAAGTACTGCCAGTTCAGGGAGGGCGTCTCTCGAAAGTGGTCTGTGAGGCGCGGTGATCGTTTTTTCAACCGACATGGCAGCCAGCGTT
>Ga0306923_10001748_pt1 | contig 19396 bp, 18 predicted proteins | sample sta12Can44000108_FD_203841 | JGI IMG/M metagenome (GOLD analysis project Ga0306923, IMG submission 203841) | Lab enrichment of tropical soil microbial communities from Luquillo Experimental Forest, Puerto Rico - statanox.12C.anox.44.000.108 (v2)... | ecosystem: Environmental > Terrestrial >... | reverse complement strand
TTATGCCTACGTGATTGCCAAGGCTTTTGGACATCTTCCGTTGGCCATCGAGACCTACGAGAATTGGCATCATCATGCATATCTGCGGGCCCTTCTTGGCACTTTCCCCATGGTAGTCTCGCTGGATTTCGCGACCGACGAGCAGATTAAATTTCTGCTCCGTAGCACCCAACTCCACATCCGCCTCAAGGGCGACCGAGTCGTACGCTTGAAACAACGGATACAGGAGCTCATGTATGGAAATGGGCTGATTGCTCCTCAATCGCGAGCGAAAATCTTCGCGCTCGAGCATTCTAGCGACCCGATACTTGCCGCAAAGTCGAACGATGTCGAAGCTCGTCATTCTGTCGAGCCACTCGCTGTTGTAGCGGACTTCAGTCTTTTCGGGATCGAGGATCTTAAAGACCTGATCCAGATAGGTCTTGGCATTAGCTTGGATTTGTTCTCTAGAAAGCGGCGGACGTGTCTCGGATCGTCCTGTGGGGTCGCCAACCATGGCGGTGAAATCGCCGATCAGAAAAACTGCCGTGTGTCCCATCTCCTGAAAGTGCTTCAGCTTGCGAATGACAACGGTGTGCCCTAGGTGGATATCCGGGGCAGTTGGGTCTACACCAAGTTTCACTCGAAGGGGAACTTGTGCTAGCCGAGAGCGCTCCAATTTGACGCTTAAGGGCTCCACCGACATCAGCGAGACAGGGGTCGGCGGAATTGGCTGCTCCGGAACAGTCTCAGCCACGCCCTTTAGCAGGTACGCGAGTTGCTCATCCACGGGTTTGAATTGGGTCTGCGTCATTTCGAATCTTCGCCTTACGCGATGTGGATCACGCGGCGTCCAACGATTTTGTACTTCCCTCCCAATACAGTTTTCACTGCTTCCGTGTAAATCCGGTGCTCCTCCTTGAGGATCCGTTCCGCGAGGATGTGTTCATCGTCCGCGTCCTGCACCGGCACGACGGCTTGCAGAATGATCGGGCCGGCGTCCAGGTTTTCGTCCACAAAATGTACCGTGCATCCCGCGAATTTTACGCCATAGTCCAGCGCCTGTTTCTGCGATTCGAGGCCCGGAAAGGACGGCAGCAGAGACGGGTGAATATTCAAGATGCGTTGCGGAAACGCAGCTACGAAATAAGGCGAAAGCAGCCGCATGTACCCCGCCAGACAAATGAGGTCCACTTTGTGCTCGTGCAAGACTGCCGCGACCTTGCGGTCGTAGGCTTCGCGCTCCAATCCTTTGGACGGAATCAGCCACGCAGGGATTCCCTGGGCCGTGGCGCGTTCGAGGCCGCGCGCATCCGGTTTGTTACTGACCACAATCGCGATTTCGGCGTTGGGTATCCGCCCCGCGGAAACACTGTCCGCGAGGGCCTCGAAATTCGAGCCGCGGCCGCTTAAGAGCACGCCAATGCGCTTCTTCATGAACAAAAAACGTTAGCATACCTCCACAAAGCGGCAAAATGCCCAACTGCCGCGCGCCGAGGCGAAACAGGAGGAGCTCACGAGTTCACTGTGAAGGCACTGCGGCAAATTGGGCAAAGGTAATGAAATGCCCGGCGGGGTCTTTCACGCCAATTTCCTTGGCGCCGTAAAAGCTTTTTCGCTCAGGCATGTAGACTTCGGCGCGCTTCGCCACCGCTTTGACCGCGTCTAGATTATCCACCTGCATGTAGAGAAACGTCGGCCCTTTACGGACGTCAGCGGCGATGGACGGCAGGTCTTTGTCCGCACTGGCGTAGGTCTGGTACATCACCTCTACGCCATCCTTTTCCAGAATGACAAATCCGACCTTGTTTCCTTCGGGGACTTCCGTCGTTTTTGTAAAGCCGAGGCCTTCCACCCAGAACGGCAACACCGGCTCGATCTCCTTAACGAAGAGAACGGGAGTGAGTTTCTTGATCATCGGTTTTTTCTCCTTTTCCGCGACGGGTGAAGCGGAGTTCTGCGGCAATCGACGGGGAGAGGCGGTGCTCCGTAAGCCCGCGACGACGAGAAGGATGGACGCCGCAAGAATCACCCCAACTGGCAATCTTGATTTCATAAAAACCTCTTGAGCGAGAGAGCGGAATAGAGTAAAGTTTGCTCTAGCCTATGGCGAAAGTAAAGCGAAATAAAGAAGGGGGCTCCATGCGCCAGGAACGCCGTTTGCAGGATCTCATTTCCGTTGGGCCTGCCATGCTGCGCGATTTCGGCCAGCTTGGCATCCGTTCCGTGGACCAGCTTGCCAAGCAGGAACCGAAGAAACTGTACACCCGCCTGCAGCGCCTAGCGGGCCAACCCATGGATATTTGCGTTTTGGATGTCTTTGAAGCCGCCGTGGCCCAGGCTCTTGACCCGCGCCTGCCCGCGGAAAAGTGCCAGTGGTGGTATTGGAGCCGGAAGAGAAGGGCCTCGGACCGGAAAGGCCGGGCTACAAGTTGAGCGCGCCAGAATAGACGAGCCGCGCCTTGCCGGTGTCTCCGCGTTCGATGCGCCCGATGCGAAAAAATTTCTCGCGGCGGCGCTTCAGATCCGCTTCCGCCTCTTTCACATGCGCCGAAGGCACAATCACCACCATGCCCACGCCCATGTTGAAGGATTGCAGCAACTCATCCGTCTCGATTTCGCCGAGCTTCGCAAGATACTTGAAAATGGAAGGAATCGGCCAGGCGTCGAGATCAATGATGGCCTTCACGCCGCTGGGTAGAACGCGCGGAAGGTTGCCCGGAAGGCCGCCCCCGGTGATGTGCGCCAGCGCGGAAACCCACCCACGCGCGAGCAAATTCTTCACTGCGGGCGCGTAACACACATGCGGCTTCAGAAGCTCCGCTCCGATTTTGTTGCCGACTTCCGCGACGTAGGTGTCCTGCTTAAGCTTGGCCACTTCAAATACGAGCTTCCGCGCCAGTGAATAGCCGTTCGTATGCAGGCCGGTGGAAGGCAACGCCAGAAGCGTGTCTCCCGGCTTCACGGCTTTTCCGGTCAGCAATTTCTTGCGCTCCACGACGCCAACAATAAATCCCGCAAGGTCATACTCGCCCGGCGGATAAAACCCCGGCATCTCCGCGGTTTCACCGCCGATCAGCGCGCAACCTGCTTTGCGGCAGGACCGGCTCATGCCATCCACGAGCTGTTCGATCACCGCGGGATCGAGCTTGCCCATGGCCAGATAGTCGAGAAAAAAAAGCGGCTCCGCGCCCTGCACCAGAATGTCATTCACGCAGTGATTGACCAGATCGCCGCCGACCGTCGAGTGCACACCCATGGCCATGGCGATCTTCAGCTTGGTGCCGACACCATCCGCGCTCGAGACGAGCACGGGATCCTTCCACTTCTTGGTGTCCAGCGAATAGAGCGCGCCAAATCCGCCGATCCCGCCAAGCACGGCGGGAGTAAAGGTGTGGCTGGCCAGGTGGCGGATGCGCTGTTTGGCGTCATCGGCAACAGCGATGTTGACTCCGGCGTCGGCATATTTCATAGAGTCCCGCCTTAACGTTTGATCGGTGACGCTGCCACGATGGGTGAAGCCTGCCGGCTCATTACCTGCGGGTCAGAGGGCGGCCGCGAGGGACGAGTCACCCGTCACACTCTTGGGCGATCCAAGCGATCCGCCCATTCGGCGGCGCCGGACGTTACAGCTTAAAACACATGGAACAACCTGCGCCAGCGGACGGTCCCCGGATGAAACAGAGCATTGGCGTAAGCGAGAAATCGGGCTCCGATGTCACCGTTCCATGCGTCTTTCGGCGCGTCGAGCGACATATAGATGAGCACCGGCGTGCCCAGAATATCATTTCGAGGGACGCAACCCCAATAGCGGCTGTCGAGAGAATTCTCGCGGTTATCGCCCATAACGAAGTAGCAATTCTCAGGAACAGTGAAAGGCAAACCGCGAAAAGGCGCAATCAACTGCGAACGCCCGGGCGGTTCCGTGCGCCCGATGGTGTAGTTCTCCTGCAGTCTCTTCCCGTCAACCCACACGGCGCCGTCGTGCACGTCCACGGTTTCCCCCGGCAGCCCGATTACGCGCTTTACGTAATCCGGCTGGGTGGGATCAAACGGCGGCTTGAAAATGATGATCTGTTGCCGATGAGGGCTTCGCCAGAGCGGCACGTGCCAATTGGTGAACGGCACACCGGCGTCGTAGCCCAGCCGGCTCATGATCAGGTGGTCGCCGATCAAAAGAGTGTTTTCCATAGAACCGGACGGGATCACGCGAGCCTGGCCCAGCGTTCCGTTAATGAGCATGAACGCGAGAATCACCCAGAACCACGCGATGATCTCGCTTTTGACGCGAGCACTCATCGAGGCTTGCGACTCTTGCACGGTTTCCGTCTTCTTTTTGCCTTTCGTCACGTCAGTTTTCAACATTCACCCTGACCAGCGGTGGAACAACAGAGACGTATGCGGCTCCGCGTTCACCGGCTACCCTTAGAAAGTTTCGAATAATCTCTTCCAGCGGATCTCGCTGGGATGAAGCAAGGCGCTGCCATAGGCGAGAAGACGCTCGCCAATATTGCCGTTCCACGCGTCGCCCCGCGCATCCACGGACATATAGATGGCCACGGGCGTGCCGAGAATTTCATTACGCGGAACGCAGCCCCAGAAACGGCTGTCATAGGAATTGCCGCGATTGTCGCCCATCACGAAATAGTGATTTTCCGGCACGGTGAATGGGACTCCCTGGAACGGCGGAAGCAATTCCCAAGGAGAAGGAGTTACCGTCGGCCCGGCGGTGTATTTTTCTTCCAACTTTTGGCCGTTGATCCACACGAAGCCATCGTGAATATCAATCGTCTCGCCCGGCAAGCCAATGACACGCTTGATCAAATCCGGTTGATCGGAATGACCGTAAGGCGGACGGAAAATAACGATTTGCCGGCGCTGAGGATTTCGCCAGAGGGAAACATGCCAGCTTGTAAACGGAACACCGGCGTCATAACCAAGGCGGCTCATGATCAGGTGGTCTCCCACTAGCAGGGTTTTCTCCATTGATCCGGATGGGATCACGCGAGCTTGCCCCAGTGTGCCGTTGACCAGCAAAAACACGAGAACCACCCAGGCCCACGCAATCATTTCTCTCTTCACGTGGGCGGCTAAGGATGATTCTACTTTGCTGCCGGCTTTCTTGTTTCCTGACTTGCTTGGGTCAGCTTTCACGTTGCACCGTAACCGCTTCAATGGCTTTGTTTGTGGCGGCTCCCTCACGAACTTCCAGTTGCACGAGATCCGTGGGATAGACGCCGGTATAGCAGGACGTGCAGAAATTCCCTTGCGTGTCGCTGACGGCTTGCTTCAGCCCCTTCATCGAAAGGTACCCGAGAGAATCCGCACCAAGATACTTGCAGATTTCCGCCGGTGAATTGGCGGAGGCGATCAGCTCTTCCTTTGTCGGCGTGTCCACGCCGTAATAGCAGGGTGAAATCGTCGGCGGGCAACTGATGCGCATGTGAACTTCTTTCGCACCGGCTTCGCGCACCATGCGCACGAGCTTGCGACTGGTCGTGCCGCGCACGATGGAATCGTCCACGAGGACCACACGCTTGCCGGCAATCAATTCCCGGACGGGATTGAGCTTCAGCTTCACGCCAAAATTGCGAATCGCTTGCGACGGCTCGATGAACGTCCGCCCAATGTAATGATTCCGGATAAGGCCCATGCGGAAGGGGATTTTCGATTCCAGGGCGAATCCGATGGCGGCGGGCACGCCGGAGTCCGGCACCGGCACGATCATGTCCGCCTCGACCGGATGTTCGCGCGCAAGCAGGCGCCCGAGCATTTCGCGCGATTCGTTGACGGACCGGCCGAAGATGATACTGTCTGGCCGCGAAAAATAGACATGCTCGAAAATGCAGTATTGATGCGGCTTCGGCGGACTGAAACGAATGGACTCGATGCCCGCTTTGGAGATGCGCAGCATTTCCCCCGGTTCCACTTCGCGGACGTATTGCGCATTCAGCAAATCGAACGCGCACGTTTCGGAAGCAACCAACCAGGTGTCGTTGCCCTCGGGCCCAGGAATTTTCCCGAGCACCAGCGGGCGGAAGCCGCGAGGATCGCGCACCGCGTAAAGCTCTTCGGGCGTCAGGACCAGCAGGGAGTAGGCGCCCTCCACCTGATTCATCGCGTCGCCCAGTGCCGCTGAAAAATTCCGCGCCTGCGAACGCGCAATCAGGTGGACAATCACTTCGGTGTCGCTGTTGGTCTGAAAAATCGAGCCACGATGTTCCAGTTTGCGGCGCCACTCGCCAGCGTTGGTAAGGTTGCCGTTATGCCCTACGGCGATTTTGCCCTTGTTGCAATCCACCAGGATGGGTTGCGCGTTGAGCAGCGCCTTGTCGCCGGCCGTCGAATACCGCGCGTGGCCGATGGCGCTCGAGCCTGGCAGCTTGGCGAGCACGCTGGGCTGAAAAATCTCTTCCACTTCGCCCATGGCCCTGTGCACGTTGAGGTCATTACCTGTGCTGGCCACGATGCCCGCCGACTCCTGCCCGCGATGCTGCAAAGCATACAACCCCAGATACGTCAGGTTCGCCGCCTCCGGATGCCCGAAGACACCGAACACGCCACACTCGTCGTGAAAATGATCGTCCGCGTAAGCGATTTTGCGTGTCATTGAACCTTCAAAGTACGCTGGAGCGAGTTGGCCCACAGATCGCGCAGTGCGTCGACCGATTCGGCAACCACCGCACGCCCTTTATATTCGATGCGGAGAGCGTTGTCACCGGTCACCTTGCCGATTTCCGTAGCCGCAACACCATATTGTCTCGCAGTTTTCAGCACAGCGGCAAGCTTGGCAGGCGCGATGGACACCACCGCGCGGGCACCGCACTCACCGAAGATCGCGTGCTCCACGCAGCCTTCCACATTCACCTTCACGGTGGCACCCAGGCCGTTCGAGGCAAAGCAGGATTCCGCCAGCGCAACGGCTAGTCCACCGTCGCTAATGTCGTGCGCCGATTGCAGAGCACTCTCTGTCGCCAGGGCAACGAGACAATCCTGTAAACGCCTTTCTGCCGCGAGATCAATCGCCGGTGGTTCTCCCGCCACAATCCCGGCAATCGTCTTCGAATACTCCGACGACGAAAACTCGCGCCGCATCTGTGGATGAGGCACGCCAGAGGCTGTTCCATCTGGCAACGCGAGACCATCCCACAGCAAAACTATGTCGCCTTCTTCGCGGAATGCCACCTTCAAGACTTTAGACGCATCGTCGAGAATGCCCAGAATTCCGATCGTCGGCGTGGGATAGATCGATTGCCCGAGCGTTTCATTGTAGAAACTGACATTGCCGCCCGTGATTGGCGTACCAAGCGCAATGCACGCTTCACCCAGACCATCAATCGCTTGCGAAAACTGCCACATTACTTCCGGCTTTTCCGGGCTGCCAAAGTTCAGGCAATTCGTTGCCGCGATCGGCCGCGCACCGCTAGCTGCGACGTTGCGAGCCGCTTCCGCAACTGCGTGCATCGCGCCGACTTTCGGGTTCAACTGGCACCACCGGCCGTTGCCGTCCGTCGCCAATGCCAGTGCTCGCTTCGTCTCCTTAATCCGCACGACCGCTGCATCGCTCGCTCCGGGTCCTGCCAGCGTATTCGTCCGCACCATGGTGTCGTACTGCTCGGTGATCCAGCGCTTCGAAGCGATTGTCGGTGACCCCAGAAGCTTCTTGAAATTCGCCGTCAGATCCATGCCTTCCGCCGCGAACGCAAACCAGTCCTTTTCTGTTTCCTGGCCTGGCGCCGGGGCGGCGATCGGACGGTTGTATACCGGGCCTTCTTCGGCCAGCGGATGCGCGGGAATCTCCGCTACGACCTTGCCGTGATCTTTCACGACCAGCAATTCGCCGTCCTTCACTTCGCCGACAACCATCGCATCCAGACCCCACTTCTTGAACACGGCCAGCACTTCCGGCTCGCGGCCCCTCTCTGCGACGAGTAACATGCGTTCCTGCGACTCACTCAGCATGATCTCGTACGGGCTCATGCCGGTTTCCCGTTGCGGCACCCGCGCCAGATCAATCTCGATGCCCGTGCCGCCGCGCGAAGCCATTTCGCAGGTCGAACACGTCAGCCCCGCAGCGCCCATATCCTGAATCGCCACCACCGCGCCCGTATTCATCGCCTCCAGGCACGCCTCAAGCAGCAGCTTCTCCATGAACGGGTCGCCGACCTGCACGTTCGGCCGCTTCTGTTGCGATTCCTCCGTGAACTCCGCCGAAGCCAGCAGTGAAGCGCCATGTATCCCGTCGCGTCCCGTCTTCGCGCCGACGTAAATCACCGGATTACCGATGCCCTTTGCCTTGGCGAGAAAAATCTCCTCTTTCCGCGCGATTCCGAGCGCCAAAGCATTCACCAGCGGATTCTGCGAATAACATGGCTCGAACACTACCTCTCCTCCAACGGTAGGGACACCGAAGCAATTTCCGTAGTGTGCAACCCCGCGAATCACGGCATCGAGAATGCGACTATTTTTCGCTGCTTCCTCTTCACTCGTCGTTTTCGATGGAGTGATTTCGCCGAACCGCAACGAATCGAGTACGGCAATCGGCCGCGCGCCCATGGTGAAAATGTCGCGCAGGATCCCGCCAACGCCTGTCGTCGCGCCCTGGAAAGGTTCCACGTAACTCGGGTGATTGTGCGATTCGATCTTGAATGCCGCGACCAATCCGTCGCCGATATCCACCACACCGGCATTCTCTCCCGGCCCTTGCACCACCAGCTTTCCTCGCGTCGGCAACCGCTTCAGGTGCACCTTGCTCGATTTGTATGAGCAGTGCTCGCTCCACATCACGCTAAAGATGCCCAGCTCGGTGATGTTCGGATCGCGCCCAAGGATTTTCTGGATGCGCGCAAACTCTTCGCCTGTGACGCCGTGCTCCTCCGCAATTTCCGGCGTTACCTTAATTTCCGTCTGTGTCGTCGCCATTCGTCGCTAGCCCTTTTTCCTGCAGAAAATGGTAGGGGCACGATTAATCGTGCCCCTCCGGAACCTAGTTTCGCACGCGCCTCACGCGCTCGCCTTTGCCGCGCCCGCGAGCGCCTCGACCATCGAGCGGAAAATCACCAATCCATCTTCCGAATCGAGCGCCCCCTCCACGGCACGCTCCGGGTGCGGCATCAAGCCCGCCACGTTGCGTTCGCGATTGCAGATCCCGGCGATATTCCCCATGGAGCCGTTCGGATTGCCGGCGTTATCATCCTTGCCGTCCGGCGTGGTGTAGTGGAACAGGATCTGCCGGTTTCTTTTCAGTTCCGAGACCACGGCCACGTCACAGGTGTAATTCCCGTCGCTGTGCGCGATGGGAATCTTGAGGATCTGACCCTTTTTCGCGGCGTTGGTGAATGGCGAATTGGTTTCCTCCACGCGGATGTGAACATGCTTGCAGATGAAGCGCAGCCCGGAATTGCGCATCATCGCGCCTGGCAACAGCCCTGCTTCCAAGAGAATCTGAAAGCCGTTGCAAATGCCCAGCACCAAGCCTCCGCTTTTCGCGAATTTCTCAACCGAATTCATCACCGTCGAAAAACGGGCAATTGCACCGGTGCGCAGGTAGTCGCCGTAGGAAAAACCTCCGGGCAGGATGATCGCGTCACAGTTGTGCAGCTCTTGCGATTGGTGCCAGATGAATTCCACGGGTTTTTGCAGGACGTGGCCGATGGCGTGAAAGGCGTCGTGGTCGCAGTTGGACCCGGGAAAGACAACGACTCCAAATTTCACGCTTCGCCTCCGGGTAACATTTTCGAGAACTACAATTTTAGCACAGCGCGAGGACGGCTGGCCGTGCTTAGGGGTTCTTCGCCCCAGCTTAGCGGCGCTTCTTCGTTTTCTTTTTTGGCTTTTGCTCGGCCGCCAGTTCGCGCCGTTTCTTGCTCGCCCAGCCTGGCTTCGTCACCTGGCGGCCGCGCGCGATGCCCAACGCATCGGAGGGAACGTTTTCGGTAATTGCCGAACCCGCTGCAACATAGGCTCCATCGCCGATCCGGACCGGCGCGATCAGCACCGAATCGCTGCCGATAAACACGCGATTGCCGATGGTCGTCGGGTGTTTCGCAAATCCATCGTAGTTGCAGGTTATCGTTCCCGCACCGATGTTTGACTTGGTTCCAATTTTTGCGTCGCCAATGTAGGACAGGTGCGGCACCTTGCTGCCCTCGGCGATGACGCTTTTCTTCACTTCCACGAAATTCCCGACCCGCGCGCCATTCTTCAAGTGGGACTCTGGCCGCACACGGGCAAACGGGCCGACCGTAACATGCGAGTCCAGGCGGCTGTCGCTGATCACGCAGTGCGGCTCGACCACGACTTCATCCTCGAGCACAGCGTTGTGCAGCACGCTACCGGTCTTAATGACGCACTGCTCGCCAATCTTCGTCTTCCCCAGCAACTGCACGCCCGGCTCGATCACCGTATCTTCGCCGGCCGTCACGTCCGGATCGATCAGCACCGTTTCCGGTAGTTGAATGGTCACACCGTTGCTCATCAACTCTTCGCGCTTCCATTCGCGAAATGTGTGATCCACTCCTGCCAGGTCCGCTCGTGTGTTGCACCCGAGCGCTTCCCGCGAATCCGGGGCTATTTCCGCCAGTACGGTCTCGCCCTTCGCATTCAAAATGGAAATTGCATCGGTCAGGTAAATCTCCCTGTGCTTGTTGTTCGGTTTTACCTGCGCCAGCGCAGGCCACAGCTTCGCCGCCGTAAAACAGTAAATGCTCGAATTGATTTCGTTCAGTTCACTTTGATCCGGCGTAAGCTGCGATTCCTCAATGATGGCCGCAACACTGTCCCCGGATTTTCTCAGGATGCGGCCATAGCCCGAGGGATCGGCAAGGACTGCGGTCAATATCGTGGCAGCCGCGTTTCCTTTCTTGTGTTTGTTAATGACCGCGCGGAGCGTTTCCGTGCGCACCAGCGGCGCGTCGCCTGGAAGCACCACTATGTATTTCGCGTTGCCGATGGCACGCTTGGCCACCAGCATCGCGTGGCCAGTACCGTTCTGCGGTTGCTGCAAAACGGTCTCCACATCCAGGGGTTCCAGAATGGCGTCTATTTGTTCGGCCTGATGGCCGGTGACGGCAATGATTTTCTTTGCACCGAGCGGCTGGCAGGAACGGACCACGTGTTCAACGATCGGCCGCCCGCCGGCGCGATGCAGAACCTTCGCAAGACTGGATTTCAGCCGCGTGCCTTTGCCGGCGGCCAGAACAAGGATCGCAACGTCAGAGTTAGCCATAGCCTCAGCATTGTCCCGTGAGGACCCCCACTTTGACAATGACCAGAAACCACCTTCCCTTGACCGCCTGGGCGTCACTTCGTACGTACACAATTGCTGCAAACACCTACGCTTCGGAATGCCCCGTAAGAGGACCCAACGTCCTCCGAAAATCTTGGACCCGGCAGCGGCGAATGCGAGCACACGAACCTCTTGGACGGCCGACTGGGCGCGTCAAATGCCATCAGGTCCGGATACGTTTTTGTATAGCAACCGCGCGTAACGGACGATTAAGGACGCGTCACCTCTTACATCATTTCTGCCGACCCACTCCAGCTCGGCGTCTCCGGCGTACGACATTTCTATACGGAGGAAATCGCCGTGGTGCATTACGATATGAGCAGCCCTGCGAGTCCTGACAGCCCGGCTCTCTACACTATCGGACTCGTTTGCCGCAATCCAAACAAGCGTCGCCGGAGGATCTCTCTCCGTTGGGGTGTTTCAATCGGCGGCAGCCATTGCAGCAGTTCCAAACCGTCCTTTTGCGGAGGCGGCTTCCGGAGTTTCCGTAGTAATTGTCCAGGCGCTCTTATCCGCCAAGAGTTGGCTCACAAGTTGGGTATGCAGTGCGTGGCCGGCCTTCCTTGCTTCGACGTGCCCCAAAAGCGGTAGCCCCACCAAGGCCAGGTCCCCGATCAGGTCCAGGGCTTTGTGCCGGCCAAACTCATCCGGATACCGCAGGGGACCATTCATCACGCCGTCTTCGGTCAGCACAATCGCATTTTTCAGCGAGCCGCCGCGGATCAACCCCATGGCCCGCAAGGGTTCGATGTCGCTCTCAAAACAAAAAGTTCTGGCGCGGGAAAGCACGCCCCGGAAGGTCTCCGGGTTTACCGCCATCTCGACTTCTTGCTGCCCCACCAAGGGGTGCGGAAAGTCCACGTAGCAGCGCACGCGAAATTCGTCCGCCGGGTAAATTCCGATGCGGCGGCCGTCTTCGATTACTTCCACAGGTTTGCGCACTTTCAGGAAACGCCTCTTCCGCCGCAAACGTCGGATGCCCGCCTGATCGATCATCTGCATAAAAGGCTCGGCGGAGCCATCCAGGATCGGTACTTCGATTGAGTCGATATCGACGAAGATGTTGTCGATCCCGCAAGAATAGATGGCGGCGAGGAGATGTTCCGTTGTGGAAAGCAGCACGCCTTGCTTCATCAGGCTGGTGGCATAGCTGACGCGGGCGACGTTTTGCCCATGGGCTTCAATCGGAAACTGGTCCAGGTCCACGCGGCGGAAGACAATTCCGGTATCCGCTGGCGCAGGGACCAGTCGTAATTTGCCGAGGACGCCGGTGTGGAGACCAACGCCTTCCGTCTCTACGGGGCGGTGAATCGTAGTTTGATGCATGGAACTAATCTAATCCCAATCGTAGCATATTGTCGCCCACTCTTGTGGCGCTTTGTATCTTACTTTCAATCAGTTAGGAAAGGACAAGGTGCCATTCGCAGTTCTGATGTGTCATTTACGCAACGTTCCAGCCGGTGCGTCGTGTCCATACCGCAACCTCCTAGTTAATCATTGGGCGCAATCGTGGTATATCCAACTCTTCGGGTTCGGCGTCTCATCAGAGTGTTATACTTGTGGTTTGTTTGAATTCTAGGTGGTGACGGATGAACCGTTTCGCTCGTTTTGCCATTCTGGCTGCTTCCGTGATGATCATTGGCTGGGTAGGGCTTGGCCACGTACTCGGACGCACGGCCAACGACAAAGCCTACAAATCGCTTGTCGTCTACAGCGAAGTCCTACAGAAGGTGCAGCAAGATTACGTCGACGAGCCGAATATGCATCTGGTCACGGCCGGCTCTCTGCACGGCTTGCTCGAATCGCTGGACTCGGAATCGAGCTATTTGACTCCGCGCGAATATTCGGAATACAAGCAAAAGACCGGAAATTCGGGCACAGGCGAAACGGGTTTGAACCTCAGCAAGCGCTTTGGCTATATCATCGTCACTTCGGTTCTTCCGGATACTTCGGCGGAAAAAGCCGGTCTTCACAGCGGTGACATCCTGGAATCCGTAGCTGGATTCACGACGCGGGAAATGTCCGTTGGCCAGGCGAAGAATCTTCTGGCGGGCCAGCCGGGAACCGGCGTGAAGGTTGGCGTAATCCGGCGCGGCAAGACGCAGCCGGAGGAAGTGGAAATCGTCCGGGAGAAACTGCCGCCGGCGAAAATAGTGGCTCAAAAAGTGGAAAACGATACTCTGGCGCTGCGGTTTCCCACACTGGACGCGGGACGCGCCGAGGAAGTTCGCGCGCGCCTGTTGGAAGCGCAGAAGCAAGGCGTCACCAAGGTCATCCTGGATTTGAGGGAGTGCGGCCGCGGCTCTACCGCGGAAGCCATTGTGATTGCGCGTTTGTTCGTTCCGTCGGGAACCCTAGTTACTCTCCGCGGACAGACCGTCCCCGACCAAGTCTCCTCCGCGGACCCCACTAAAGTGGTCTGGAAAGGTCCGGTTACGGTCCTTATGGACGGCACCACAACCGGCGCCGCCGAAGTTCTGGCCGCCTCCATCGCCAATACCAAGCGCGGAGACCTGGTTGGCGACCGCACTTTCGGGCTCGCTTCCGAACAGAAACTCATCCCGATGGAAGATGGCGCAGCTCTGTTCTTGACGGTGGCCAATTACTACAACGCGGGCGGTAAATCCATTCTGGAAGAAGGCGTGACACCGACGGAAGTCATCCATGCCACCTTGAATCCTGCTGAGGATTCGGAGGAAACAGATGACTCCGCGACCGGCGTTCAGCGCGAACCCGTTCCTGGCCCTCGCCCGCTTTCCCAAGAGGATCCAGTCCTGCGGAAGGCTCTCGAGCTTCTGAAGAATCCCGCACCTGTTAAGAAAGCTGCTTAGTCCACTCGTGAAATGCGCTCGTTTCGAAGTTGGGCGGGTCTCGACACTCGCCCTCGTTGGTTTCCTGGCCACACTCGCTCTTCTTGTCGCCGGGTGTGATCGAACGAAATCCAGACCGGACACAGCGATAAGGAATCAACCCGCTTCCAAAGAACGGAGCAGCGCCCACCCGCCGCACACACCAGGTCCAGGCACTCCCCGCATGGCCATCATTCTCGACGATCTCGGGGCCGACGCCGGTGCTGCCGATGCGGTTCTTGCGTTGCATTACCCGCTAACTGTCTCCGTTCTCCCCAATCATCCCCACTCTTCGGAGATTGCGGAAGAAGCACACCGCCGCGGTTTTCAGGTGATGTTGCACCTTCCCATGCAATCCGTCGGCAATGAAGCCTCCGAACCCCAGCAGCTTCATTCGGGGATGAGTTCCTCTCAAGTTTCGCAGGAGTTGACGGAAATGCTGGCTAGCGTTCCGTATGTCGTTGGCGTGAACAATCACCAGGGATCCCTAGCGACTTCCGATCCCGCGCTTATGGCGATCCTGATGCCCATCCTTCGCGAACGCCAGCTCTTCTTCATTGATAGCCGGACTACGGCCGCTACCCTCGCCTATGATTCGGCGGAGCGGGAGGGCGTCCGCTGCGCCTTCCGCAATGTTCCATTTCTGGATGATGTTCAGGAGGAATCCGCGATTCGGCGGCAGGTGGAACTCGCGATTCGCGGCGTGAAGGAAAAGGGCGAAGCCATCGCGATTGGCCACCCCCATCCGGAGACATTGCGGGTGCTAAACGAAATGTTGCCGCAACTGCAAGTGCAAGGCGTGCGCCTGGTCCACGTTTCGGAGCTTGTCCATTAATCTAATTCGACGGCGCGGCCACGCTTGTGCTTGTCTGCAAGTCGGATTGCTTCTTCGGAAAAAGCCACGCCACGACGAGAAACTGCAGTCCCATGGTCAGGAAGCAAAACACACTGCCCTCGGGGCCCACGGTCCCACCAGTGACCCACTTAGGTCCATTGTGCAGGACGGCGTTGGAAAGATGTCCTTCCAGGAATGTTCCGCTATTGGGTACCGAATAAAGAAAAGATTCGCCCCAATCGAAGCTGGTGTGCAAACCAACCGCATACCAAAGGCTTCCGGTGCGCTCCAACGTGAAGCAAAAAAACAGACCCACGAGGACCACGCTTACCGCGCCCACCCAGCCTTCACCCGGATTTCCCAGGTGGACAGCCCCAAATATCACGGACAGGATTATCGCCGCTGGCCAGAAGCCAATGCCATCCGCCAAGGTGAACTGCGTATACCCACGGAAAAAGAACTCTTCGAAGAAACCTACAAATAGGAAAAGCACCATGTGCGCGAGGCCCCATTGCAAAATCGCGCTGCCACTTAGCGCGAGGCTCCCAAACGAATAGCCTCCAAACAACGCGATCAGACCAACCAGGATCGAGACCTCTAGAAGTCCGAACAAGAATCCCAGCCAGAACTTGCGGCCAAACGCTTCTCGCAGAGGAAGACCATACTCGCCGACCGATCGCTTCTCGATACGCGCCATGAGCATGGCTACTCCGAACACCAGTCCGAAGGCGACCAATTCACCGAAGGCCTGCCTATTGACCGTTGGTGTTCCTAGCCCTGGTCGAACGAAGTGCCGAACCATATAGTTAAGCGCAAATGCGATCGCGAACACGATGAAGATGTAGATGAGCAGTCGCCAACCAGCGCGAAGACCACGCTCATTGCGGAAAATGTTTGTCGGTGGTCGTGTTAGTTCTATCTGTGTCGTCCCCGCGTTCTCTTGTTCATTCAGACGCTTTTCAGCTTCCATTCTGGCTCCTAGAAAACCGTAAGTTCGTTCACTGCGCCGTGCCACTGTCTGACGTGACCTTTGAGCAAGCTACGAAAAGGGACTCGAAAAGATTCCGGACTTTCGACCCAAAACGATGGATCGCGGCGGAAAGATGATATAACCGTTTTAACTCTTGAAGCTGGTTATTTGAATCCAATGCCTGCGAGGTTCGAGTTGCCCCAAGTCTTCCCACCGACCTCAACTGATCCCGTCGGGGGCCGCTTGGCACTCGACTTTGCGAATACATCCCCCGCGGCCCGCCATCTTTCCTGGGATGAATTCGTTGGGTTCCTCGTCTCCACCCGGGTTGTGACGGAGGAACGGGCTGCCCGGCTGAGGCCCTTGCTGCTCACCGAGCCACAAGCCGTGGACGCTGTGCTCCTTAAGGTGCTTCGCCTACAAGAATCCATCCGCGCCGTCTTTTCCTCTATCGTTGAAGGAAAGCCTTTCCCCAAAAACTGGGTCGAACCGATCAATGAGCTCCTCCGCGTCACTGAAGGCCACGATGAACTCGTTCTGCGCGGCGATACCTGGCGGCTACAATTCATTGCCCGCGAAGGCGGCCTCGAGTGGCTGCTCGCCGCCATCGCCCGATCGGCGGCTGAGTTGCTCGTGGAAGGGGCCAAAGCCCGAGTGCGGCGCTGCGCGAATCCCTCTTGCCGGCTGTTCTTCTATGATGACTCGCGCACGCATCGCCGCCGCTGGTGTTCCATGGCTCGCTGCGGCAACCGCAGCAAAGTCGCCGCGTTTTTGCGACGCCACACTGCGCGAGGTCGCTCTTCCTGAGCGCCGCACTACTGCTTACTTCACATACTTCGGCCCTTCTCCTTTTGACCAGGGATCGTAGTCGTGCGCAAACTTCAGCCGCTCGGCCAGCGGCGGATGGCTGTAGAGCCAAAACGTGATAAACGGCGACGGGTTCGGATCGGCGAGATCCAGCTCTCCCATCACCTGAAAGGCGTGCGCTGCCACTTCCTGTGAATTCGGCACGGTTCCGTGGGTCACTTCCAGTCCGTAAACGTCCGCCGCGTGTTCCTGCGCTCGGCTGAAGCTGCTTCCGATCGGCGTGCCGACGAACTCCATCACGCTCATGATCAGGAGCAAGACCGCCAGCGCCGCCCAATCCTCCTGGCCGCGAACGCCCCATTGTTGACCCCAGCGGCCGAGCACCCATTGCAAAGCGCGGTACGCTACGTACAAACCAATCAGCAAACCACCCAGAAACAAGGCAAAACCTTTCACCACGTGGCCCAGAGCGTAGTGCCCCAGTTCGTGGCCGACAACAACCAGCACTTCGTCTGGACTCATCTTCTGAATCGTGGTGTCCCAAACCACCACACGTTTGGAGGCACCTATGCCGGTGACGTAGGCATTGATCTCGTTCGTTTTCTTGCTGGCCTCCATCAGGAACATTCGTTGAGTGGGAACTGGCACACCCGCGCGCTGTGTGAGCTTGCCAATCGACTCCGCCAACTCGGGGTGCCTCTCCATCAATGGCAGGAACTTATTAAACACAGGGTCCAGAAACCACGGACTGATAAAAAACAAGAACAAGGCCAGTGGAACCGCCGCAAACCAGAAATACAGCCACCATGTCCGTGGCCTCCAGCGAATCACCGTGGACAGAAGCAGAGCCGCACCCACGCCGAGCCCGGTGCCGATCAGTTCTCCCTTCGTCCAGTCCCAAAACCAAGAGCCCCAGCCTTGTACCGACTGCTCATAACGCAAGGACAGCTTGTGCCAGTACATGTGGATCGGCAGATGCAATAACGCCAAAGCGAGCAACAATCCGGGAACGAAAATGACAGCCTGCACGACTCGTCTCCCGCTCTGCGCCTCTGCAAAATCTCTCAGCTTCGCGACGAACCGCAACCGCAGCAAGAGGTACAGCGCAACGAAACCCCAAACGACATACACGAAATACAGCGTGTAACCAGCCCTCGAATACGCCACTGCCTTTTCGTACCGTTCTCGGGTCAGTCGGTATTGATCAGTAGTTTGTTGAAGAGCTCTTTCCTCTCTTGGCGTGTCCTTTGTTGAGCTCGCGGCAGGGGCGGGTGCCATCTGGTCTGGCCGTTCGGATAGAGGCACTGCAACCGGCTTTGCATTCGCATGCCCCACGGCCAGCCCCCCCCAAATCCCGCCAAGAAACACCAGAAATGCGAATCGCCAAACAACGAACATGCGGCCCTTCTTATAGCCTTTCTCTTGGGTCCCCAGATTCTTCACACAATTCCCCTGAGCAATTATTACTCGGTGCCGCCGAACCAAAGTATCCCATGCTTGTCCAGTGAGACCCTTCTCCCCTGCCGTTGCCTCATTCGCGCCTCCTATGACTTCCCCGTTGAGCCATACCGTTCTGAGACGTATTCTTTTAGGGAAAGCCTCCATCTGGATGCGGGAAGGGGTTCCCATGCAGCACAAATTCCTTGCGCAACCTTTGTCAGCGCTGTTTGCAGGCGCCGTCATTTTCGCTTTGCCGCTCGCGGCTCAAACGTCCCAGGACTCTTCGGTTGCCGAAGCCGCCCGTCGCTCCCGCTCGCAGCATCAAGCCGCCACAAAACCCGCGACGGTTATCACGAATGACACGCTGAAGCCGGCTCCTGCGGATGACGCTGCGAAGCCCGATTCCGAGCAGTCGCAACCCGCTGCTGCAGGGTCAGCAAGCGCTGTTCCCGCAACTCCACCGGTCTCCCCTGCCGACGCGGCCAAGAAAAAACAGCAAATCGAGGCCTTGAAGCAACAAATTGCCGAAAAACAAAACGAAGTGGATCTCCAGCGCAGGGAAGCCAGCCTTGAAAATGATTCCTATTACTCCAAACCCGATTTTTCGAACGACAAAGCGGGCAAAGAGAAACTCGATGCCATGCAGGAGGACCTGAAGCAGAAACAGGACGAGCTCGCCAAGTTAAAAGCCAAGTTCGCCGACCTTGGGGGTGTGGAAGAGGCCAAGGCCCAGGCTCCTCCCGCCAAGCCCTGAGTTTTGCTTTAATTGCTCATTGCGGTCCTAGTATCAGGGGCAGACCGTTCTTGGCATTTCCCACGACAACGACCTTGGAATTCCCACTGGTGGCCAGCTTTTCCGTCGCTTCGATCCCCTTCCATTCCAAAAGCTGCGGGCTAATGCCCTGTGCTACGATTTTCTGAAAATCCGAGATCCCCTGGGCTTCGATGCGCTTGCGTTCGGCTTCCTGCTTTTCTTTCTGCAAGATAAAATTCATCCGCAGTGCGTCCTGCTCCGCCTGCTGCTTCGCTTCAATCGAGCCTTTCAGCATCGCGGGGAGTTGCACGTCCCGCAGCAGCACGTTTTCAACGATTACCCCGCGCGGCGCCAGCTGTGCCGTCAGTTCCTCCTGAATTTGCTGCTGCACCAACTCGCGCGCGTTCGTATACAACGCATTCGCGGTATGTGCTGAAGTCGCCGCCCGTATCGCCGCCCGCATCGTCGGCTCCAC
>Ga0306923_10001747_pt1 | contig 19398 bp, 20 predicted proteins | sample sta12Can44000108_FD_203841 | JGI IMG/M metagenome (GOLD analysis project Ga0306923, IMG submission 203841) | Lab enrichment of tropical soil microbial communities from Luquillo Experimental Forest, Puerto Rico - statanox.12C.anox.44.000.108 (v2)... | ecosystem: Environmental > Terrestrial >... | reverse complement strand
AGGAGATTCTCGGTCCCGCCCACGTTGACTCGCCGCGCCAGCCCGGGATTGCGATACGACGGTGGAGAAACGATGGCGGCGAGGTGAATGATCGCTTCGGGCCGATGGGCCGCGACCAGCTCGCGCACCGCCGCGGGATCCAGCAGATCGACATACGCCGGAACCAGCCTTCCGGCGCCGACGGACAGTTCAGCCGCGGCGGCAACGGTCTTGTCGGTACTTAGGTCGGTGGCGATGACGGTCCGTCCCCGGTCGAGCAGGATCTGCGCGCATCGCTTGCCGACCTGACCGAACGCGCCGGTGACCAGAATGGTGCCAACAGTCATCGACGCGTCACCGCTCCATCAGCCGGCCGGCGAGCCTAGCGGCCACCCGCCGGACGCGGCCGGAGATGTGCAGCGAGAACACCGGGGTCACGATGTCCTCCCGCAGCCGAGTTAGCTTGGAGCTCTTGATAAGCCACTGCCCGGCGATGTTCTCGTAGGTCTCGTGGTAGTGGCCGTAGCCGACCAGGGTCACACCGGGCCCGAAGCGCACGACGTCCTGCAGGGCCCACACCCCGCGCGCCGTCGTCGCCGATGTCAGTTCAATCTCGGGCGCGTGCACCTGATGTGCCGTGGCCTGCGAGGGCCGGCCGATGCCTTTTCGGGTGAACGCCACAAAGTCGTCGGCGCCGGTGATCAGCTTGCCGCCGGCGTCTGCGGTGTCGCTGACGAAGTCATCGGTAAATATTGCGCGCCAGGCCGCCCAGTCCTTGGTGTCGAGGTGGCGACAATAGCGGGCTTTGAGTTGCTTGATGGCCTCGATCGCAATCAACGCGGTGGCATCATCGCCTGCGATCAGTTCGCGCGCGGGCTCTGTCATTGCGGCTCGATTCCGGTCGATCGGCACTTCCCGAAGGCACGCCATGCGTGACATTTCACTCGAGAAGTGTAAACCTATCGGCCCTTGGGATCGCAGCCGCCCCGCGACCAAAATGCCCAATCTGTGTATTTGCTGACCGTCGGACCGGATACTTCGGGTGTGGCCCTGAACGATGCGGTCGATAATGCGGTCGACCTGAGCGGCACCTTCGCAGCTGACCTGCACAGTGTGCTCAGTGACGTTGCACAGCGAGGGCCGCTGGCGTCGGATGTAACGACCGGCGCCACCGTTGTACTGCGCCACCGCGACGTGGAAACGCTGGCGCACGATCAGCGACTAGAGGGAATCGGGCTCGCGATGTTCGACATAATGGGCATCACCGACGGACCCCTGCGCAACTGGTACGGCCGGTTGATGTTCACTACCGAGGGGGATTATCACCGCCGAATCCGATCGCTCGTTTCCCGCGCGTTCACGCCCCGGTCCGTCGAGGCGCTCCGTGCAGGTGCTGCCGACATGGCCGCTGAGTCGGTCGCTTCTGTTCGCCATGGTGGCGACCTTGTCGCGGCATGTTCCACTCTGGCCACCCGGCTGATGTGCCGCCTGCTCGGTGTTCCCGAGAGCGACGTCCCGGTGTTTTCGCAGTGGCTCGACGACTTGAGTCCGGTGTTTCTTGTCATGACGCCCGAACAAATCGCGGCCGCGACGACCGCGATCGTCGAACTGCAAGGCTATGTCGATGAGTTGACGACGCGTCGCAGCCAGGCGCCGGGACGCGATCTCATTACCGCACTACTGGCATCCGAGACCGACGGCGAGCGTCTCACCCACGGCGAAACCGTCGCTATGATCGCCAATCTTCTTGTGGCCGGACATGATACGGCCGGGAGTCAAATACCATGCAGCATGCTGGTGGCCCTGCGGCAGCGTGACCAACTTGCCGGCGTACACGAAGACAAGGCCCGGCTGGCAAGCGCCGTCGCAGAAACCATGCGCATGGAGCCCAGCATCCCGTACATTCCTCGCACCGCCGTAGCGCCCATTGATTTGTACGGCGACACCATTCCGGCCGGCTCGACGGTCTTTCTCTGCCTTGCCTCCGCGGGCCGCGATGCGTCGGCCTGGCGCGAACCCGATCATTTCGACCCCGTCCGCTTTTTACGGCCCGACACACCCAGACTGCCCAACTTTGGCGCCGGCACGCACTACTGCGTGGGCCACGCCCTGGCCAAGATCGCGGTGGAGGAGAGCGTGCGCGCTGTGCTCGCAGCGGATCATCCCCCAATGCGCCTGGCCGAAGATCCGGCCGACATCCCATGGCGCTTGGTGCTTGGCCGGAGCCCCGCTCGACTGCTGGTCACTTCCGGGGCTGCCTGAGCAGATTTCTCGCTGCGTCCGAGCGAGGAATGCAGGCGCAGCCCGCAGTCGTTGTGCGACGGGCATACGGATCCAACCGCGGGAGCGGAGGCTCCCTACGTGAGGAGGCAGATATCGCATGAGCGTTCCGGATCGCCAACGGGCGATGGTGATGAACAGGCCCGGCGCACCCCCGGAGACCGTGGACAGGCCGGTCGACGAACCCGGTCCCGGCCAGGTACTGGTCAAGGTGAGGGCCTCGAGCCTCAACTTTCACGACAACGTCAATCTCATGGGCCTGCTCCCCGGGCCGTGGCCACGCGTGCCGATGAGCGACGGCGCAGGAGAGATCGTCGCGATCGGGCCCGGCGTCGACGGGCCACAGCTCGGACAGCGCGTCATGGGGGCGTTTCACCCAGGATGGCTCGATGGACCACCGACACCGGAAGCCAAACAGGAGCTACCCGGCGACAGTGAAGACGGGTGGTTGCAGCAGTACCGCGTCGCCGACCCCGCCGGCCTGGTTCGCACGCCGGACCACCTCAGCGATATTGAAGCCGCAACCATTCCCTGCGCCGGGGTGACGGCCTGGAGTGCTCTGAGGGAAGCCAACATCGGCGAAGGCGACGTCGTGGTCACCCTCGGAACCGGCGGGGTATCGCTGTTCACCTTGCAACTCGCTCGGGCGCTGGGAGCCACCGTGATTCTGACGTCGTCGTCCGACGACAAGCTGAAGGTCGGATCGGATTTGGGCGCAACGCATCTCATCAACTACCGCGCGAACCCGGATTGGGATACGGAAGTGAAGCGACTGACGGGCGGGCGGGGCGCCGACCTGATCGTCGACCTCGGCGGACCCGCCACGCTGGCGCGGTCGGTGCATTCGGCGCGGATGGGCGGCACGATCGCGGTAATCGGCGTACTCAGCGGCTTCGACACGGCGCCCATCTCCGTCGCAGAAGTGATGCTCAACAATCTGCGGATCGTCGGCATCACCGTCGGCAGCGTGCGCGCCCACCGCGAGCTGTGCGAGCTGATATCGAATGCGCGCATCAAACCCCAGGTCAGCCACGTCCTCGGCTGGGAAAAGCTCCTGGAGGCGCTGGCGGTGATGCGCGCCGGTGAACACGTCGGCAAGATCGCGCTCACCATCCCATGACCCGGCGGCGACGCGCTGCAATACGGTTGACGGGGTACTCAACGCCGGCAGAGCGACGACAACCAAGGAGGAAAACGTGGGGGAGTCTCCCTCTCAGCTGATAGACGCCAGGATCAAGGAACTGGGTGATTGGCGCGGCGAAATGCTGGCTCGCATCAGAAACCTCATCAGGGAGGCCGATCCCGACGCGGTCGAGGAATGGAAGTGGAGAGGTGTCCCGGTGTGGTATCACGACGGGATGATCTGCACCGTCGAGACGTACAAGAACGTGGTGAAGGTGACCTTCGCCAAGGGCGCCTCGGTGGAGGATCCTTCGGGCATGTTCAACTTTAGCCTCGACGGCAACACCAGACGAGCCATCGACTTCCAGGAGGGCGACACGATCGACGAGAAGGCATTGAAGGCGCTCATTCGCGCCGCGGTGCAGCTGAACACGGGAGGCCGATAGCGGTCGTGACTGCCGAGTCCGTCGAAAAATTCCGGAGCCGGGCCAGGGCCTGGTTGGCCCAGAACATGCCACGGCTGGATTCCGACGACGCGATGATCCTCGAGCGCGACGCACTGACGTCCTGGCAGCGCGCCCGTGAACTGCAAAAGAGGTTGTACGACGGGGGATTCGCCGGAATCTGCTTTCCTCGAGAGTACGGCGGACTCGGACTGGGCTACGAGTACAAGAAGGCGTTCGACGCCGAGGCCCTCGCCTACGAGACGCCGCTGCTCCTCAACGTCCCGTCCTTCGCCATTTGCTGCGCGACGATCCTCGACATGGGCAGCGAGGATCAGAAACGCACTCACATCCGGGCGGCGTTGCGCGGCGATGAAGTGCTCGTCCAGCTGCTGTCCGAACCCGGCGGGGGCTCCGACCTCGCGGGCGTCATCACCCGCGCCGACCGCCGCGGTGGACGCTGGATCATCAACGGCGCCAAGACGTGGAGTACCTGGGCGTTCGCCGCCGACTACGGCCTATGCCTGGCCCGGACGGATTGGGACGCACCGAAACACAACGGGCTGACGATGTTTCTGGTGCCGCTTCACGACCCCGGAGTAACGATCAACCGCATCCGACAGGTCAACGGCTCGGTCGAGTTCTGCGAAGAATTCTTCGACGACGTCGACGTGGGCGACGACGCCGTCGTCGGGGAACCGGGCAAAGGCTGGGACGTGGCATCGCGCCAGCTCTACCACGAGCGCCGCACCATGGGCGACGGCTCGGAATACACCACCGGACCCGGAATCGCTGAGGCCGAAGATGTTTCGATCGACCTGATGTCGTTGGTCGACCGCACCAACCAGGGAGCGAGCGAGCGCGTGCGGGAGATGGTCGGCCGGGCCCTGGTGCATCGGGCGGTGCACGGACAACTCAGCGAGCATGTCTACCACGCCGTGGCCGGAGGATCTCTGCCACCCGCCGCCGGATCGATCATCAGGCTCGACATGGCCGAGGTACACGACGTCGAGAACGACACCGCCCACGCCATCGCAGGTTCGGCGGCCGTGGTTGAGGATGACGCGGGGCTGCTCGGCGTCGGCACGCGTTACCTGGGCCGTCAGATCGCCAGCATCGGCGGCGGCACCACCGAGATGGCGCGCAACGTGATCGGCGAGCGGGTTCTGAACTTTCCCCGTGAGTACGCCGCCGACCGGGGCGTACCGTTCAACCAGGTGCGGCGGAGCAAAGCCGCGAAAGGCGGCCGAAATTGAACGACCAACTCCGCGACATCCGAGAGCTGGCCAAGGATCCCGACGCCTACCGCGGCGAGCTTTTCCGACGCTGGACCGGACTCCTCAGCTACCGGTACATCGGACGCAAGCACTCGTCCATGAACCTCGGCGAGACCGATGACACCGTCACCATCCGCCGCGACATGCGCAACGAGGCCGGCGGACTCATGGTGGCGCCGTTGGCTATCTCCTCGCCCGAGGGGTGTCAGACCGACATGGTCGCCGTGCCCAACCCCGTCATCGCATCGGTACAGATCATCGATCCCGGCTACGACGTCAAGAGGATCGAAATCGTGGGCTCCGGCATCGTGCACCAGGGCCGCACGATGGGCTATGGCCGGTGCAAGATCGTCGACGCCGACAACCCAAACCGGGTGATCGCCTTCAACGAGGGGCAGGGAGCGATCATCGGCATCCCACCGGAAGGCCTTGGCAGGATGGATGTTTCGGGCACCGAGCTCGCGATCGAGGACTCTCCCGATCTACCGCCGCTGTGGAAAGCCTTCGGCGCCAGCAAGCGCGGCGACGGTCACTGGGTCCTGCCCGCGCTGAGCGCCGAACTCGCGTCGCCGGACGCTGCCCTGCACATCGGACCCCAACACGTCGTCCTCGAGACCGCGGCGACCGACCTTGCCGCCGATGCCGCCAGAACCAGGAAAGTGCAGGTAATTAGCTGGCATGTGATGTTCATGTCACGCGGCAAGGTGGGACCCTTCCGGGTGGAGGGCGTCGCGCACGCCGGCGTACCCGGCCGCGTCGGTGTGCGCATGCTTCTGCACGACGAGGGGAATGCCGACAAAGCCATCACCTCCGCCGCGGCGATCTTCGAGATCGCGGGCTTCCACTGATCGACGAGTTACTCGTGTAAACCCCGTTATTCCAATCCGTTGACCGCCGTTGCGTCCGTTAGCAGCGGCCTCGACGACGCGAGTCAGCCCAGCCGCTGCTGAATAAATCGTCACGGTTGTTCCGCACATGCGCGTAAACCGATGCCGGACAGGGTCTTTTGCCTTGCGCGGCAAGCCACGGTGGAAACGTGACGGCGACGAATTGGTCAATGTGGTCGAGCACGCGCACGCTGCCCATCGAGCCACCCGTGATCCGATCGGTGCTGAGGGTGATCGGGTGTTTGGCAAAGTTCGTCACCGTTTGGGGTTACCGAAGGCCGCCGAGCCGAATCCGGTAGCGCCAGACACTATCGGCCGTGGTCGGGGGACGTTACGCTCACGAGAGCGCAGCATGAGGAATGTCTCCGCCAGAAACCGCGAGGTTGCCCGCGAATGCAACTCGTGGGGGAGTTGCTGACGTGCGACAACATGTCGCCTCGCCGTGGCATCGCCCTCGTCTGACATGAAAATCCGGTGGAAAGGTTTGAATTTTCGCCAAACTTTCCAACGGCGCCCAGCAACGATTACTCTCCACATTCATGAGGGTCGATTCGATGGCCCTGAGCAAACACCTGCAGCGGATACGGCTAACTAAGAATCGGTCGAGCTGGCGGTCCGGCGGTGGCGCGCGACTCGTGGCGGGCTTCGCATTCCGGGAAGGAACATTCCCATGATCGGCATGATGATGAAGCCGCCGTTGTCGGCGGTTAGCAAGATTGGGGCGGTGGCCGCCGTGGTGGTGACATTTTCTGCGCCACTGTTGTGGGGGACGGCCTGGGCGACACCGACGACGACGACGGTGGCCCCCAAGCCGTCGCCGGCTCCGGCGAACCCCCCGGCTCAGAAACCCACGCAGGTGCAGTCACAGGCACCTGTGGCACCACCTGTGCGCACGGCGCCACCCGTGGAGACCCCCCCGCCCGTGCAGACCCCCCCGCCCGTGCAGACGCCCCCGCCCGTGCAGCACACGACGCTACCGGTGCAGACGCCCCCGCCGCACGCGACGACGCCAGTGCCGACGTCCGCGCCCGCGCCGCCCGCGACGACACCGGTGCAGACGTCCGCGCCCGCGCCGCCCGCGACGACGCCGGTGCAGACGTCCGCGCCCGCGCCGCCCGCGACGACACCAGTGCAGACGTCCGCGCCGGCGCCGCACACGACGCCACCTACGCCGACATCCCCGTCGGCGCAGCACCCGGAAACCACGCAACCTTCTGCGCCAAAGCCAACAGCGGGGCCGACAAGCGGGACGCCGCCGCCAACCCACACCGCTAGCAACGAGCCTGTACCCTCGGGGTCCCCGAAACCGGCGACCCCACCGGGGGCGAGCCAACCGAACCATTCGGGTACACCGCCAACCGGCTCGCCGCCTCCTCACGGTTCCCAGCCGGGCGGCACAACAGCCACGACGCCCGTGGGCGGTAGTCCGATCCCAAGCTGGCACCCCACCGGTCCCAGCGGTCACCAAAGCGCGGTAATCCCTACCCGCGGAACCTCCACGACGGTGCCGATAGCAGCCCCACCGAAGGGCACCCTGGCTTCCCAGGGGGCGATAGCGGCCGCCAAGGTGGCGCCTGCCGCCCTGATCAATCCGGCGCGGCCGCCGGCCCTGCCTCCGAAGGTCAATTTCAACGACCAGATCCAGGTGGCGCTCAAAACCAACGTCAATCGCGATGGAGTCATGTACCGCCCGCTGCACTGGGAGTACGTGGAATACGACATGTACCGCCGACCCACGTTCTTCAACCCGCTGGCCACCGATGCGGCCTTCCGGTACTTCTACAACGGCGCCTATCAGACGGTGTTTGTGCCTGCTGGGGGCCGCGTCCTGATCGACATGGTCGAGGCGGCGGTGTTCCCGTTCACCGTGGCCGCCGGCGACCTGATCTCGGTAGGTAGCTTCTTGGGCGGTGCCTGGATACCGCCGGTGGACTGGGTTGGCCCACCGCCGACTGAGTTCGTGCCTTTCACGCCGGTGACCTATAGCGCAGTGCCGGTGAACTTTTCGAACGCCGGTCAGACGGTCATGGTCGACCAGGTTACCCGGGTTGGCCGCGATGACACGCTGCCGCAGGGACAGCAAGACATTCTCATGCTGAACGATTCCACGCTCGCGCGCGGTGACGTACTCCCGGGTCCCGAAGGCGGTCCTCCGGAAATCCTTGTTTCGCAGACGCAGCCGCTGCCGGGGGTGGGGCAGTGGGACAACGGACAGCAGTACATCAACACGGCGGTCGAGAAACCGGTTTCGTCGGGCAATAGCCATCTGCCGTGGGTCATCGGTGGGCTGGCCGCGGTGCTCGCTTTGTTGGGTGGGGTTGCGGCTTGGGTGTGGAAGCATCCTCGCGGCGATCACGCTTCGACCGGGGCGCCCGCTATGGCCGATGCACTTACTGGCCCCCTCGAGTCGTACTCACCCGCTGATGAGCCGCCGAACGGCCACGGTGACTACCCACCTGCATCGCCGCCGAGTCCCGATGTCGCGTCAAGCGGATCAGACATGTGGCGCCGGCCGCCCTTCAGCTGAGCAGTGCTATGGATCGGCTTGCGCCTGCATCGAAACACGTTGGCCAACAGCCGCTTAGGCGGATCGAATTCGATCCGAACAAGAAGTGAACTGTGAGTTGAACTCTGCTGTCGCCGAACTAAAAGTGGACGGGCGAGTTGAAGTTCGAGTTTCGAAGGCCGCATGCAGGCGTGCTGTTGACCACCGATCCTCTCCGGTGCGAAGATAGTTGATGTCAGAAACCATCAACATCAGAAATCTTAGCAGCTGGAAACACCTTCCTACGTTTAACTTCGTACGCTCGCGGCAATTCGAGGTTGGTGTGAAGTATTGAAGGTGGATGGGGGGAAACGATGAAGCAGCGCGAAATGACAATAAAGATGTGTGCGTGCGCGTTCGGCGCGCTACTGGCCGTCATGGGGCCGGCGGCGGTCGCGCGCGCCGACCAAACGGATGACGACTTCAACAACTTCTTGCAGTCGCACGGCGCCAGCCTCGGCACGCCGGCCTTTAGCGTGAAGGCAGCGCACGCAATGTGCAAAGATCTCGACGCTGGCTTCACCGAGAGGGACGAGATAAGCCAATTCACGGGAGCGCATCGACTGAACTGGGGGCAGGCCCAGACGTTCGTCGCCGCGGCCACCGCGGATTATTGCCCGCAACACCACTCTGAAAGCAAACCAAGCAAGTAGTTCCCGCCGATCCGCCCGGCACCTATGCTGGTCATACGCTCGTGCGCATATGTACGGTGCTAACGACGCACCGACACGATGGGAGAAGCGCAGTGGCAGAGCGGTTGGCGGGAAAGGTTGCGCTTGTCAGTGGCGGCGCGCGGGGGATGGGCGCATCGCACGTGCGCACGCTGGTGGCCGAGGGCGCCAAGGTGGTGTTCGGCGACATCCTCGACGACGAGGGCAAGGCGGTCGCGGCCGAGCTCGGCGACGCGGTTCGCTACGTGCATCTGGATGTCACCAAGCCCGGGGAATGGGACGCTGCGGTGGCCACAGCCGTCGCAGAGTTCGGCGGCGTCGACGTGCTGGTGAACAACGCGGGCATCATCAACATCGGCACCCTCGAGGACTACGAGCTCTCGGAGTGGCACCGCATCCTCGACATCAACCTGACGGGGGTGTTCCTCGGCATTCGCGCCGTGGTGAAACCCATGAAGGAAGCGGGACGAGGATCGATCATCAACATCTCCTCGATCGAAGGCATGGCCGGCACCATCGCCTGCCACGGTTACACCGCAACCAAATTCGCGGTCCGAGGGTTGACTAAGTCGGCCGCGCTGGAATTGGGGCCCAGCGGGATCCGCGTCAACTCGGTCCATCCCGGGCTCGTCAAGACGCCGATGACGGAATGGGTCCCCGAAGACATCTTCCAGAGTGCGTTGGGCCGGATCGCCGAGCCGAAGGAGGTTTCCAGCCTCGTGGTCTACCTGGCCAGCGACGAGTCCAGTTATTCGACCGGCTCGGAGTTCGTCGTAGACGGTGGCACCACCGCCGGCCTCGGACATAAGGACTTCTCCGCCGTCGACGCCAGCCAGCAACCCGAGTGGGTCACCTAGTTCTTTCACATCGAGACTGTGGCCAGCGCTCCAGGAGGGCAACGACCACGCGCTGTGCGCGGGCTCGGTGCCGTCAGCGCAGAGTCAACGCTGTCTGGGTCATCTAGCCGCGCTTAAGGATTCGGCCTCCTTGGCCGGCGTCGGCCACGGTGACGGGACGGGCCGTTGCCTGACTTGTTGTGGCCACCAGAACCACTTGCCCAGTAGCGCGGCGATGGACGGTGTCATGAGCGACCGGACGATCAGCGTGTCGAAGAGCAGGCCAAGGCCGATGGTGGTGCCGACCTGGCCGATCACGGTCAGCTGACTGACCGCCATCGTCATCATCGTGAAGGCGAATACCAGCCCGGCCGACGTGACCACGGATCCGGTGCCGCCCATCGCTCGGATGATGCCGGTGTTCAGGCCGGCGTGAATCTCTTCCTTGAACCGGGAGACCAGTAGCAGGTTGTAGTCGGCCCCGACGGCGAGCAGGATGATGACCGACATCGCCAGCACCATCCAGTGCAGTTCGATGCCGATCAGGTGTTGCCAAATGAGCACCGAGAGCCCGAAAGACGCCCCCAGCGAGAGCAAGACGGTGCCTACGATCACCGCTGAGGCCACCACACTTCGCGTGATGATCAACATAATGATGAAAATCAGGCACAGCGAAGCGATTCCGGCGATCAACAGGTCGTAGTTGCTGCCATCCTGCATGTCCTTGAAGGTGGCCGCGGTTCCGCCGAGGTAGATCTTCGAGCCCTCGAGGGGTGTGCCCTTGAGCGCTTCATAAGTGGCCTTTTTGATCGAATCGATGTGCGAAATGCCCTCTGGTGACATCGGATCGCCGTCGTGGCTGATGATGAACCGCACCGCGTGGCCGTCAGGCGACAGGAAATTCTTCATGCCCTTCTTGAACTCGGCGTTGTTGAAGGTCTCCGGGGGCAGGTAGAACGAGTCGTCATTCTTGGATGCGTCGAACGCCTTGCCCATGTCGCTTGAGTTTTTCTGCGCCTCGTTCTGCTGATCCTGCAGGCCTTTTTGGGTCGAATACATGGTCAGCATTGTCGTTTTCATGGTCTGCATGTTTTCGATCATCGAGGGCATCAGCGCCACCATCTGGGGCATCAGCGTGTCGAGGTGATCCATGACGGGCAGCAGGCCCTGGATGTCGTCGGTCATCGTGTCGATGCCGTCGAGGGCGTCGAAGACGGACCGCAATGACCAGCACACCGGGATGTCGTAGCAGTGCTTCTCCCAGTACAAGTAGCTGCGGATGGGCCGGAAGAAATCCTCGAAATCGGCCATGTGGTCGCGCAATTCGGCGACGTCCATGGTCATGTCGTGCATCTTTCTGACCATGACGTGCATACTGTCAGCCATCTGCTGGGTGATGCTCTGCATCTTGACCATGCTGTCGATCGTCGTCTGCATCTCATCGGCCTGCTTGAGCATGTCGGCCATCTGATCCGCCTGGTACTTCTGGTTCATCTGCTGGCTGACGCCCTGCATGCTGATCTGGAACGGGATCGAGGTGTGCTCGATCGGCGTGCCCTGCGGGCGGGTGATCGCCTGCACGCGAGAGATTCCGGGCACCCGGAAGATCGCCTTGGCGACCTTGTCGATCACCAGGAAGTCTGCAGAATTGCGCAGATCGTGGTCACTTTCGATCATCAGGAGCTCGGGGTTCATCCGCGCCTTTGAGAAGTGCCGATCGGCGGCCGCGTAGCCCGCATTCGCCGGCAGATCGGCGGGCAAGTATTTGCGGTCGTTGTAGTTGGTGCGATACCCGGGCAGGGTCAGCAGGCCGACAAGCGCCACCGCGATCGTAACGATCAGGATAGGGCCGGGCCAGCGGACGACGGCCGCGCCGATCTTGCGCCAACCACGGATGCGCTGCGCCCTCCTGGGCTCGAGCACCTGGCCGAAGCGCGATGCCACCGAAATCACCGCGGGCCCAAGCGTCAACGCCGCCGCTACCACGACCACCATGCCGATGGCCAACGGGATGCCGAGCGTCTGGAAGTACGGCAGGTTGGTGAAGTGCAGGCAGAACGTCGCGCCCGCGATGGTCATGCCCGACCCGAGTACCACGTGCGCGGTGCCGCCAAACATCGTGTAGTAGGCGTCTTCTCGCGACTCGCCGACCGACCGGGCTTCCTGATACCGGCCGATCAGGAAGATCGCGTAGTCGGTGGCCGCCGCGATCGCCAGCGTGACCAACAGGTTGGTCGCGAACGTGGAGAGTCCGATGATCTTGTAGTAGCCCAGGAAGGCGACCGCCCCACGGGCAGCGGACAGTTCGAGTACAACCATCACCAGCGTGAGCAGCACCGTGATGATGGACCGATAGACCAACAACAGCATCGCGATGATCACCGCGAATGTGACGGTGGTGATCACCTGCAGGCTGCGGTCGCCGGCGAGGTGCTGATCGGCCGCCAGTGCTGCGGGTCCGGTGACGTAGGCCTTGATTCCGTTGGGGCCAGGCACGCTTTTGACGATGTTTTGCACGGCCTCGACCGACTCGTTGGCCAAGGCTTCGCCCTGGTTGCCGGCGAGGTAGACCTGGACGTAGGCGGCCTTGGCGTCATTGCTTTGCGCGCCCGCTCCGGTTAACGGGTCACTCCACAAGTCCTGGACGTGCTCAACGTGTTTGGTGTCGGCGTCCAGCTTCTTTGCGATCTGGTCGTAGTAGGCGTGGGCGTCGTTGCCGAGGGGATTTTGGCCCTCGAGCACGATCATGACGGAGCTGTTGGACTTGTATTCGCCGAACACCTCACCCACGTGCTTGGTCGCGATGACCGACTGCGCGTCGTCCGGGCTCATCGAGACCGAGCGCATCTGCCCCACTTTGTCCAGCTGCGGGACGATCACGTTGAGTACCGCGATGATCGCGATCCAGCCAAGGATGATGGGCACCGCGAACCTGCGGATGAAGCGTGGGATCGCCGGCCGCACGGCATGCTTGGCGAAGGGCAGCGTGTCGGTACGTGCGTCGTCGATGCTTGTGCTCATGCGGATTTCACCAAGCAAAAGGTCAGGGCGTGCACGCCGTTGGATATGTTCTCGTCCTTGACTTCGTCATCGATCGTGATGCGGCAACCGAGACGGTCACCGTCGCTTTGCGCCGAGAGGTTCGGGAAGACCGAGGGGGCTGTCGTGCTGAGGACCAGCGTCCAGGGCAGTGGCGCATCGTCGACCCGCTTCGGGTCGGCGCTGAGATCCAAGTAGTTCACGTTTGCGTGGCTGGCCGAGCCGAAGATCTCATACTTGACGACCTTGGGCTTGAACGGCTTGGAATCATCCACCCGTGCGCCGGTCGAAGCGGCGGCGTTCTCCGCGCCGAAAAACGACTTGACCCGCGCCACGGTGAAACCGCCGACCACCACAACCGCCACGATCAACAGTGGCAACCACGCGTTGCGCATGACCCTCGACTTCCGCACCGGAGTGCTTCCCTCCCTTGTCGCGCACGGTGAATTACGTTGGTCTACAACCTGTTTGACGTGTGGGATAGCTGCTCGGCGCCTCCCGGCCGTCGTCGCGCCGTCATCAGAGCATAATACATGCTCTGCATACTTTGCAGAGCATGCAAATAAGGTGATCTAGGTTACTGTCCGGTAGTCACTTCGCGAAAATGCTGTTGACCAGGGCGGCAGCGCGCTCGACGTGGGGCATCGGCGTGTCGTCGGAATCCTCGGGCTTACCTCTGGCCCAGCGCTCGATGCCCGAACGAACGGCCGTCAACGCCAACGCAGAGATCAACGCGGGTATTTCATCGTCGGGTCGCATCCCTTGGCGACGGGCAACAATGTCGGTGAGTTGGTTCTGAAACCTTTCGAGGTCGGCAAGGAATGCCGCCAAGACCGCGGGGGTGGTCTTGGCGAGTTCCAGCATGGCGGCCGCCTGTTCGCGCCTGGGGGGCATGTCACGGAGATGGTGCGCCGCGAGGGTGATCAGCTGCGCCAACACCACTCGATACGGGGCGGCCCCGGCTGCGACGAAATCCTCGGCCAGGTTGGTGGGTAGGTCCGACGGGCCGTAGGCGATCGCGGACTCTTTGTTCGGGAAGTAATTGAAGAACGTGCGCGTCGAAATCCCGGCTTCGACGCAGATCTCCTCGATGGTCACCTTGTCGAAGCCGCGTTCTAGCGCCAAGCGCACCGCGGCGTCGCGGATGTCCGCGCTGGTCTGGCGGCGGCGCCGCTCGCGAAGACCTAGGAGATCGCCCATAACACCCATGGTTGCACGTAACGCAAACTTTGCAGTCAACTAGTGGCTCTATGAACTGGTCGGGGCGAGGGCGTCCCGAAGGTGATCGCACTGACTGGCGAAGAACTTCACCGAAACCGGCGCCATCTCCGCGATCTGGTCGAACGCGTGGCACCCGCCTGTCAGTATCCCGCGAAAATGCAACTACCGACGTCCGTACTCGAGAAATGGCTTGCCAGTTGCACTTTCGCGGGCGGAACGGTCGATGTGTACCGGATAGCCGGCGCGGATTATCTCCACGGTGGACGGTGGGGTAAGCACGGTCACGGTGCCGGACCAGGGCCGTGGCAGCTTGCCTCGATAGACGTTGTCTTCGCTGTCCCAAACCGCGACTTGGTCGCCGACGACGACGGCGGGTCCGCCGTCGGCTATGACAAATACTCCGGCTGGCAGACTGTGCCAGGCCGCGCGATGCTCGGCCCCGCCGGTCCGCTCACGGTGCAGCTGCGTATCGATGTCCTTGGCGTAAGGCGTTGCGCCAACGTGGGTTTCGGCCCATAGTCTCCGATATTCGGTGTACGCGCTATGCCGGCATTCAGCGCACGGGCGGTGTCCGGCGGCCAGCGCGACGGCCTCGTCCAGGAAGAACAGCGGCGTGTAGCGGTTGGGCTCCCACTGTGCCACCCGTCGGCCCCTGAAGGACAGGACACAGGTGATCCATGTCTTGTGCTGATGGTTGCGAACGATTTTGCCGGCGGCACGGCCGCCCTCGCCTTCGTGCAGGCGACCGCGGTTCCCCATCCAGGAGCCGCGGCCTGGGACGGCGATGATCTCACCCAGCGGTGAGACGCGGTTGTGTGCGGGCCGGTGCGTCGTCATCAACCTCTCTCGAGGTCGAGCAGGACGCGCTTGGCGGCGGGTCCGCCGCGATACGAGCCCAGGGTTCCATCGGACCGGATCACCCGGTGGCACGGGACGACGATGGGGATCGGGTTCGTCGCGCACGCGGTGCCGACCGCGCGTACCGCCTTGGGGGAGCCGGACAGTAGGGCCAGCGCGGCATAGCTGGCGGTCGCGCCGTAGCCGATGTCGGTGTTGAGGTGTTCCAGCACCGTACGCCGAAAGCCCTGCGACAGAGACCAATCCAGCGCGACATCGAAGCTGTGGCGGCGGCCGGTGAAGTATTCGTCGAGTTGTCGCGCGATCGGATCCAGGCGCATGGGTGCCTCGAGTATCCGCGGGCTGATGCGCCCAGAGAGGTTCTGCAACACGCTGTCGTAGTCTTCGTTGGCGAATGCCACCCGCAGTAGTCCACGCGGGGTGGCCGCCAAAAGCAGTCGTCCGACGGCGGAATCCACAGTGCGGTAAGCGATGTCGAGCAGATCGACGGCTTGGGCGTCGCGCTCCAGGCGGACGTGCAGCCGCCGGAGATGGTCCTGGTCGACGTTGAAGTGCCTCGTGAGGTCGTGAGTGGTCATTGGTGACTCCTTGCGGTGTCGATAGGGGGGTAGGTGCGTCGTAGGGTGGCGATGCCGTCGGCCGCGGCGCGCCGGGCCGCGGCAACGCTGCTGTCGAGGATCACCGCGATCTCCGAGTAGGGAAGGCCGGCCAGGTAGTGGTAGGCGACGGCCTGCCGCTGTTTGGGTGGTAGCGCGGCAACCGCGGCGTCCAGGTCGAGATCGTGGGTATCGGCCCGCTCACGTGCGGGCGAATCGGGGGGATCGGCAACTGGGACGGCCCGCCGTGACGCTGCCCGGGTGATGTCGATGGCTTTACGGTGCGCGACAGTCACCAGCCACGCTTCGATATTGGCGTCGGACGGCAGCCGCGGGTAGGCACGCAAGGCGGCCAGGAACGTGTCCGACCAGGCGTCATCGGCATCGGCGTGGCCGACGACGGCGCGGACGACGCGCAGCACCGTGGCGCCGTGCTGGGCCACGACGGCCTCGAAAGGCGGCTTGACGTGCCGATTGACCGTCACTCGGGCGTCACCGACAGGTTCGGATAAGCATTCGAATTCCTCCGCGAGAAAAGTACCGACATTCACCCTGAAGACGTCTGCGCGTCACGGAATGTGAGAAAGCCCTCCGGAAAAGCGGCATCTCACATCTGAGGCCCGCCGGGCGTCTACTTGGGTGGAGGGTCCGTCAACAGCGGAAGGTGACGCATGAGTTTTCACGAGCTACACCACCAGGGCGTTCCGTTCGTGTTGCCCAACGCCTGGGATGTGCCGTCGGCGCTGGCCTACCTGGCGGACGGTTTCACAGCGATTGGCACCACCAGCTTCGGTGTGGCCTGTAGCGCCGGGCACCCCGACGGGGGGCGCGCCATCCGTAGCGCCAACCTCGCCCTGGCCAACGCGTTGGCCCTGCTGCCGTGTGACGTCAGCATCGACATCGAAGACGGATACAGCGACGACCCCGAAGCCGTGGCCGACTACGTCGCGCGATTGCCCATCGCCGGGATCAACATCGAGGACAGCACCGACGGAAAACTCATCGATCCCGCCCTGGCAGCCGCCAAAGTCGCCGCCATCAAACAACGCAATCCCGACGTGTTCATCAATGCGCGCGTCGACACCTATTGGCTGCAGCAAGATGCCGACACCGCCGCCACGATCGAGCGGGCCCTGCGTTACGTGGAGGCGGGCGCCGACGGAATCTTTGTGCCGTCGGCCAACGATCGTGGCGAGCTCGCCGAACTCACTCGCAATATCCCGCGTCCCCTCAACACGCTGCCCGTGCCCGGTCTGGCGCTCACCGAACTCGGTGAGCTCGGAGTGGCGCGGGTGTCGACCGGTTCGGGGCCGTACAGGGCTGGGTTGTACGCCGCCGCCCAGTTCTCTCGAGCCGTTCGCGACGGACAGCCACTGCCGCTGTCCACGCCGTACGAAGCGTTGCAAGAACGCCTCGTTGAGTACGAGAACCACGCGGGCACAACGTGATTAGCCCGATCTCAAGTTTCGGGACCGCTCATCGTTTACCGGGAAAGGAGGTTAACGATGCAAGTGCGACACACGGTGATCGATAGTCCACTCGGCGAGCTGACACTCGTCGCCCAGGGTGACGCCCTGACGGGAGTGTATTTCCGGCACCACTGGCATCCGCCGACAGCCGATGCTCTGGGCCAGTACGTCGGGCCAACTGCTGACGACTTGTTCCGTCGGGCCATTGTCCAGCTCGACGAATACCTGGCAGGAAAGCGTGCGCGGTTCGATGTGCCCATTGCCCTTATCGGCGAGCCACGCCAGCGGCGAGTCTGGGAGCTATTGGTCGACATTGCCTACGGTGAGACCGTCACCTACGGGGATCTGGCCGCCGAACTGTCCGACGGCACAACCGCATACGAAGTCGGCCAAGCGGTTGGCCGCAATCCGCTGAGCATCATCGTCCCGTGTCACCGTGTCGTCGGAAAGCACGGCGCCCTAACCGGTTACGCGGGCGGCCTGAAGCGCAAGCGCTTCCTGCTGGACCTTGAGGCGCCGGTACCCGCGGCAGCCGGCCGATTGTTCTGATGTCGTCGACATGGCATCGGCGCGTGGAGTCCGCCGACTGGGATGCGGTCACCGCCTGCATGAACGATGTCGGCGGTGCACTGCTTCCACGGCTGATCACTCCCAAAGAGTGTGCGGCGATGCGTGATCTCTACAGCGACGACAGCTTGTTTCGTGCCACCATCGACATGACCCGCCATCGCTACGGGCAAGGGGAGTACCGCTACTTCCAATGGCCCTATCCACACCCGATCGAAGAGCTGAAACAGGCGCTGTACCCTCGCTTGTTGCCGATCGCCCGCGACTGGTGGACCAAGCTGCGCCGCGACGCGCCCTGGCCCGACACCCTCGACGAATGGCTGGACATATGCCACCGCGCCGGCCAATCCAAACCCACCGCCCTCATGCTGAAATACGGACCTGGCGACTGGAACGCCCTGCACCGAGATCTCTACGGAGAACTCGTCTTTCCGCTGCAAGTCGCCATCAATCTCACCGAGCCGGGCGTCGCGCACACCGGCGGCGAATTCCTCCTCGTCGAGCAGCGGCCCCGGGCGCAGTCGCGCGGCACGGCGACCATGCTGCCGCAAGGGCACGGCTACATCTTCACCACCCGAGAACGGCCCGTCCGCTCGACTCGGGGATGGTCAGCCGCCCCCGTACGCCACGGCGTGTCCGTCGTCCGGTCGGGCCAGCGCTACACCCTCGGCCTGATCTTTCACGACGCCGCCTGAATGTCGCTGCGCCCGCATCCGGCACCATGGTGCTCATGGAGCTCTACGACGTCATGCGATCCACGCCCGCCGTGCGCGAATTCACCGACGACCCGCTTCCCGATGACGTGCTCGACCGCATTCTCGACAACGCGCGCTTCGCACCGTCCGGCGGCAACCGGCAGGGCGTACGCGTCGTTGTCGTGCGCGACGAGGACACCCGGTCGGCCCTGGCGGACCTCGGACTTCCCGCCGCCCGTCGCTACACCGCGCAGCTGGCCAACGGCGAGTCGCCGTGGAATCCGTTGCAGCCGAGCGGTGTCGACGCATCGACGATTGAAGCGGCGGAGGTGCCCGCGCAGATGTCGGCTTCGATTCGGCAGGCGCCGGTGGTGCTGGTGATCTGCCTGGATCTCGGCGTCGTCGCCGCCACCGATCAGGACCTCGACCGCATCGGGGTGGTATCCGGGGCGTCGGTGTACCCGTTCGTTTGGAACGTGTTGCTGGCCGCGCGCAGTGAAGGCTACGGCGGGGTGATGACCACGATGGCCGTGGCCGAGGAGCCACGGGTCAAAGGTCTTCTCGGCGTCCCCGACTCCTACGCCATCGCCGCGGTCGTGCCGCTGGGCAAACCCGTGCGCCAAGTGACGAAGCTGCGGCGACGGCCGGTTCCCGAGTTCGCCACACGCGAGCGGTTCGACGGAGCACCCTTCTCCGGGTAACCGCGGCTTCCGGCGTCGGCGCCCAAGAGCTAGCTGGACGTAGGCAAATCATCACAGTGACGTAATGCAGTGGGCGCGGATCTGCGTGTTGCCGGTACCATTCGCGGATTCAGTCGCGCATATCGAGGACTTTGTACATCACTTTCTCGTTGATGAACTCGAACTCGATGTCTTCGACGTTCATGTGATGGCGCACGAGATTGACGAAATCG